>Ga0207937_1000225_pt1 | contig 20250 bp, 20 predicted proteins | sample LakMenEpi04Sep11_FD_150668 | JGI IMG/M metagenome (GOLD analysis project Ga0207937, IMG submission 150668) | Freshwater microbial communities from Lake Mendota, WI - 04SEP2011 deep hole epilimnion (SPAdes) | ecosystem: Environmental > Aquatic > Freshwater > Lentic | place: Lake Mendota, Madison...
CTTGTTGCAAATTGCCCGATGAGGACTGACGCGCCCAGTCGTCGGCAAACGTGCTCAGCCGCCGGTATCGGGCTTCCGGATTGGGACCCGCAGCGCGGTTCTCGTCAGAGAATCCTGGAGACGATCCTGAGCGAGTGTCGAGCTGCACGGACCCTTCCCGCCTGGACTCCTGATAACCCAAGCCATAGTGACCCAAGCCGGAATGTTGCCCGGCTTGCAGGAGCAACGCCATTTCCCTGGCGAGAAGATCAGTCATGGCATCGAAGATTTAAGACGACCAGTGGATGGAGCCAAGGAAAAAAAGGGGGGGGGAGGGCAATGCCCGTCCTGAGGATGAAATCTCGGCCACAAGAGCCGGCTCCAAGAAGACTGATCTTCAAAGGGACCAAAAGGACGGAGGGACCAAAAGGACGGAAAACCTAAAGCAGGATAATATTTGATTAGATTTTAGATCCGATGCTGAAAAATGGGCATAGAGTCGTTGGAATTTTTAATAATGTAGCCTACACTGCGTAAAAGTGCCTGTCGACTGTGCGAAATCAAGACGCTTGATCGACTGCAACCGCAATGACCATAGAGACCTACAGAAACCAAAACTTACGGATGCGACACGGGCATAGGCGCGCTCATCGCTTAGATTGCGCTGGGTGTTTGCCGTAAGGGAAAGCAGCTGTGAAGTTGCCAGGAAATCCTAGTGAGCAGCCGTTAGAGAGCATCCTATCAGCAACCTCAGAATCCCGCGGGCATTCCGATAAGTGGATAACATCCGATAGGCGAACTTCGTCGCACCTCTCTGCAATTTCACCGCGACCTGCTACCTCTGCCATGCAACGCATAGCCAGCGTTGCCATCTGCTTCATAATAGGCCATCGGCACATGGGGCACACCCTCGTAAACCTTGTATTCATGTGGCAGGCCCAATCGAAGCAGAATCTGATGCATACGCGCCACTGAATGGCGTGTGCCGTCGACGCTGCCAGCGACGAGCCTGATGCGAAGCCCTTGTCGACGTAGGCGATCGCGGTTCTTGGTGAACCACCAAGCGGGTGTCTCCCGACGAAAGCGCTCCAGGTCCCCCCCAAACCGGTCGGCGAGGATCTGCTGGTCACTCCCCCCCATACCCAGGTCAGCATCCAGTCGAGGGGCCCCATAGGCCACGACCGAAGCGAACAAATCTGGATACTTTGCCGCAAACTTCAGTGCTCCGAATCCACCCATCGAGAAACCCTCGATATGTCGGTCAGCGCGGTTTGCCAACGTTCGATACTGGCGATCGATATGTGGAATCAGTTCGCGAATCACCATGGTTTCCACAGGGGAACTCCCATTCGGAGCATCGCTGTAGAAACTGTCATGGTCACCATCCGGGAACACCACCAGCATCGGCGGCAGGGTTCCAGCGGCGATGGCTTGGGCGAAATACCGAGCCATGCGCCCACTGCGCTGGGGGTCACCACCCTTTCCATGCAGCCAGTAAAGAACGGGATAGCGTTTGTCTCCCCTCTCGTAGCCAGGTGGCAGCCAGAGCCCGAAGGTCACAGGGCGCCGGAAGGCAGCGCTGTTCAGTCGCAGGATCTGGACCTCGCGCCCGGCACCGGCCAAGCCAGTCGCCCGTGGCAATGCAGCCGGTCTACGTCGAAGCCCGGCACCGGGTCCTTCGGCAGGAGCACCGGACCCAGGTAGCGGGGAAAATCTTCGGCCTGCGGGAAGAGGACTCGCTACCGTCATGCCTGCATCTCCGGGCTCAAGACCGGCGGCGAGGCGAGCCATTTGGAAGTCCAGGAGGGGGCCCTTGGTGGCAGCAGCGTAGACCGCATCGTCGCGCAGGCCCAGATGCCCCGGAGTGCTGGCGGCGGCACGGAACCTGACTGCCACATCAGAGGGTGCCTGGCCTCCAGCAAGGCAACAACTGCCTCCAGCTGCGACAATCAGCCGGCGCTTTGCCCTCTGGATGTCGGGATCCCAGAACGTTGGGATCTCCAACCACTGGCTATGGCTGGCATGGAAGCGGAACCCGTCGCGGGAGCGTTCTGCCCCCCGCAGTTGGGGACGCAGCAAAGCCGGAGTGGCCACCCATCCCGCAGTGCTCACTGGGCTTGCGGCCTTGCCAGCATACGCGTCACGCCTCACCTCATTCTCGAGGTGTGTCAAGACGTGGAGCCTTGCATCAGGGTCCACCGAGGGCCAGGTGGTGCGAAGGACCACAGTTGAAACGCGCTGATCTGTGAAAAGACCTGCCGGTGTGGCAGCCGCGTTGGCCACGTGGGTCCAGGGCGGTGTGCGCTGGGCTTGGGGAATCGGTCGGTGGAGGCCGGCCAATACAGGACCTCCCATACCAGCGGCCGCCAAGAGTAACAAAGAAGAGGAACCCACCATCTGACTCTCCCGTACGATGCCCTAATCTAGTAGCTCCATTGATGGACGAGTCGGGTAAAGCATGTTAAGCAGCCACATTTCAAGACATCTCCGCACAACTAGACTATAAGCGCCGAGACAGGATCATGAAACACTCTCTGGACATTAACTTTATTGGTATTGGGTCAGGCAAGTGTGGCTCGACGTGGCTTTACAAGAACCTCGTTTCACATCCTGAAATATGTGACGCCAATTTAAAAGAGCTCAATTACTTCAGCGATCTTTACGAAGAACAACCATTCTCATGGTACGAGGCTCAATTTAAAGGCTGCGCCTGCGGGCTGATTCGGGGCGAATTCTCGGTGACTTACATCTCGCACCCGCAGGCCCCACAGAGAGTCCTGCGCCACGTTCCGAAGGCCCGGATCCTTGTGATCGTACGAGACCCAGTTAAGCGAACCTTCTCCAATTTCCTGCACTCGCAACGCAAGGGAGACATCGCCAATGACCTTCCCTTCGAGCAGTATATCCAAAACGAAGATAATCTGGCGCCTGGGCGTTATGCCGAGCATCTTGAACGATGGTTTGCGATCTTCCCAGCACAGCAGATCCTAGTCGTCGTGCTCGAGCACTTCTTGCGAGACCAGCTAGCCGGATACCGTAGTATCTTCGAGTTCATTGGCCTGGAAGACGTCGGTTTTGTCCCGCCACACTACAATTCCCGCAGCAATGAGGCCCGCAGCTACCGTTTTCTCACTGTCGAAAACTTGATGGTACGCACCTACCGCTGGCTGAGTCGGCGTGGATACACTCGTTTAGTGAAAGTAATTCTCGATAGTGGCATGGGCTACGCACTGCGTTGGCTGAATTCTGGAAGCAGAGAACTACCTCAAATCGACAGAGATAGTCAAGACCATTTGGCAAGGTACTTCAGTCCTTACAATAATAAGCTTGCGACTCTCCTCGGACGCGATCTTTCTTGCTGGGAAAAAAGTCCTGCCATCTTCGACCCATGAGCACAAGTACAGCTCCGAATGTAGTATTTATACTTGGAGCTCCCCGCTCGGGAACCACAATGTTAGAGCGCATGCTGTCTGCCCATCCCTCGATTTTGGGAGGTCCAGAGTCTCATTTGCTGACACCATTAGCCTATCTCGGACCTTGGGCCCGTGTGGATGCAGCCCCATATGACCACATTGTTGCGTCAATTGGACAAAAAGCCTTCATTGACCGGCTGCCACGTGGCGAAGCCGACTACTGGGAAGCATGCCGAGCCTATGGTGACATGCTCTATTCAAGATTACTCGCAGATAGCGCCCACAAGATATATGTCGACAAAACACCTGAATATGTGACTATATGGCCATTTCTATCAAGAGTATATCCGGATGCAAGCTATGTGGTGTTAACGCGTCACCCCGCAGCAGTCTTCACATCATTCGCCAGCTCGTTCTTTGACGACAATCTACGTATCGCCCACGCCCACGACCCACTCCTTGAACGCTATGTACCTGCCATAGCAAGCTTCCTCCGTCAAACGGTGATCCCGTACATTCACGTCCGCTATGAGGACTTAGTGACGAAGCCAGAGGAGCAGATGCGCCACATCCTTGAGCACCTTGGTCTCAACTATATACCGGAAGTGCTGGACTATGGCATCCATTCCAGCAGCATGAATGGCCTGGGAGATCCCCTGGGCGTAAACCGACACCGCGGACCGTCCACGTCCTCACTCAACTCATGGGCCGAACGGCTGGTGACCGATGCCGATGGACTGAACTTTGTCAAAGCCATGGTTCAGAAGCTTGATCCCAACGACCTTTACCAGCTCGGCTATCCAGCAGAGAGTTTCTGGGACCCGCTCACGGCTCTCAGCACGAATACCCTACCTGTGCGCCGCAACCGTCTAAACTTTTACCTGTTGGAGCGCAAGATAACAGTTCATGGGCGTGCTCTGGTTCAGCGCCACAGTAGACTACGGCATCTGATTCAGCGGCTTCGACTTGCCTGCGATGTTTTCCTTCGCCAGTACTGAAGGGTGCAAGCGAACAGGAGGACCGGGATGCACCCCAAAGCGATTCATCCTAAGCGGCCTGCTATAGTTCTCATATATCATAACGGTTTTCTGCAACCTAAATCATCGGGTACCAGTGAAAATCACCCAAATGACGTGCAGCTGTCCCGCTGGATCATCAGTCTTTATAGAAACCTCAACACGATCCTTTGCGACACATTCCACCGTCTCAACCTTGTCAGGCATCCCAGGCACTCAGTGACTGAGGCGTCTGGTTCAGGCAGCACTTCTCTACAGCGGGAAGGCCTGAACGGCTTGGCCATGCGGTTTCGTGGTCCATGACTGGCATCATGCAGGGCCCAGGGACGTGGAGACAGTTTGGCAATCCAATACAGAACCAGTATAGTTACTGTGGCCTATAAACAGAGTAGGGACTTGAGCGACAAACGAGGTGCCACATTCTTTCTTACGCACACTTCCGACAAGCTAACTGCAACCATCAGTCCAGCCTGTTTTAAAATAAGAAAACCCCAGCATGCCTATGCTGAACAGCTCGATATTATCACCAACTATAAACAGGCTGACATAATAGATCTTCCAGGAAGGTGGGGGCGTCGGGGCACAGGGGTATCTCGGCGAGGATCCCTATTTACCTGGCGAATAGGCTTCAATGAAGTGAGCGAACTTGTTGAGAGCAGTCTAAAGAGTGGCCAGGCAGGACTATTTCGAGCCTTAGACACATCCACGAAACTGAGGACAACTGTTCTCTGCTGGAATCGAGGAGGAGATGCATTCCAGCCGAACCAGGACGTTTTTATCGTCTTGGGGGGCTACACGGGCCCCGTCACCATTATCTAGCTATCGGCACCAGCTGATAGGTACTTGCGTAGCAACACGTCTCGCGTTGATTATACTCATGGTTTCCTTAGATCGCATGTCCGCGATGAAGTGATGGAAAACACGCGCTCCAGGTGCCTCCAAGCGATGAGGATTGGCCAGGGGTGTGGCCAAGCTGCACTATCTTCAGTAAAGTACAAGCAAGTACAAACTAGAAATCGGACAACGCACACTCCTAGACCCAGGGGGAAGGATCGAGATCGATACTGCAATAGAAGATTCCCGAATGTCAGAAGATGCTCGCAGGGCCGAGCGACTTCAATAAGAGATGCTACTGTACCGATTGAGGCTTGGTAGGCTATAACAGACTCAAGCCATGCTATCAAACCGCTAGTTGTGTTGACTGAGCTCATCAATGAATATACCAACACGATTTAAATCCTTAAGTATTATTTTGCCGGCGTACAATGAAGAGGCGAATATTGAAAACTCTGTAAGTCTAGCACGCAAGGCCGGTCAAGAATACTTTGATGATCTAGAGATCATCGTTATCAACGATGGCTCGACTGATTCCACCGGCGACATTCTTGATCGGTTAGCCTTGGATGCCAACGATCTTCGTCCTATACATTTTTCTGAGAATTATGGATATGGCAAGGCCTTGCGGACTGGACTGTATTTGGCGAGTTGCGACCTTGTGTTTTTTACTGACTCAGACCTACAGTTTGACCTTGCTCAAATTGAACACCTGTTGGCATGGATTAAAGACTACGACATAGTCGCCGGATATCGCGAGCACCGAGCTGATCCATGGTTGCGACGCGTCAATGCGTGGGGCTGGAGAGTTCTTGTCCGATTCGTACTTGGACTTAGTATACGAGATATTGACTGTGCATTTAAGTTGTTCCGGCGCGAGGTTTTTGAGGCGGTTCAACTTAAGTCCGTTGGCGCGATGATCAATACCGAATTGCTGGTACGGGCTCAAAAAGAGGGATATCGAATTAAGGAGGTGCCTGTTAGCCATTACCCGCGCAGAGCCGGCAAGCAAACCGGTGCCAACCTTCGCGTGATCGTAAAGGCGTTCAGCGAACTGCTAAAGATGCAATCTTCCCTGCAACTCCGTTAGGTCAATGGATCCCGTAGACATCAAAAGTATTGGTTGCACTGATGGTATATGGTCGCGCCTTAAAGACACTGCCGTAGAGATGCCTAAGCGCACTGCGTTGATAACAGACACTGGCGAGAACCTAGCATACTTAGAAGTTGTTGAACGCATTGCCCGTTGCGCTGCAGGCCTACAAGCCTCTGAATGTGTAGCAGGCAACGCGGTGGTGGTGATGTTGGATAATTCACTCGACTTTGTGATTGCCTGTTTTGCTGTCTGGATGCTCGGGGCCATCGTAGTTCCCGTCAATCCACACTACAAGGACGATGAAATTCGTCATATATTTGAAAGTATCTCCCCAAAACTGGTATTGCATTCACAATCACTGCGTATGTTGGTAATTACGGCATTGCCCGGCGTGCCTCACTTTGAATCTACGGCTGCGCTTGAGATAGGCTCTCCTTTGAAGAATATAAATGCTTATCCTTCGGCTCCCGCACTGCACATGTTCTCATCGGGAACGACCGGTAAGCCCAAGAGGGTCACCCGCAGTCAAACACAACTGCTCTGCGAATTCGATGCATTGGCCAAATCCATAAACGTCGGACCATCTGACCGATTCCTTTGCACAATCCCCCTATATCACGCGCACGGCTTCTGCAACGCCATGGTTGCGGGACTGCTCAGCGGCGCAGGCATGGTGTTGGCCAAAGGTGAATTTAACGCTCGAGCTACTGTTGCTTTGCTTGAGCGCTATCACATAACTATTTATCCATCTGTTCCACTGATGATCAGAATGCTGAGTGAGATTCGCTTTTCAGCGCCACCAGCTCTAGCCCACCTTCGACTTGTGTTTTCCGCAGGTGCCCCGCTGCCAAAGGCTGTAGCTAGCCGTTTTGCAGAACGATTTAACATCACCGTTGGCCAACTCTATGGCTCCACTGAATCGGGGGCCGTCACGCTCAACATTCACCATCAAGCTGACAAGCCCGAGTCGGTGGGCAGGCCATTAGCAGGGTTTGAAATCCAGATTCGAAGTGAGCTCGGCCAAAAACTCCCACCACGTCAGCTGGGCGAAATCTGGGTCCGTACTCCAGCTACAACTCTTGCCTACGATGGGCTGCCCGAGCTGAGTGCAGATGTATTCGTGGGTGAGTACTTCTTCACCGGAGATCTAGGCTGGAACGACGAGGACGGCGACCTTTACATCAGTGGACGCAAAAAGCTGCTGATCAATGTGGCCGGCAACAAGGTTGACCCACTAGAAGTCGAGGAAGTGCTGGGGGCACATCCAAGCGTGGCTGAAGTGGTAGTAATCGGTAAACCGCACCGAGCTTATGGTGAGATGGTAAAAGCTGTTGTGGTTTCGGCTTGTGCTGATATGCCAGAAGACCCGGAGGTACTTTTATCTTTTTGCGCGGAGCGACTCGCGGAATACAAGATTCCCAAAGTCATTGAGTTTCGAGATGAAATACCGCGCAGCCCACTCGGCAAGATTCTTCGCAAGTATCTTTAACCTGACCCGACAGTCATCGTGTCCAGACGTCCTGCATTATTACCTAAACAGATAGAATGTTAGAACATTATTACCGCAAACCCGCATCGGAATGCAAGTGCGGGGTGTTCCGCGCTAAGGGTTATGCTCCCGATTTTCGCCTGCAAAGCGAGAACGGGCAGGATATCGGGCTACACGATTTGCCGGCTTTTCTACGTACTCTGCTGGTCACCGATGGCACAGTGACCAAAAGTCTTGAAGCTTATTATTGGGAATCAGTAGCCGTAACAGGAGTCGCTCAGGAAGTGATAAAGGCTGCTGCTCCGATCACCTGGCTGGACGCTGGGGTCGGCTGTAGTATCCTCACGCGCTATGTGCAGCTAACAGGCAATTCTAGCGGACGAATCTTTTCAAACGCATTCTCCGTAATCAAGCTGAGCCTCATTCCTGTAGACCTGCGTACACAGCTGCTTGACGGCAGTCTGGGTATCGGTGAATTGATCCGCAGCTGCGGTCTTGAAACATACCGAGAGGTGCTGGAGATAGGTCTTACATATAACTTTACACTATATGGACATTACAAGGGGCATGAGCAACAGTGCGTGTTCAGGACGTATCGGATAACCTTGGGCGGCAAGCCAGCCCTATTGGTCAGTGAATACTTCCCGCTGGGGCTGTACGCTAGAATTCTCGGGTCTTGACTGCACTATGATACTACAACCTTAAGATACTGTTCATCTCCAATCATCCTTATGGACCAAGATCATGACCATATCCTCCTTAGGATCATCACATGTTTAGGCCGAATTACAGAGTCAGACTTTTCGGGTATCGAGGTTGATATGCCACTCAATCTTGATTCCATTGCTCGCATCTCGCTGATTGCCGAGATTGAGAACGAGTTTGAAGTGGAACTCGATAGCAAAGCTGTACAGCCCGAGTCCTTCGAGACTCTTAATACCCTGTTAGCATTGGTCCACGCCCACCGGAAATGAGATTTATCGAGTTTGTCTCACTAGTTAATTCAGACATCGAGCTGAAGCGCAACTGGTTTCTCAAGAGGGACAGCGCATTTAATCGCTACTTTCGCGTCTACTTGGAACCAGGCACAATTGCTGTAGTCGTTTATCGCTATGGTCATTGGGTACGGTCTTTAGGAATTCCACTGTTCCGCGAGGTTTTATTACTGCTATACTTTGCGAGCAAGATGTTTGTGGTTCTAGGATTCGGCATATACATACCTTCACGGTTTCGTTGTGGTCGCGGATTCGCCATTCATAACTTTTCGGGGATCTTCATTCCTGTAACGGTGGCCGGAGACAATTTGATCGTCTTCCAAAATGTGACCGTTGGCCATCTACGCGGGCAAGGGGGGCGACCGCCACGTATCGGCAACAATGTGTTTCTCGGCGCCGGAGCGAAGGTAATGGGTGACATCACTATAGGGAATAACGTCGTTGTGGGATCTAATTCTTTAGTGATGACCGACGTACCAGATAATTGTACAGTAATTGGAGTGCCCGCCCGAATTGTATCAAAAGACACTTCGTGGATCGAAGAGAAACTTGCAGGCGCTGGAGATCACTGGTGAGGCTGTCAAAGATGCAGGAAGACATCACCAAGAAAATGTTTCTACTTGGCAAATGTGGTGCTTTAGGCTGGTTGTCTACTGCACTTCAAGCCGGTACTATTGCGGTCCTTGTTTTCAGGTTTGCCCGCTGGTCTATGCAGCTGCCAACTCCATTGAAGGTATGCTGCAGTCTTTTCTATTTCCCTCTTTTTTACTTGGTACAAGCATATACAGGCATCAGCATACAGGCCTACACTGCTATCGGAAGACGATTTGTGGTGCTGAATCAGGACTGTATCTTTGTGCTCGCCGAACACATAGGTGATGATTTCACAGCTTGCGAAGGAGTTACGGTGGGCAATATCCGTGGATCCAAGCGATTGCCGGTGATCGGCAATAACGTATACTTAGAGCCAGGGTGCAAAGTCCTAGGGCATTTGACCATAGGCGACAATGTGGTCGTGCGCGCCAACTCTCTTGTCCTCACCAATGTACCGAGTGATTCCATCGCACTTGGCAATCCAGCACGCATCCTTAAACGATCCCTTACCTAGGGTGAATTAGTAGAATGAACTGCAATATTACATTTGAGATGGTCTGATGGGTGGAACCAGGGCAGCTTCGGACAAAGCTTATCCGCCAAAACGGGTGGCCATTTTGGCAGCATGCCCATTTCCCGCTAACCACGGCACCCCAGGGGCGATCCGGGAGCTTGCTGAAGCCCTGCACAGACTTGGCCATGAGGTACATGTGGTCACCTACCCCCAGGGCGACGCCACATTGACATCCGGCCTAAGGGTGCATCGTGCATCGGCACTGTGTTTTCGCCCTCAAGAAGTGCGGATCGGGCCTTCGTTGAGTCGACTACTGTATGACTTGATGATGATACCGAGGTTACTTCGGGTAGTATGGAAGCATCGTATTGACGTGATCCACGCTCACAATTACGAGGCTGGAATCGTAGGCTCGGTGGTGAGCTGGATCACGGGAACACCACTAGTCTACAATGGCGTTAATAGTATGGCAGACGAGTTGCCAAGCTATGACTTCTTTAGCAGCAAGCAGTTCGCGCTATGGCTTGGTCAGTGGCTTGATCGAATCGTTCCTCGCCGGGCAGATGCAGTCATTACGCTCTCAGATGAACTGAGAGATCATCTCATCAACTGTGGGTTGTCACCCCAGCGGTGCCTTGTCATGCCTTTGGGCGTTGACACCACAATTTTCGCCCACGGCAATGGCGGGCTGGTCCGTGCTCGTTTCGGAATTGACACCCAAACCCCGATCGTTGGCTACACGGGCTCGATTGAGAACTTCCAGCGCTTAGATCTTCTTGTTGAGGCTTTCGCTCGTTTGGCCGCCTGGAATCCGAAAGCAATTCTGATGATCGTCAACAACATTAAAAACGTTGTACAGCGCTCTGCCCTCGAGACGCAGGCTTTGAAACTTGATATTGGTTCCAGAGTGTTGTTCGCCGAAGAGGTGCCCTTAGGTGAGCTTCGTCATTACCTAGCAGCAATCGATGTCGCCGTGATCTCGCGACCGAGTTGCCCAGGCATACCAGTAAAGTTGCTCAATAGCATGGCCGCTTCGCGGGCTATCGTCTGCGCTTCCGGCAGTGCTAAGTGTGTGTGCCATGGCTACAACGCCTATGTCGCGCGCAATGACGACGCCGACGACCTTGCCGATGGTATTGAACTCTTGCTTTCCAACGAGAGCCTCCGAGCTGAGTTGGGCAGAAGAGCCAGAGCCAGCTTGGACGGCATTTACGATTGGGACACAATCGGGCTTGCCACAGGATTAGTTTACGACCAAGTCTGCAGACCAAACAGACAGCTTGACAGGAGTGAGTTAAGCTTTTATCTCAAACCAACCTACACTCCAATATTGGCCGACGAAAGCAGCATGTCCAGCACTGGTTTTCTTCAGTCTGGTCCCATTGTTTACCCTGAATCATGGTCAGAAATCCCATGATGCGGAGTCCAGCATGCCAGCAGGGGCTGTGGCATTTGATACTAAGCGACCTTCAACGCAAGCAGAAGCACTATCTTCTGCACGACTTGTTCTTCAACAAGTATGTTAAGATACCTCTTCAGCTCGGCACTCTTGCGGTCGCAACATACCGAATCGGCCACTGGGCCTACTTTCTTCGCCCAGCGTATTTGAGAGCAATAGCTCGCTTGCTCTATCCATTGGTAGCATGGCCCATTCGCTGGGCTTCAGGGGTATATATCAATCCTCGCACCAAAATCGGGCCAGGCTTTGTGATCCACAACTTCGCCAACATAACGATCGATGCTGAATCTATTGGTTGCTGCTTCACAATTAATCAAGGTGTCAGTGTCGGCCCCGACTGGACACGTGGGAAACGACCCCGCATCGGTGATAATGTCTTCATCGGCAGCGGAGCGCGGGTGTTGGGCGATATTGATGTCGGTAATCAGGTTGTTGTGGCATCCAACAGTCTGGTGAAATGCGCAGTAGCCGATGGGAGCATGGTCGCGGGCGTTCCCAGCTTTGTCGTTTCGAGCACTGTCGGCATAGATTATGTGGCTGAAGTTGCTGCTCACGAGCGCTGAAGGGGGATTGATGGCAACGCCTCTCGCCCACGCCGCTGCAGGGATAGCCAGTTTGGCGCTAGTGAGGCTGGCCATGCCGCTCCCAATCGGGGCCACAGCCAGGGGCTTGAAATTACTAGCGATGGGAGCCGCTTGTTTGCCAGATCTGGACTTAGCGGTTTCCTGGCTGTTATCTGGCAATATGATGCGCTGGCATTCGGGCCCGAGCCATTCTCTTGCTTTTGCTCTGCTCTGCGTGGTGGTTTCGGCTCTGCTAACAACAGGTCGTCTCCGAGTCGCCATAGCTGCCATCGTGGGTATGGCCGTAACCTCCCACGTTGTTATAGACTTAACTACAGGCCCCCATTGGGGATTGCACCAGTCCTTCGGAGTCCCCGCCCTTTGGCCATGGATCGATGAACGCATAACATCACCCTTTACGATCTTCCGCGGCGTAAGACATGGAGGGGATTTGTTGTGGTTATCACACCACAATCTGGCCACTGCGGCTTCAGAGCTCGTTTTCGCAATCCCTTTATTTATAATCTCTTTGCGTCTTCTTCGACGGAATTGCAGTACATGAATAGATATTCACACCGCAGCCCCACAACACTGCTCAGCCCATGAAGCAGGCCAGAGCTTACATTCTGCCATTATTACTACTGCTGAGTATCCTTTTCCTGTTCATCCGAATGCAGGAGCATCGCGAGACCACTCATGCAAAGTCGGCACGGAAGAAAGGCGCCCCTATTCCGGTCGACGTTGCGCGTGTGGCACGTGGAGATGTGGACACCACCCTGCCGAGCGAATGCGTGGCCTTGGCGAATCCCCTGGTGCTCGTAGCCAACCCTTCACCGGGCCAGCCTGTTGCCGCTGTGGAAGTACGGCTAGGGCAGGACGTACGTGCTGGGCAGATCATGCTGCACATCGATGCGCGTGAGCAGCGAGCGACCCTCGCCGCCAGGGCCGCCCAACTTTCGCCCTTAGAAGCGTTGGTGTTCGCCCACCGCCGAAACCTGGCTTATTGGACTAAATTACGCGCTGATGGCCTTGGTGTGGAGCGCGATGTTAAACAGGCCGCCACTGAACTGGCGCAGGCAGAGGTAGAGCTCTCAAATGTCCGCGGACAGTTGGACCAAGCCAAGACAGCACTTGAGCGCACGAGCGTAGTCGCGCCGGCGAATGGCATTGTTTTGGCTTTGGCCGGGGTTGGTGAGTCTGAGTATGGGCGATTGATCGGATCTGACGAGACTCGGGCCGGTTCTGGAAGCGTGGCCGCGGTTGGGGTTGTCGATCCCATCTTGATTGAGTGCGACCTTCCCGAGGACAAACTGGTTTTCGTGCGGGCTGGTCAGGCGATCAAGGCCATTTTCCCGAGTTCCCCAGGGCAACGCTTCAGCGGTACGCTGTCCCAGATCAGACCCAGCGCAAACCCTGACAATCGGACAGTGACTGTTGTCGCTGAGTTGCCCAATCCACAGCGAAAGTTGTTGCCTGGCGTGCATGGCCTGCTGCAATTACAAGCACGCAGTCAGGGTCTTCGCATTCCGGCAGTTGCCCTGGTCAACCCTCGACCCGACGCTGCCCAGGTCTTCGTTGTCGATGACGAGAGCCGGGCGAGGCTACGACAAATCAAAATCGGCGGTAGTGGCGACGGCTGGATTCAGGTGCTTGAAGGGTTGAAGGAGGGGGAATCTCTTGTGGTGGTGGGCCAGGTCGCATTGGAGGAGGGCGATCGAGTTCGCATCGGTCGCACACTCGAGCCTACCCCTGCTCCGGGGGCACAGTGAATCAGAACCGACTGCTACGCAACTCGGTCGTCCTCGCTGGCGGCGTGATCGTAGGCGGCCTGCTCCTTTTCACGACCCTAGTCATCATCGCGCGCTATCTAACAGTGCAGCGCTTCGGTCAGTTCTCGATCGCAGTCACCCTGGCGGCGGTTTTCCAGCTCTTCGCTGATGGGGGAATAGCCAACATCACCGTACGCGACCTGGCTCGCAATCAGGAGAGCCGCGCCCGCCTGTTCGGATCGACACTTCTGCTTGCCTGGTGCATAACTCTTGTGCTGGCCGGCGTTGTAGCTTCCGTCATGCTTTGGTGGGATCCTGAACCTGCATTGCGCATCACTGGCTGGGCGATGGCAGCTGCCGCACTAGCTGGATTGCATGGCAGCCTACATGCCGCTGTCGTTCGATCCAATGACGACATGGGCGCAGTGGCCTTGATCGGGATTTTGCACAAGCTTTTGCTTTTGGCGCTGGTCTCAGTCGCGATCGCAGCCAATGGCGGCATTGAGGGCATTGCCTTTGCACACTTAGGGGCGAACATAATGCTGTGGCAGGGTTTCTCTACTCTGGTTCGGCTCCGCTACCTACGGGCGCCACTTGCATTCGATTTGACGCACCTGCGGTACCTGGTCGGTGCGGCAGTGCCGCTGGGCTTCGGTTTGGTCCTTCGGCGAATGACCACATACACAGGCACGATACTCCTTGCCATTATGGCAGGGGCTGTTGCATTGGGATATTACAATGCAGCTTATCGCACAGTGCAGATGATTGAAGTCGGCACAGTTGCGTTGACAGGAGCTCTGCTGCCAACATTTTCCCGTCTTGCGGTTCAGGATCGTGTTCAGTTAAACAGGCTATGCAATGACAGTATTCGACTGATGGTCGTTCTTGGCGGTACCGTAGGAGGGCAGCTTGTGCTATTTGGCACGCCCCTTGTGAAGATAGTCTTTGGAGCTCAATATGCTCCGGCGGGTCCTGCGCTGGAGCTTCTCGGAGCAGCATTGCTTTTTCTAATGCCCTCAGCGGTAATGCAAGCGATGTTTCAGGCTATTGATCGCCAAGATGTTTATCTAAAGTTGGCATTCTTTGGCTTGTGCTGCATGGCGATTATGGGTGTTGTGCTCATCCCTTCCCATGCTGCCATAGGTGCGGCCATTGCAGCACTGGTCACCGAGATTCTTCTTTTACTTGCCGGAGCATTATACCTCGTACGCGAGGGCTGGGGGCTTCGCTTGCTTAAGCCTCTCGCAAGAGTGCTGGCAATTGTTGCCCTTTTGGCTGTTCCGATCTGGGCCGGTCGAAGCTGGATTGAGAGCGCTTACGTTCTTTTAATCACAGCATTGATCTCTCTAGCTGCATACATCTCCATGATCTTGTTTGCTGGAATTATAACCCCTAAAGAATTCCGCTCATTGTGGATGAACCGCCCCTTGCGGGAAAAGCAATCTAAATAGTCAGAACATATTCCAAGCTAATTATGGTAATGCAACAAAACCAATCATCATCACTTTTGCGGCCTGGACAGCCGATCTTCAGCTGGACTTAAACCTGGACTCAACTGCTTGCATTGCTCGAAGTCTCTCCGCCCGGATTAATCCAAAGGAATAGGCGGCCATCTCCCCTATCGATCACTAGCTCAAATGATCTTAAGATAGTACTATATAGCTCTTTTCCTATTATGCCTTGGGTGGCACCATCTGGCGCTGATAGAAACCAGACCCGGTCATGTTTTGCCATGACTTCGTCAAGTTCGGCTTTCGTACGTAGTACTGGATTGCCTGCCCACTTATCTGTATACCTAGGCAGCGATGTCTCGGTGAGAAATACGGAGCTTGCTGTTTGGGTTTGCAAGAAATAATCACCCTGTCCTCCACCATAAGCCTGGAAGGGAAACGGAGCCTGGACGATGATCACATCGCCCGGTTGGATGCGTTTAAGCAATTCCTGTGCTATCTCGCGGAACGAAAAGCCCGGCATATCGTCTCGAAGCTCATTGGGAACCCTAAGCGATTCGGTAGACTGAAAAAGTTGCGATGGGTTAAGTGACCATGGCGTGGCCACAGCCAAATGAAGGGTAGTTAGGCCCCCCAGTGCGGCCGCCGAGAGTTTAGGCGCTCGATTGGTGATTTGATCAGCAAGCATCACTGTTGCTGCTGCCACCATGATGAGAAGCAGCGGAGCGCAAAGAAAAACATATCTTAGTGCATAGTAGCCTAATAGGGTGGTCATGATGGTCCCATAAAGCAGTACGATTAATCCCAGATAGCGCATGGGCATGCTGCGGCGCCACCAGAATAGACCGATCAGCAGAGAAGCTGCGATCAGAAGATGCGATCCGGAAGCTAGTTGGACTAGATAGTAGAGAGGATCAAACGACGGTGACATAAATGCCAGCTCTGCGGAGCTGACTTCGGAACGGCCAATGACCACACCTTGATAGGGTTCACGTAGCACGGTTCTCCATGTCAGCTGCGCCACGACAACAGCAACGATTCCAATCGCAGCAGTCCATGCATGGATGTCTCGCAACCAGTTCCAGCGACCCCATGAAAGCATTAGCAGCACAATAAAAAAGGTTGGCAGCATTCCAATGGATCCTTCCCAAGTAAGATACATGAAAACTACAGCAAGCCATATATTCAAATAGTCTCGAGGCCTAAGGGGCAAGCCGCTGATAATCCTGAACACAGCCATTGTGGACAGTAATGTTGCTAGAGCGACTTGTGAAGGATAAAATGCATTCCTTCCCCAATATATTGACCAGGGTAGCAGTGCAAATAGCAGTGATGCCAGAGCTCCAGTGCGTCGATTGAATAACTCCGTAGCAAAACGCATTATCAACCATGTTGTCAGTCCTGAGAAGGCCACCGCTGGGAGCCTTGCCGTGATTTCAGTGTCCCCAAATAATTTGATTGCAAGAGCAATCGGATAGGGCACAAGCTCGTAGGTTGAGATAATGAAGTCTGAACTACCCTGGCGTAGGAATGGATAACCGCGTTCGAGTACCCCCCTGGCAAACAGCACCATGGTGGACTCGTCCTGTGTGAACGAGTTGTTGCTCAGACCTGCCATACGCACCCACGTCGTAATTGCGACCAACACCATCGGGAGCAGGCATTCGCTTCCGAATTTGGCCCATTGACTCCTCCGAGTGATCACCGACCCCCCACGTACCACTTGGAGGTGGTCCCATGTTCTTTAGCCCTGTCCTCTGCAGCCCTGGCCGTTGCAGCGACCAGGGCGACCACCAGCGCAGCGGTCGCCACCGCCAGTGCCTGTTCGCCACCTAGCGACCAGCGAGGGTCAAGCTCAACCAGTCCCGCAATAAGAAGAGGCACGGACGCCACGGCCATAGGTCCCACCGCGGCTGTCCATGCAGCTGAAGAAGCATCGCAGCCAAGACTGAAACGCACAATCAGTCCAATCACCAGTGCCAGCACGACCGAACTGAGCAACGGCATCATGACGTGTCGCAACTGCCAGCCCATCGTTGCCACCGTAGGCACGAACGTCATCGAGGGTGGCGGGTCAGCGACTGGTAAATCCGTCACCACCGTTTGGTTGGGTGCAACCTTCCAGAGGTCGAAACGCCCGATTTCCAACGACTCTTGAGAAGTGACCACACGGCCAGCAACAGTAACCAGTGCCGGGGTGTTGGAAGCTGTTACTTGCAAGCTGATTATATTGGCGCCAGGCTGTAGGAAAACTGCTAGATCATAAATTTCTAGCTGTTCTCCACTGCCGTGCCTGGGCTGTAATGTCACCCCGTTAATAGTAAGCGTGTGTACTCCGGCTGTAGCTACCCCGATCCAGGCTCCATGGATCTCGCGGACGTCAAGCGGTAAGGATAGAGAAAAACTGCCTATTCTCAACATCCGATCAGCATGCCAGAATGCGATCATGTCTGGAGGTGGATTGACGAGTTTTGGTGGGAGGGAATCTCCTGCAATCCTTGAATCATTCTTAATTCCTGCTATCTCTCGTGCAGGCGGCCAGCGGCTGGCATCGAATTCCGCATCAAACCAAGGCTTCACTCGGTCTGCATCAAACAAGAATTTCGTTTGCGCCAACCAACTGCCGTCGCTGACTAAGCTCTGTCTTACACCAGCTTCATCCCAACTCAGCCGAACAGCCGCGCTCGTATTCGAGCCTGAAGATCTTCGTTTGACCTCAATTGCCAAAACGTTTGGTCCTGGCCTGAGATCCCTTGAGACGTCCACCAGAGTGGCGGGGCGACCTCCGAGCAAAGCACCTGTTGCAGCGACAGAACCGTTAACATAAACTTTGAAGCTGTCGGTGGCGGACACCTCCAGAATGGCGGATCTAGGGTAAGTAGCAATCGTCCAACTACGGCGCAATAATAAAACTGGAGGTGATGCACCAGCGCCGATCCAGCGAGCGGTTTTTATTTCAGTAATTGGCGAAGGCGGCTGGTAGAAATCAAGACCTCGCTGTAGAGTTAGTCCTAGAAGCAATGAAAACCCCAAAATAATGGCATGGGCAAGCCATGGATGCCCATCCCCATTGGTTTCCGAGCCGCTTCTCGTCTTGGTCATGTTCCGCCCAGTGCTTTCATCACACGAAAATTTGTCACCTCATCGAGGTCTCGGCAGACAAGATATGCCTTTCTCGCGTCGAGCAACCGTCCGGCTCCGGTCAGGGCATCGCCAAGTGTGCAGGCGATATCGGCACGCACCAGCGGCTGCACCAACGAGCGATCGAGTTCGCCAAGCAGGGTGGATGCATTGGTCCAACCACCCTGCTGCAAGCGCAGGTAGGCCCATAGCAGCCAGGCGGCACGGGTGGGTTCCGGCGCTGCTTGGTCCAGGGCCGCGAGGGCACCGACGGGATCGTCGTCCTCGCGAAGCTGCCACGCTTGGTGTAGACGGAGCTCTTGGACGACCGTTTGCCGGATGGCTCGCCGCCGTGATTCCCAAGGCGAAGCTGGTTGCGTCTGAAGTAATTTGGGATAGATCTCGTTGAGCAACGCTGAGATTGCTTGCTTCTGACCATCTGATCTTGTCAGCTGAAGCTGGAACGCTATCGCGGAGGCCCACACAGGCGCATCACCACCCCCCCCATCTGCCTGGGACGCTGCCAATTCGACCTGCAACCAGTAGGGGTGTGACGCCAGGGCACCTGGGTTGGTCTCAGGCAATGCCTCAAGCTTCACCAATGCCCCCTTGGCTTGACCTGCCGCCATGTCGCCTAGTGCCGACTCGAGCAGCCACTGTCCCCGAGCCATTCCAGTCAGGGGGAGAAGCAATATTGGGCCCAAGGCAAAAGTTGTAAGCAATCCCCAAAGCGTGAATCGTCTCGGCAGATCCCGCCACAGGGAAATGACGATCAGGCTGACCAATGAAAATAGTGCAACGTACCAAGCCTTACCCATCGTAGCTAGAGCCACGATGAGCTGATCACCTATATCAGAGATGCTCTCGATTGGCAGCAGAGAAGGATCCGGGCTAAGGTTTACAACCTCTTGCTGATTGAGGAACCTTGCCAATTGTCGGCGGTCGCCAGCCTCCACCAGATAACGCTCCAGCCATTCGGGATGCTGCCAAGCCACGTTCAGCGGCAGACTCACCACACACGTCAAGGCCGCGCTAATTAGGAGTAAGCTGGCGCCGCTGGACAACCGCCAAACTGCTAGACCCCCAAGCACCAGTACCGCCATTTCCGTGCCACCAAGCTCGGGGGCAGAGACAGAATCGGTCATTGGAAAGATCAGCCACTTTCCGCGAGAGGCTATGATCGCTATCAGTGCAAGAAGCCCAATCAGAACCGAACGCCCAGGCAAGTTGCGTAGCTTCTGCAAGCCAGCCAGGCCAACGTTATTCAAAAGGTATGAGTGAAGTGCCAATGCGCAAATACAGATTTACGAGCTGTTTGCTCAGATGCTAGGAAGCCAAGAATGTAAAACCATCCAGATTCCCGTCATTCAGCCATAGCCACCAAAGGTGGACAATCCAAAACTCAATTAAAGGCCGAACCGCGAAAAAGCATTTGACAAAAAGGAATCACTGTCATATTAGTGATATCGGCATAAAATCCCTTAAAAAATAATCAGCAATACGTCTAATTCTTTATCAATAGCGCGAAAGGGGCTACAAAAATGATCAACCATAATTCATCTCTGCGAAGGCCCGGGTCTAGATCCATAGCTCTCTTGGTAATCAATGGCATTTTAGCTTATTCAATGGCTGAAACCTATCCATCGCAGCCTTGACGCCATTCGCTGTGGTACAAACATATGTTTCTATGCCCAGACATAGGGAGCTTTGGTCCTGGAATGGTATAGTATAAAAGTAAGTCAGTGGCCTGGCTCAAGCTGTCTAGGCTGAATTGCTCACCTCATACGTCCTCTTTACTCTACCGCTATGGGCACCGTCGTCACCCCCCTGGCCCTGCAGGCCAGCACGCCAGGACGCACGCACGGTGAGTTCAGCAACTTTTTTGCCTTCGCGGTGCTCAGGCCTGACGGCTCGGTCGTCACCTGGGGTGATCCCAGTTACGGGGGCGACAGCAGCGC
>Ga0207937_1000227_pt1 | contig 20095 bp, 33 predicted proteins | sample LakMenEpi04Sep11_FD_150668 | JGI IMG/M metagenome (GOLD analysis project Ga0207937, IMG submission 150668) | Freshwater microbial communities from Lake Mendota, WI - 04SEP2011 deep hole epilimnion (SPAdes) | ecosystem: Environmental > Aquatic > Freshwater > Lentic | place: Lake Mendota, Madison...
CCATCGGTTGCCCTGATTCAACTTGCGACGAACACGAAGAAGAAATAACAGATATTTACAATACTTTAGGCATTGTGTTATGATAGAGAAACCAAAAAAAGAAAGGCGATTCCTCAAGGCATTGGGGCGCGTCGGTGAAATATTATTACAAGAGGTTTTAATCAAAGTCGGGAGTAGTTTAATCAAGAGGATTGGAGGTAAAAAACAAATACCTTCAATTCTTTTTTTATTCCTTTCTATTAGCCTTTACGGTCAATTCCCTATTAATATAAATAAACAAAGATTAGGTTTCCAGACCACGGCAGACGGATTGGTTTGGCGGGGTTCAATTTCCGATACGGCAAGCATTCAACCAGTTTCAAATCAAAACGCATGGGTTATTCTTGACACCGTTAATCTAAAAATATATTCCTTTGATTTTACTTCTAATGTTTGGAATGCTTTGCCTCAGGGAACAAATATTGATACAACTTCGCTAAGTAATAGGATTAATTTAAAATTAAATATAAGCGATACGGCGGCAATGCTTTTGCCTTATGCTAAAAAAAGTTATGTCGATACGGCTGGCAGATTTTACGCGCGTCAAGACTTTACGAATGTTTCTTCCTCAACCTTGACTTGGACGCAAACGGACACATTAGTCCCAGCTGGTGTAAACGTGGTGCAAGTTTATAGAAACGGTCAAATACTTTTGCCAACCCAATATACCATACCAACAAACGCATCAGTTGTCATTGGTGCAACTGCTTTTAAGTTAGGGGAAAATTATACAGTTATATTTCCTAAAGGTGGCGGCGGTTCGGGTAGTGGTGGTTCGGGTTCACTAACCTCTATTTCTGGAGGAACAGGAATAACGGTAAGTCCTGACCCAATAACAACCACGGGCACGGTATCGGCTGACCTCACCGTATTAATGGAGTTATCCGATACAGTTACGTTATCCAATAGAATAAATAATAAGGTTAATATTTCTGATACGGCTTCAATGCTTCTTCCTTATTTCCGTGACGCTGATACCTCTTTATTAAATCTTACTTCCAGATTTGCATTGAAATTAAATGCAGCAGACACGGCTTCATTGTCCTCAAGAATAAACACGAAAGGAACGGTATCAAGCGTTGCAACGGGCTTCGGCTTGCTTGGTGGAACAGTCACAACGACGGGAACTTTGCTACTTGATTCGGCGATTGTATTTACACGAATACGGGATTCGATTGTTGACGTTGCTATTGGCAATGATACCATAAAGATTTTAAAACAAGAATATGCACCAGCCACGACAAGCGTATTAACTTGGACAATAACGCCTAAATTTCCGATTCAATTAAAGGCTTATATTTTAGTTTTTAGAAATGGTCAACTATTAAATAATGACCAATATAACCTAACTGATACAAATCAAATTACCATTGTTTCAACCTCGTTTAAAGTAGGTTCTAATTACACCGTCGCAACAGTCAGCGGGATTGGTTCGGTTGGGTCGGGTGTTTTTCCAAATCCTGTTTACCCTGAGGCTGGAATTGCGGTTAGTACGGGTACAACATGGACAACATCTATTCCTAATAATTCGACTAATTGGAACATTGCCTACAATGATAAAATAAACAATGCAGTTTTCACGGGAACAGATACAAAAACATTAACCCTAACTCAGTTAGACGGTGGAACATTTACACCAACCTTTAACGATTTACAAGGGGTGACGGGTTCGGGAACAATAGGTTTTATTCCAAAATTTAGTACAACGACCGAGGTAACCAATTCTGTCATTCAAGAAAGCAGCGGAAATATTGGCATAGGTGTAGCGCCAATAGCAAATCTTACTTTTGACGTAGCTAAAAATATTTTATTAAAATCTGGCAGTACGGGAATTGCATCTATTTTGTTTTCGGAAACAGGAACACCCTCTTCTACCGATGTTGAATTTGGTGGCATATTGAGATATAATGGTATTCTTGATAGAATGGAATTAGTAACAAGAGATAATTTAGGTGGTTCAAATGTTACGAATACAGGCTTAACAATGGATAGGATTACAGGAAATATTGGTTTATTAAAACCTACAACTATATCCTCAAGCTTAACCGTCACAGGCAACATTACCGAAGGCGGCAACAATGTCATGACTAACCTTGACACGGTGAGCCTAAGTAATCGTATTGATGCAAAATTAAATAAAACAGATACGGCTTCTCTTTCAACACGAATTGACTTAAAATTAAATAAAACTGACACGGCTACAATGCTTAATCCTTATTGGAGGTCTGGCAAGTTTTCGGGAACTTTACCAATAGCCAACGGTGGAACAGGCGCTGAAAATGCATCCGTAGCAAGAAGTACGCTTGATGTTGGTTATGTTTTTGTAGAATCAACCGCTGGAAGTTCAATTAATTTATCAAGTAATCGAGTTTCTATTGTAAATACTGGCGGCGCTTCAACAACATCCATAGATTTAACAACCGCAACAAATGGAAGGCAATACATGATAAAAAACCTTGCAACAGGAACAGTAATTAGCACCGCATCAAATGTTATACCTTTTAGTGGCGGTTCAGCTGGAACTGCAATTTTATCAGCTGGAAATGTTACGCCTCAATGGGTTACATTAGTTGCTGATGGCACTAATTGGCATATAATGCAAAGAAACTAAAAAAACATAAACATGAAACAACTCCTTTCCCTCTTCCTCTTCCTTTTGCCTTGCCTTGCATGGGCACAGTATCCAAGTAACGGTAACCAAAAGATAACGCTCGGAGAACAGACGACTGCCGATGGGCTTATTTGGCGGGGCGTGGCGGCTGATACTACATTGACGGCAAAGAGCGACACGGCAGCTTATTTTGTGCTTGATACGGTAAACATAAATCTTTACACTTACAAGGCTTCGGCAACGGGGCGAAAGTGGCGACAGTTAGGAGCGGACACGGCAGCTATTGCTTATGTAAATACCTATGGAACGCAAACGGTAAATGGGGCAAAGACATTTACAGACACTATGAGAATAGAAGATGCAATAAAGGTAGGTGCAAATAATGCTTATGTTTATTCAGCTGGAACAGGCAATTATTATTTTGTAAAAAATTATAAAAATCAATCTGGCAATCATTTTATTATAATCGGAGATGGTACAATGTCAAATGCAACTACTGTATCAAATCCTACATCATCAAGGGTTGGAGGTGTTGCTATTGGGTATAATGTAATGAAAAATTTGTCTCAATCAGCAAGTACAAATAATGGAGTTTATAACTCTGGCGTTGGCTATGGTGCTTTAGAATCTGTAACAACAGGTAATTTTAACACGGCATTTGGACATTTAGCATTAAATAAATTAACAACAGGTGGGTCAAATGCTGCACTTGGAACATCAACTCTTGAAAATGCAACAACTACAAGTTCAACTTTAGGAATAGGTGATGGCGCATTAAGATTTTTAACAAGCGGTTCTGATAATGTAGCAATTGGAGGTAATTCTGGAACATTTGATAAAAATGATAATCAGTTAAATACAATAAACCAAAGTGTTTTAATAGGCAGATTAACCAACCCAACAGCATCATCGACTAATGAAATAGTAATAGGTTATGGAGCAAAAGGTCAAGGTTCAAATAGTATAATGCTTGGCAACTCCTCTATTGATGCTACAAATGGCTTATATTGTTATGACACAGGCATTGCATCCCCTTCAGATGCAAGAGATAAAACTAATATTGAAAATTTAAACACTGGCTTAGAATTAATTTTAGCTTTAAGACCTGTTAAATTTACTTGGAATATGAGGGATTATGGTAATGTGGGAAATAAAGACATTGGTTTTATTGCGCAAGAAGTTGATAGTGTGCAAAATATTGTTGGTGAAGCAGATAACATAAAATTAGTAAATACTAATAATGATGACAAATATTGGATGCAAAGAGATAATTTAATACCTATTTTGGTAAAAGCAATTCAGCAGCAACAAAGCCAAATAGAACTTTTAAAACAAAGAATATTAAACCTTGAAAACAAATAAAATGAAATACCTATTTTTTATTTTTATTCCTATTTTTTCCTTCGCGCAAGAAATTAAAAGCGATACAATGTATTTGCAAAAAGATGGAAAAAATTATTTTATTGTAACCGAAATTTTGTACGTAGATTCAACGCGAAGTATTACTAAAAATCTTTATGGAGATAGCTTACAAAGTATTGAAAGACTTATTTACAACTCTGAAAAAATAAGTAACAAATACGCTGAAGTTGCTTATCCTTTTATTACTATTGGAAAAGCAAATAAAGATTTAAGGTTCTACAATGATTTGCACCAACAAATAAGCGGTAAGCCTGTTTATTTTACAACGGCTCAAAGAGACACGGCAAAGTTTCTCGGTGACTGGAAGTTAAATTTTAACGGTGAAATTATTGATGGAGTAATTCAATTAAACAGCAATAAGCGTTTAATCTTTAATCCAGACAATGGCAAGGTGTACACGATTTCAACCAACCTTCTTTTATCCACATTTACCAATCAAATATCTTTTAACTTTAACGGTGTTAAATACGACTTGTACAAATACGCTGATGGCAAGTTTGCAACGGTAGATGGTGATGTGAGATTAATAAAACTTGAATAATGAAAGCAGTTATTTACAACATTTTTAAACTTGGTTACGATGGCATCGCCTATTCCATTTGTTGCGGAGTTATATTCTCGTTTTTCCTACCCATCAAACATTTTTTGATATTTACAATCTTTGTTGTTTTTGCAGACACAGTCACGGGAATCATGGCGGCAAAGAAAAGGGGAGAGCCGATAACGAGCAAAGGGCTTTATCGCACATCGCAAAAGGTGGTAACTTATTTCTGCGGTATAATGATTTTTCACGGGGCAAGTATTACTTTTGGACTGCCATCGCAAATCACCTATTCTGTCAGCTTCATTATTGCAGCCACTGAATTGTTTAGTATTTCGGAAAATATAAAGTCCATTACTGGCACAAATATCGGTACAATTATTCTTAGATTTTTTAGACGTTAAAAACAAATAACATGGAAACTAATTTTAAAGAAGTTTTAAAAAATGCAGATACAATTTCCAGTCCTTTAGGTTCAGTGAGTTGTTACGCTTTTAATTTTGCGGAACTTGCACAAGAGGTAAATGTACTTCTTACTGATGATGGAAAGAAGGTCAAATTTACATGGCGAGAATATGTTAAACTTGCTCAAATCATTTGGGATAAAATCAAGGAGACAAGCCGCGAATGTGCTGGAAAAGAGATTTCGGTTAGTTTACCGCCTAAATTTTCTTTGATTTCCGCAGCTTTTTCGCTCATCGGGTTTAAATTATAGGCGCAGACGAATCGCTACCTTATGCACCTGAGAAGGGGGTCTATTGATTTAGACTCCCTTTAAAAATATATAAATATGAAAGCAAATAAATTTTGTGTTTTCCTTGATGCTGGGCACGGAGGCATTGACGATAAAAAAAAATTACCCTATAATTACACAACTTACCCGTCTAAATGTTACCAGCATAACAACTCAATGTTCCACGGCTACGGCTGGTTCTTTGAAGGCGTGTTTAACAGGGAAGTTGCGGCAAAGATTGAGCAGTATTTAAAGGACTGGGGAATGTCGGTTATCAATGTTTACGACCCTGTTATTGATATTAGCCTAACTAAGCGCGTAGCAAAGGCAAACATGAACGCCCAGAACTATGAGGCTTCGTTGTTCCTAAGTATCCACGGCAACGCGGCAACACCAACGGCAAGGGGCTTTGAAGTGTTCACATCAATCGGGCAAACAAAGGCTGATATTTACGCCACCTTTCTTTTTAATGAGGTCAAGGAGGCTTTCCCAAAATGGGTTTATAGAATGGATACTATTGACAATGACCCAGACAAGGAGGCTAATTTCTTTGTACTGAGCCAAACAAGTATGCCAGCCGTGTTATCGGAAAACGGTTTCTTTACCAATTACAAAGACGCGTTGATGATGTTCGACCCAGTCTTTCAAAATACATTGGCACTTTGTCATGCCCGTGCGGTGGTTGATTACGCAAAGACGCAAGGGGTTACCTTTTAAAATGGAAAGGGTTGACGCAACTGCCAACCCTCTAATTCACCACTCCTAAACTAATTAACATAAACAAACGTAATCAATTTCTTAATTTATAATTTGATTTATAATTTTCAAAGATAAATTTGTGACGGTGTCCCCGTCTGTGCTTTTATACAACCGATAAGCGATTGTAAGCATTCGCCCTTTGTCCATTGACTCAATAGGCGGCTTCCCGTTTGGAAGTAATGGCTCAAGATAAAATTTTAATAAGGCTATTTTACTATTCAAACCGTCTGAAAATCTAATCGGTTTAGGGTAGGTTTTAGCAATCCTTTCAATTTCCTTCCAAGTGCTTATCTCAATTCCGTCGATTAATTCACTATTTCTTTTCATGTTTTTGGTAATTTTTAGCCTGTAAAGCAAGAGTAAAACAATCGATTTCGTCCTGACTTATTTTGGCGGTTTTAAAATTTGGTTCAAATTTGTAACCTTCGCTTTGGAAGATTTTTAAAAATATTTCTTTTCCCCATTTCTTCCCCTTTTGCTCAGGGCTTATGTTGTAACCTTCGTAACCGTTTTCCTTAATCCATTCATAGGCTATTCTTGATGCTCCTTGATTCATGCCTACATTTCGGGACATACGGGAAAGGATTGCGCGGTTAATAGATGAATTAAAGGTTACATTTTGAAGGCTGGAATCTTCAACCAGTACGACAGGGTGTTCGTATTGTACCCACTTTGGAACGTCGAGGATAAAATCCACGAACCTTTTATATTTCGTGAATTTTACCTCTTTGCCTTGAATGATGCAAGCCGCCATTCCGTTTATTCTAATCGCTGGGTCAACCCCGATGTATGTCCTCAAAGTGTTATCGTTTGGAACGAAGTTACATAACCCTTACTTTCTTTTGGTGCATCTTCCGTGACTTTTTTTACAACAACCCTTCTTTTGCGTCTTTTGATAACTTTTGGCTCAACTAAACCGTATGCTTCAACCCCTTTGTTAACAAAGTTTATTTCCAAAAGGTAGCCAAAACATACGATTGTTCCAACAAAAAAGAACATGGTTATAAATTCGCTTCCAGAATACTTTTCCATTAACCCGAAGAAAACTTCGATTAACGCTATTACCGTTGCGCCTAAGGCTATTTTAGGCGGGAAAGGGCTTCTTCCCTTAGTAGGGTTTAAAAAGTCCATGAAAACGACTGCAAATCGTCCAAGTTGTAAAATGGTGGAAGCGGTAATTGCAACCCAAAAATTAATCGGTAAAAAAATGGCAGTTAAATAAGCATTAACCCCGTAGGTTAATACTATTGTCAAAAGCATAATCGTTGGAATGTTGTCGCTGATGCTTTCAAACGTCCATTTAAACTGGGTGTTGGTGAAATTCTTTTCCATTTGTTTTTTGTTTTTTAAGTGGTGAAAAATTCTTTGTTCCTTTCGGTTCGTAAATTTATAAATAAATATTTACATAAAAAAATATTTACACAAATAAATAAAAAAAAAGTTAAAAAACATTGTATTCTTTCTTCAAAGGAAAGTTATCCCGTTTGATTTGCCAGTACTCCGCCATCAATGAGGCACGAAATTTGTAATCGGTGTCCGTGTGGTATCCTGATTTGTACACGCATTTACAAATACTTTCGTATAACTTAATTCCTTTCATCTTGTAATTTGCCTTTTTACAGGCGGCGTATCTTCCTGAGTTCAAAACACCAGCCCAAAGGTTCATACCTTCTTCCGTGGTTTCTGCGCTCATAAACTTTGCCTTAATGTATTTATTTCGTCCCTTAATTACCTCCCGTGTTTTGTAAGTTACATAACCATGACCTTTTAAAGCCTTAACCCCTCCAGCGTTTGCGTGTTTGCGCCAAAGTTCGGTTTCAACGCCTTGACTGGTTGCCTCGATGATGAAAAAGGAATAAATCATTGACACAGGAAAGTCGGTTAAGACGTGGACGTTCATTAACATTGACTCATAACAATAAGCAAGGTATATGCGACGAAGCTTCGCCCTGTCAACTTTTGCAAGGTTTCGAAAACCTCGTCCTTCCAGCGTTTGCCTAAGTTGTAACCCTGATAACTTGCGCACCTCGTAACCGTACGACCGTGACCCGTAGGCGCTTTCATCAATCTCTTTATCCTCAGCCTTTGCGGGAAAGGTCAACGTCGTTATTTTATGGACGTACACCGTGTCACGCTCAATGACGGGAACAAAAGACGTGTACTGGTAGCTTGTATTTATTGGGGAATAAATCAACCCAATAACAAAAGCAATGCCAACCCCTCCAGCAATCTGGAAGGGAAGGCGTTTGTTTTGTGGAACGTAAGTTTCTATTATTGGCTCTTTCATAATTATTGCATTACTGGTTCAGCGTAAAAGTGTCCGCCATCGTATTCAATCGTTTCGTCATTGGCGTCTGCAATAACATTGCCGTCGCAGTCTCGGATAAGTCCACCCCATGTAAACTCATCCTCAGGGAAATAATCTTCATTGCGCATCTTTGAATAAACGATTTCAACTGCATGACGCTTTGAGTAAGCTACAACTTCCTCGTTTAAATCTTGATACCTTTTGGCGTTGCCAAAGTACATAACTGAATAAATTGTCTTTACCATTTTGGTTGTTTTTAGTTGTTAAAAGAAATTTCAAATTCTACTAACCCTGATTTAGATAACATATTTTCAATATCATGGCAAATGTCTTCCATGTCTTCCTCAAACGTGGTAAAAGTCCAGCAATTTGATGCAACTTGTTCTTCTTGAATATCAAAAATACAAGCAATGTTAAGGTCTCTGATAATATCTTGAGCCTTTAGTGTTTCTCTTAGTGAAGTGGTTAATGTAATCATTTTGGTTGTTTTTGTTATTTTCAATATGTAAATTTAATTTAAATTATTTACATAAAAAAATATTTACAACATTATTTTAAAAAAAAATCCCGTACCAATGAGATACGGGACAAATTCAACCAAATGATGCAATACTTATTTCTTTATCTTCAACCTCAATACCCAGTTCTTTAAACTTTTTTATCGCATCTTCAACCGTTTCTGCGTCGGTGATAATTCTCCCGCTTTTCCATTTGATTTCGTATTTCATCAGTACCATTTTTTTACAAGGTCAACAATGAAGTAAATGGCAAAAGCCAAAGTTAGGATACCTCCAGCCGCAACAAAGATACTGGCGGCGTCCCTGATTAATTTTTCTCTTTCTCGTTCTGTAAGCATTTTTTTTCTTTTTGTTTTTGACGGTACGCCTTCGCGTATGCCCTAATTTTATCAATGTTTTTTAAATACTGTTCGCGGTTTGCCTCTTTTCGTTTTGCCTTTTCCTCAGGCGTCTTATCGTGGTATTTTTGTTTCTTTTGTTCCAGGTTTTTAATTCTTCGTTTTTCCTTTTGGTAGCGGGAAAGGTTCTTGTAATAATTTCTCATGTATTCGTTTCGCTTTGCTCTTTGTTCGTCGGTCATGGCTATTTATTTAAATGAGTGTAAAAAACTTGTATACGTTTCGCTTATCTCTTTGCAAGTCTGCTCAATCAGGACAATGGCTTTTAAAAGTTCTTCCATTTCAAAAGTGTGGTTTAATTCATGGCTTTCGCCCGTGAAAGATAAGCCGTCTTTTGTTCTCTTTGTCCCCAACCAGTTGATTTGACTTTCTGGTATTGATTCACCATTGACAAACATGGCAAGGGAATAAACTTTCATTTGAAGGCTATCTTTTAACGTGTCCATTGTCCACGGTTTTCCTGAGGTTTTAAAGTCAATAACCCTGTTATTTTCAACGTCCCAAACGTCAATGAAACCTTTAACTTGAATGTCGTTAATACTCAGGCTTATTTCCTTTTCAGCCTCGCAACCTTTGAAGCTTTGAATTTTGTCAATGTAAAAATCGGGAAAGGTTTCCATGATAATTCCATCTTTAATATACGCTTCGGTATCTTCGGCAAATTGTTTGCCAAAGTTCATGTAAATGGAAGGCTCTTCTGGAAGGTTAAGGAAATATCGGTTGATGTACTTTTGTCGGTCGGAATACCAAAGGTTTATTTGACTAACTGATATATATGGTTTTGGTAAAAGCATCTAAGTTGTTTTTGTATTGGTAAATCCCCAGCCATTTTACAGGCTGGGGCAAACTAACCAATATGAGATTAAAAGAATTTTCCGATTTGAATAAATATCGTGGCGGCTGCTGGTTGCGCTTGCGCTGGTTCTAAGCCTGAGGCTTGCAACTGGTGAAATATGTCGGCGTATATGCCTGTCATAAAGGTTGCCTTTTCGCTTATTTCTTCAGCGGTCAATTTACCGTTCGTTTTAGGGGGTACATTTGCCGCCTGTTGCACGTTATTTCCTTCCGTGGGTGTTTGTACCTTTTCGGGTAATTCGTTCGCCGTAACCATATCAAAAGCAATCTTGTAACTTTTACCGTCGTGGATAATGGTTACGACTTCATCTTTTTGTAATGCCTTTAATTTTTCGTCATCTGGTTTCCCGTACACGCGAATGTCCGTTCCGTTTTCCAATGTGATTGCGGCGTTAATAGAAAGTCCGTATTGTCCTTCAAAAACTTTGCCCGCTGTGTATTTAACTCGTCCTTTTAGAATATTCATGACCCATGTTTATTTGAAAGTTTTGTGAATCGTACCATAAACTTTTTTTATGGTCGCTTATTTTTTTCCAGTCGATTTCCTCGTTATAATGTATAGCATTTCCAGATACAAAGTATTTTTCAAGTTCACCGACCCCGCGCTGCCTCCACCATTTTTTTAGGTGAAGGGGCTCAACAATATGGGAAGGGCAAACGGTCGTAGTTACGTTAATTACAAAGTCGTGGATATTCATTTGTTTTCTCTTATTGTTTGGCATTTAATAATCGCTTCATTGCACCTTGTAATAACCTCAAGTCTTAATCGGTTTATCGCGGTATCCAACGCCTTTTCATCGTGGGCTTCTAAATTCTTTAAGATTGTTTTAATCATGTCCAAATAATGCTCATGGTTAGCATCTTTATGAAACATTACATAAACCTCAATAATTCTTTGTGCGTAAATCCAAAAGTCCAAAGTAATCAGGTAATCGGCGCGTGCCTCATTTCTTAATCTTTCTTGTTCCCCTTCAAGGTACTTAACGCGAAGTTCATAATACCTTATTAAGGCGTTGTCCGTAAGTGTGTTTGCTAAAGCTTCCATCTTGGTTGTTTTTAAAGTTGTTAATTAATTCTTTATGATTACCCAGTCCATTTCGTTCTCATCCACAAGGGGCATAAGATTACGGTCATTAATAACTGGGTACAATTTAAGGTCAATGTCCTCAGGCTCAAATGTCCAGCCGTGTATCTCCATCCCTTCGTCCGTGTGGCGTGGTAAATTATCTCCGTGCAAGCCGTGACCGTGGGAAAAAATAACGTGGACAAAGTGACCCAACTTTTTATCAAGGCAACACTTGACCGTATATTTTGTGATACTCATTTTTTTTAGTTTTATAATGCAGTTAACTCGGATGCTGCACCCCGTTTAATATTAAACTCCTAATAAATGATTAGTAGCTTCGTAATAAGTGTCGTGAAATATTTCATTGCCACGATTATCTGTTGTCAGAAATTCTGCGCTTTGACCAAAGCAACTAACAATGGTTATTCCGTTTTCAAGTAATAACCAAACATATCCAGAAAACTTATTAAATCCAACGTCTTCAATGTCGTTAGACCTAATTTCGTAATCTTCATTATATGTATTTAAAATAATTTGTAGGCTTTCCAAATCTGAAGAACCTAATGTGTTTAAAAAATCTGTAAAATTTGTCATGATTGGTTGTTTTTTGTTTTAATCAATATGTAAATTTATAAATAAATATTGTAATAAAAAAATATTTACAACATTATTTTAAAAAAAAAGTGGGAAATAAAATACTTCCCACCATGAAAACCAGATTGCATGAAAATTATTTCTTATTTAAAACGATCCTCCAGACCGCCAACTTTTGCGCTATGATGATTGCCCGCTTTTTTCCTTCTTCTTCAACCCGATGCAACTGGGTTTTAAAGTCAATGTAACTGTCTGCTTGTATCTTTTGTTTCTTTGCTATTTCCTGAGCCTCTTCCCAGATGGCTCGTTTTTCCCCTTCGGCGTAACCGATTAACCCAGCCTCCATTGCGGCGTCGTACCAATAGACGGGAACGTCTTCGTATGATTCACCCTTAAAGCCGCTTAACATTTCGGGAAATTCTTCGTAAAACTTGCGCTTTGCCTCGACTTGCCTTTGTTCTTCTTCCATCTTTGCTCGTTTCTTTTCATCTTCCATATCCACGGTAAAATAAACCTTTTGCCGCCAGTTGATATACGCGGTAAGGATTCGCCCAATGGCAGCCAAATCAACTTTGCCGTATAACTTATGGTCATCAATATTCAATTCTTGCCGTGCAAACTTTTCAAAGGCAAGTTTTATTTCATCAACCGCGATTAATTTGTAAGTGGTAATAAACTGAGTCACCTCAACCAAATGTTCTGGACTTGCATCAATGCCGTACAGGGGAAGGATTTGTTTTACGACTTGGTTAATTTTGGGTAAAGATTCCACAATACCCGTTTTAAAAAGTCTTTTATCTCGATTGTCGATAACAAGTTGAATATCCTGTATCTTTTCCTCGATGTTCATTGCAATAGCTGGTAAATTCATATTGGTTGGTTTTTATTGTGTTTGATATTTCTTCATAGCCTCAGCCAAAAGCCTGTCAACTTCATCGTCATACGCTTTTTTCTTTGCCGCTGGTGAAGACGTCTGGTAAGCCGTGTATATTTTTCCCGCCTGTCCGTATAAAATAGCTGGAGTAAAATTTGCTTTTAACCATTTGTCAGGCAATGACCAAGCGGCTTGTAAAAATACTTTTAATGCCTCATTTGTATCGTTATTCCTGTCAACCTTCTCAAGCCAACGCAACAAATATACCATGCCTCCAGCATCTTTCGGACTCATGATATAATGTCCCTTTTGGTCAGTCGGGTACGCCGCGCCTGATAACTGTTCAAAGGTTTGGCAAAACACGGTGAAAGCTTCGTAGGTCGGGTTTGGTTTGCGCTCGGCTTTTGGCTCGCTTTCTTCTTTTCTTTTCGCGGAATTTTTCTTTTCTTCTTTCTCTCCTTGCAAATTAGAAACAATAGTAAACGGGTTTACTTTGGAACTTTGCTTTTCATCAATTGTAATTTTTTCAAATGTCGAAAACTCGTTTTCAAAATAAATATCTGTTGTATTCTTTGTAGTATTCTCTGTTGTATTCTCTGTAATAGTTTCGTTAAATTCGCTATTACTGTTTCGTTGATTTCGCGTTTTCAGTTTCGTTGATTTCGCGGAACTGAAATTGTGAATTTCACTAATCAACTTTTCAGCATTTATAGAATAGTAAGTTTTTGCTGGAACTCCTTTAGCTTTAATTTCTATAAATGACATTGACTTTAATTTATTCTTTGCTGTTCTTAGTTCACTTTCAGAAAGACAAGTTTCTTCCATTATTTCAGCATCAGTTTTATAAAATATTCTGCCATTCATTGCTCCATACCAATACATTAATTGACTAAGCAATAATCCAGCGTTCACGCTTCCAGTTATCTTTATATAAATAGGGTAAACCGCGATTGGGCGTTGGTTTAATTGTATTAATAAGTTCTTCATAATTAATCAATTTTATTTAAGTTAGCAAATTCTCCATGATATTTTATGGCGGCGTCGTTGTAGGCACGGGCGGCGTCGATTGGGTCGATAAAATCTCCAATATTTATTTTTTTATTATTAAATTTAATTGAAGCCCTATAATTATTCCTATCTTCTTGATAAGAAACACCTTTGTACCCACTTTTATTATTTATAGATATTTTAGAATTTCTCATATTTTCTGCATGAGTACATATTCTAAGATTATTTTTTTGATTATTTAAAGGATTTCCATCTAAATGGTCAATAACCATACCTTTATCAGGTTTCATAATAAATCTATGCATAAAAATACTATTTTGTTTATTTTTAGATACTGTAATATTTCTTACTACATAAAATTTTCCATTCTTATTATTTGCACACCACTTCCATTGGTTTAAATAATCGTAATCGGCATCGTCTACCAGCGCGACCTTGCCTTGAGTTAATTGTATTTCTTTCATAATCCAAATAAGTTTGGAGCGCTAATTTTCCATTGCTCAAGTTCTTCTTTAGTTGTTTTCATTGCATCTATAATACTGCCATTGCATTCTGGGTAATCTCGGCACATAAGCCAAATATCGCCCTTAATGGATTCATTGACTTGTATTTCTTTGTATTCATAAAATTCCATACAATGAATGCAAACGCAAGTATCAGATTGTTTTGGAATAGGATAAAAAGGAAAATTTTCTCTAAATAATTTAGTTCTTTCTTTCCCTTTGTAAGTGATGTAATTTTTGGGCATCATGATAAAATAAAAAATGCCCCAACAAGTGCAGTCGCTGGGGCAAGGTTGAAACAATGTAGGATTTGTTCCATTTCCTTTGAAGGGCTGCACTCCGTTCAAAGGATATGTAAATATACAAAAAATTATTTACATTTTTACAACCTTTTTCCTGGCATCAGGAACATGGTTAAAAATTGTGCAAGGGCTGGATTTAAAAATTTGCCGTCTTTCCGTGCTGTCACTCGTTTATTTTGCGCTCTTTCGACTTTATGAGTTAAGCCCTGTTAACCGTAAGCGTTTCGGTTCGTCTGCAATAATATGTAAACCTGTGACGAATTTTCCTTAATGTTTACATCTTGCTAAGCAACAAAGATAAAAATAATTTTGTTAAAAATAATATTTAATTTATAAAATAATAAAGTTTATATTTGCCCTATGAACTATTTGATTATTACCTCAATTACTGGAAACAAAGACATACTGGTTGACCCTGAGACGACCTTTGATAATTGTACTTACCTTGCTTTTGTCGATGAAGTTAACCATGACCTAAATGTTTGGAATCAAGTCCAGAATCATCAGTTTAGCATGATTGACCCGTTGAAGCACAGACGAAACGCAAAGGCTGAAAAAATACTTTGCATTCCTCAGGCTTTAAAGATTGACTTTGATTACATTATATGGCATGATGGAACACACCAACTGGCAATCCATCCCGAAGAAATAATCAAGGAATACGGCGACGCCGATTTGTATCTTTTCCGCCATGCCCAAAGACGTTGTTTATACCAAGAAATAGCCGCCGTGCTTGAGGCAAAGTTAGACAATGAAGACCTTGTAAAAAGTCAAATGAATTTTTATCAATCGGTTGGAATGCCGCCTTATTTTGGGCTATATGAAATGGGGTGTTATATCAGGAAGGTGAATCAAATTACGATTGATTTTGGTTTAGCTTGGTTTGAACAAGTCTGCAAGTTTTCCAGCCGTGACCAGATTTCTTTTCCTTTTGTCCTTTGGAACTACGAGGAAAGAATAAAGGTTGCAATCTTAAAAGGTAACTGTTCAAAATATATCGGGACGCCGTTTGAAAACGAGGGAAATAAATATTTTATAAATCATGCAAACCACATTAAATGATACCATTATTTAAAGTTGCCATGAATCCAGAGGCATCAAAAGCCGTGGACAAAGTTTTATCCTCAGGCTTTATTGGTCAGGGTGAAGTGGTGGAGGAGTTTGAACGCCAATTAAAGCAAAGCTTCAATAATCCTTACCTTGTTACGGTCAACTCAGGGACAAGCGCTTTGCAACTTGCTTTAAGAATAATTAAGGACAAACACCCCGAAAAGAAATACATTATATCAACTCCTTTGACTTGCACGGCAACCAACTGGGCGATACTTGCGGCTGGGTTCGAAATAATGTGGGCAGACATTGACCCTAACACTTTAAATATTTGTCCCTTATCGGTGGCTAAATCTATTACTCCTTTGGTTGCCGCGGTTATGGTTGTCCATTGGGGAGGTGCAGCAGCAGACGTAAAGAAAATAAAGTCATTAACGGGGCTTGATATTATCGAAGATTGCGCACACGCCTTTGGCTCATATTACGAATTACCAGCCACTAAAGACGAAAGTACATTGGTTGGGAACTCAGGAAATTACTGTTGCTTTTCCTTTCAGGCAATAAAACACCTTACCACGGGTGACGGTGGAATGTTGGTTTTACCAAATGAGGAAGAATATAAAAAGGCAAAGTTACTTCGTTGGTATGGCATTGACAGGGAAGGTGACCGAAAGGATTTTAGATGCGAAGCACCGATAAACGATTGGGGTTATAAATTCCACATGAACGACATCAACGCCGCCATTGGGATTGAGAACCTTAAAATATTTGGGGATAATGTTAGAAGACACCAAAATAATGCTGGTTTTTACGACTGGTGGTTAAATGAAAATAGTAGGTTTATAACCCCTTTGTATTACGACGAAGGCTCATCATATTGGATTTATTCAATTTTGGTTGAGGACAGGGACAATTTTCAAAGGGCAATGAAAGAACGTGGTGTAATGACTTCGCAAGTTCATGAGCGAAACGATTTACACCCGTGCGTAAAGCAATTTAAAACGGAACTTCCAAACATTGAAAAGGTAATTGGCAAGTTGTCAAGCCTTCCAGTTGGTTGGTGGGTGACGGACGAGGACAGGGAATATATTGTTGAACAGATAAAAAAAGGTTGGTAGATGGATATTACTAAAGAATTAGTTGAATATTTACACAAATACACAAAAAGACCTAATAAATATTTTATTGAATTAATAGGAATTAATGAAGTTGGTGGTTTTGAAATGATGTTCAAAATAATTGAATTATCAAATATTCAAAAATCATATAAAAGAAGTGCAAATAAAAAAATAGTAAAGCTTCAAGATATTTATAATAACTTTTTAAAAACAAAAGCATGATTAAATTAGTCGTAAGTGGTCGCGTCGGTCAGGACGCTGAGGTAAAAAATGTTGGCGATAATACCGTTTGTTCTTTTTCCGTAGCACACACTGAAAGGGTTTACGGTCAAGTGCAAGGAGAAAAGACGATTTGGGTTACTTGTTCAATTTGGGGTGAACGTGGTGTCAAACTTGCGCCTCATATTGTAAAAGGTACATTTGTGGTCGTGGAAGGAACAGGCGGGGTGAATGGATACCTAAACAAGAATACTGGTGCAGCCGAAGCTGTCATTCGCTGCATGGTAAATTCTCTTGAATTTGGAGGCAAGCCAACAACAGGGGAAAATCCAAAGGTAACAGAAGCAACGACATTTAAATCAGAATCAGAATTTCCTTTCTAATTATGAATGCTGAAAGAAAAAAAGAATACAGGAAAACAATAAGCGAATACCAGAAAAAAAAGTATTTGGAATATTTGAGGAATAAATACAATGCCTTAACGCCTGAAAAAAAGGCTGAATTACTTGCTAAAAGAAAAGCAAATTATCAGGCAAACAAACAAAAAAAGATTAATGGCATATTTTAACTACGATATACCATCAAGTTATTATAAGAATAACATCGGTAAGACCCTTTACAATACGGTGCTTACAATGAATCCCGATATAATCATTGAGTTTGGCACGTTGCACGGTTATTCAGCCGTCGCAATGGCTCAGGCGTTAAGGGACTTAGATAGCGATACCGTCATCATGTGCCATGACCTATGGCAAAAGTACCCTTACAAAAATACATCGATGGATAAAACACAGAACACCATCGACCAACTTGGCTTAACAAAATATATTGAATTGATTGAATGGGATTTTTATAATTGGAAACCCGAACCTTTTGACTTGATGCACTTTGATATAAGCAACCACGCGGGGCATTTAAAGTATTTAAAAAGTTTAAAGGAATATCATTTTTTAAACGGCTCAATTTTATTTGAAGGCGGGAGCAAGGAAAGGGACAAAGTCGAATGGATGAAAGATTTTCAACCTATCAATTCATCTGGTTTAAACTTTATTACAATTAACGAGGACTTTCCCTCTTTATCCTTAATGTTATGAGATTAGCCGTTGTTGCCTCAGGTTGGCACTTCCCCTTAGATTTCTATGATTCAGTAGCACGGCAAATCGTTGTCAAAGATTGGGAGTATAATTTATTTTGCATTTCACACCGTGACCCAAAGTATTCAAAGGAGGAAAAAAAGGGATTGGCATTAAAGGAATTTGACACCGTGCTTTACAAAGAAATTGCAACGATTGAGCAGATTAAAGACTTAGGTTGGAATTACAAAGAATACCCGAACACCGTTGGCGATTGGGGTTGTTCAAATCAATGGCTGGAGGAACATAATTTCACGGAATACGATTTGCTTTTGTTTACGCATGATGACAATTTTATTCATAACTACAAATGGTTTGGGAATATCATTCACTTTATGGACGGCGATTGGGAAATACTTTCTAATTCGTGCGGTGACCCTGTTGGTTGGCTTCGGGGAAGTTGTGAGTTCTTTAAACCTTCTTTGTTACAAAAGATTGGCGGTAAGTTTGATTTATCATTGGTGACCTTGAACAGGGAAGAAGAAGTTTATTCACCAGATAAATGGGTTGATATTTTTGATTGGAACAATACGGTACACCCGTTGATGAAATTTATATCGGATAATAAGATAGTAGTTGGACATCTGTCAAATACATATAGACATTCAATGTTTGTGTCCGAGGGGGAACGCGGATTTATTTCCCCAATTTTAAAAAAATAATATTATATTTGTATAATAATTTAAAAAAAATGAACACAACAAAACCTCAAGAAATGTACGGGGTAACCTTTCGCAATAAGGTTATAAGAGAAAGGTTGCTGGATATTCAATTTGATTTATGGAAGGCAACAGGGAAAAAGCATTCAATGGAAGCGGTGCTTGAAGTTTTATTGAATACTTATAAAAGTAAAAATAAATGAGGATTGGCATTGTTTGTAATTTAAGCAGCCCAACTACGGACTACTATCGCACGGTTAATCCATTTATTAGGCTTCGAGATATTTATCCACAGTTTGCCATTAAAATGATTAACCCTGATACCGTTAAGTGGTATGATTTTTACGACGTTGATGTTGTTATCTTCCAGCGTGCTAATGGTAACGATTTACTTGGCATGATTAACGAGGTAAAACGAATGGGTAAGAAGATTATCTTAGACCACGACGACCTATTACACGAGGTAAGTCCAGCGAATCCAGCAAGCCAACATTTTAACAAGCCTCAGGTAAAAGAATCAGTCGAAAAGGCGTTTAAATATGCTGATTGGGTTATGACCTCAACCCCATACCTTAAAGAATTTTACTCCCAGTTTTACGATATAGACAAAATTACCGTTGTTCCAAACGCCATTGATTTTAAAGTTACACCGATGCAGCCTGTAAAAAGGGATAAGTTGATGGACGCAAAGAAACGGGTTATGTGGCGCGGAAGCCAAACACACCTCGAAGACCTTGCAACGGTGAAAAACTTTTGGGTTGAGTTGCAAAAAAACGATAAGGTTGAATTAGGAATGGTTGGTTTAGCTGATTGGTTGGGCAAAACATTGTATCCTAAGGCAATTATTGTGCCGTGGAATAATTCATTGTTCCAATACTTTGAAATGGTCAAACACTCAGCCCCACACTATGGCGTATTTCCATTAACGATTGACAATTTTAATCAAGCGAAGTCAAATAATTTTGCGATGGAAATGTTGGTAGCTGGTTGTATTTCATACGCACCAGAGGAAATCAAGGAATTTAACATCGCTGGGGTACGGACTTACAAGAACGAATTAGATTTAATCCACAAATTTACTAAGGCTTTAGACAAAGATGATGCGTACTTTGTTGACTTAGAGGCTGGACGCAAATGGCTAAAGGAAGAAAGGGATTTGGTTAAGGTTAATGAATTAAGGATAAACGTATTAAACGCTATATGAAATTAAAGGATATAAAACCGAACCCGAACAACCCACGCGTCCTGAGGGACGACAAGTTTCAAAAGCTAAAGCAAAGTATCACGGAGTTTCCTAAGATGCTTTCGCTTCGCCCAATGGTCATTGATGAAAACAACGTGGTACTCGGGGGAAACATGAGGCTTCGCGCTTTGCAAGAACTTGG
>Ga0207937_1000228_pt1 | contig 20040 bp, 17 predicted proteins | sample LakMenEpi04Sep11_FD_150668 | JGI IMG/M metagenome (GOLD analysis project Ga0207937, IMG submission 150668) | Freshwater microbial communities from Lake Mendota, WI - 04SEP2011 deep hole epilimnion (SPAdes) | ecosystem: Environmental > Aquatic > Freshwater > Lentic | place: Lake Mendota, Madison...
CCCAAGCAAATGCCATAGTTGGCGTCGCGAAAGCTCAGATGGCAAAACGAAGTCATCCTCAAAACCAAGCAATCGACAAACTTCGCGAGGCGAGAATCTTCGATACCCCGTTCCCGTATCCAAGTAAGAGCCCGAACGAATCACCGATTTCCCATAGGCAGCCGTAAAGCAGGCTGTTACTTCGCCTACATTCGTTGCCTGTACACGATCGATGGCCTTCTCATATTGGTTGGCAAGTCGATTCTCCAGTCGAAGTGACTCGATCTCGTCGTTCGATGCATCGAGAAAATCGGAGAGAAGAACACGATCCAGTTTCTCGTAAATTCGACTCAGCGTGCGATTTCTTTCCAAGCTAGCAATCGCATAGAATCGAGGACGAAGATTTGGCCAGCCTAGGAGTGTTGGACATGCTATTGTCCAATCCATATGGTAGCCAACCTTTCCCCACTCTCGACAAACGTGGTTGAAAGCCGTCGATCTCTCAAAACCAACCACATTTTCGATACAAATCAGGTTCGGAAGCACTTGAGGAACGATCTCGATTAAGTGTTTCAACGCAGAACTGCGAGGGTCCTCCAAGCCAGCGGATCGACCTCGTCTGGTAAAGGGTGTGCAGGGTGGACTCATCCACCAAAGATCTGCCGAATGTTCGTGAAACCACGCTGCTGAAAGCGAAGCTATTTCTGCGATCAAGAATGGGTGTTCGAAGTTGCTCCGATAAACTCTAGCTGCTTGTTCATTGATGTCTACCGCGCAGACGATGTTCTGATTCTTGAAAGCAGCCGAAAATCCACCGATCCCTGCAAAAAGCTCTAAGCACTTCACAATAAAATTCTCCCTTCTTCGCGGTCGCTTTTATGATTTAGCAACACAATTCCAAGTCCGTCCACCTAGAATCCCAGCACATCTCTCAGAGAGTCCCAGTACATCTCGGAGTCCCAGTGCATCTCGGAGAGCGGACGGCACGACGGAGCGTGCCTGCTACTTTTTTCGTCTGTGTCAAGCGACACCGTTCTTAAAAAATATCTGCGTTCGACGCTACGAAGTCCAAAGGCTGTCCATGACGCGTTGCGTTTTTAAACAAATGTCACCCCAGGACGGATCGAGCGTTTTGCTAGCCACAATGGATTGAAACGTTTCAATCATGTTGATCTCTTGCGCAGGTGCATGGCCGGAATCGTACTCTTCGACTGCGATTCGCTGCTTGTGTTGTTGCATGTGAAAAGAGCAACCGCGGACGTCAAATCGAGGCTGGCAAACGTCATACGAGACTTCGCTTCCGAAAAATGGCAATACAAAATCGTCCAGGTAGGCGTACCCTTCGGTTCCGCTGATATGCGCCCATTGTTGGTTCTGCGTAACGAATGAACAATAAAAGCTCGCGGTCGAACCGTTGGGGAAGTCCAGTTCTGCCGAGAACTCACCAGGGACTTTATTGTTGCTTCCTTCGCCTTGTAACGTGGAAAGTGTTCGGCCAACAACTCGGGTCGGCATCGCGTATTGATGCGCCCAAAGCAGAAAACGAATGCAGTACCACCCCAGATCCCCTAGACAACCGAATGGCTCTAGTTGACTGTTGACCCGAATATTCGATTTTCCAAAATCATCTCCGCCATTGAAAGAGAACTGACAAGCGATACGTCGAATGTCACCGATTTGGCTCGGGCTCATGAGAGTCTCTCGCAACCGATCGAGCCGCGCGCTGTGCATGAACATCACACCATCCATAAACTGAACGCCTTGCGTTTTGCAAACGTCCAAGATCTCCTCAAGATCGGCTGCAGACAAAGCGGCAGGTTTCTCCGCGAGAACGTGTTTTCCCTGTTTGGCTGCCGCGATGATCCATTCTTTCCGCAATCCCGTGGGCAGGGGAATATAGACGGCATCGATATCCGTGCGATTCAATAACGCCTCGTAGGAATCGAGAGCGTCGACGCTGGTGCGTTGCGGTGTATGTTGGCTGCATTCTCGAATGAATTGTTCGGCAGCGTCTTTTCGCCTGCTAGCCACGGCGACGACGGAACCTGAGGAAGATTGGGCGATGGCTCGCCAATTTTTTCTAGCGATTCCGGCGGCGGAGAGAATGCCCCAGCGACATGGAATTGGGGTGGAAGTCATGAAAGTTCCTCGATTTGATGTAATTCGCGTGTAAGGCCTGAAGTGCGCAGAGCAACGATTTTACCAAGACTGCTTCTTTTGAAATCCATCTTGACCCGGTTTCCGTAGCTTGGATATCCTCCGCGTCAGCTACGGCAGGTTCGGTAGTTTCGGCAGGCGTGATGACTGTCACAGGATAGACAGATCGCGTCGGTTTGGCGACCCGTCGGCAAAATGGAAATGAACATTCAGGAAGGATAGTTCCCTATGTCCAGTACTAAAACGGTTTTTACAACCGGCGAGGCTGCCAAAATTTGCAAGGTAAGCCAACAGACGATTATCCGTTGTTTCGACAACGGCACACTCAAAGGTTTCCGAGTCCCAGGAAGCCGATTCAGACGAATACCGCGTGATCACTTATTCGTTTTCATGAAGGACAACGGCATTCCAACGGATGCTTTAGAGAGCGGCAAGAAGAAATTGTTGATCGTAGATGACGATCAGGACCTGGTAGATCTCATGTATGATACCTTCGCTCGCGATGGCCGCTTTGATATCCGCACTGCAAACAACGGATTCGACTCGGGCATGCAAGTCAAGGAGTTTCGCCCAGACATGGTAGTGCTCGACGTAATGCTACCTGACATCAATGGTAAAGAAGTTTGCCAACGTGTTCGAAGCGACCGAACGATGGATTCTGTCAAGATCCTTTGCATTTCGGGGATGATCGAACACGATCGAGTGGCGGAATTGCGGGCAGCCGGTGCCAATGACTTTATGCAAAAGCCGTTTACAACCGATCGTTTGCTCGACCGAGTGTGCGATATGCTCGAAATCGATAGACCGGTCGCAGTAGTTTAATGTCAACTAGGGTAGGTTTAGAAACCCTATCCAAAGTTGTAACAATTCATCGTAGAATGGCGGAAGCTTTCCATCGTTGATCGCTTCCGCTATTTTCGTTTTTGCAGTAACGGTATCGCGAATTCCAGTTATTGCCGACCATCACCATGACACACAACTTAGAACCCACGCTCCCGCGAGCTATTCAGGCTTTGCTTTTTGCTTCGCTGCACCTTCGTGAACGTTCGGATCACTCATCCTACGCGGATTCCGAACTGGAAGAATGGTTTGCACGATTTGCTCCGCATTTGGGCTTTGCCTTTTCGCCGACGCAGTCGTTATTGGAACGATTCCAAGCCATTTTGATGAGGATCCATTCTCCATCCCAATCGGACGACTCTTCTTTACTTTTCCAGCATGCGGACCAACGAGATATTCAATCGTTGGTGGATGCGGTTCATAGTACGATCAAGGCGCTTTCGCATCGGCAAAGATTTGTTGAAGCCGTTCAAAACGAACAACATCGCTCCATCTATGACTTTGCTTACGGATTAACTCACGAAATCAACAATCCACTCGCAAACATCGCCGCGCGCGCTCACCAGCTCATTCAAGGTGCATCGAGCGAAATCGATCGAAAGTCGTTAGCCACTATCGTAGACCAAGCGATGCGAGCCCATGAGATGCTGGCCGAGATGATGCGTGTGGTGAAGCCCGCACGACTAGAGCTTGGAAGCATTTGCATGGAAGAGATAGTGAATCAGACGATCGAGAGCCTTTCTGCCAAACTGGTTAGTAATGAAATCCAGCTTCAACTCCATCGCACTTCCGAGTCGTTGTTCGCCATTTCGAATGCGGAATCATTCCAGGAGGTACTGCATGGAATTCTTTGCAATTGCATGGACGCGTGTCGCCCCTCGGATCGGATCGATATCGCTATCGATCCATTGACAACAGAAGATCCGGACTATGGACCAGGAGAAGAAAATGGAACGCGAATCAGGATTGCAATTCGAGACACAGGCATGGGGTTGTCAACAGACTCGCTCCAGCGAGCCTTCCACCTCTATTACAGCGGTCGGGAACATGGGAGAGGTCTCGGTATTTCACTTGCGAACGCAAAACGAGTGATCGAAGCCTCTGGCGGTTCGATACAAATCCAGAGTTCGCCAAGTCTAGGCACGACCGTAGAAATCCGCTTGGTTGCTGCCCCCCCACCCGTGGTCACTCGAAGAAAAGTCCGAGTGTCGAACATCGCCCGATGAAATGGTCGGCGATTCGTCTTGCGGGCTCTATCGCCAGCTCTTGCAGTTTCAAGAAGAGGATCAAGTAGCCTTCAAGAGGCCAGCGGCGATCACGAAAGCTACGAGCAACAGCACCCAAACGATATCAAGAAAATGCCAATAGATCGCACAAAATCGCAATCCTACATTTCTCTCGTGATCGTATTTGTCTCTGCATGCATTGAACGCGGTCACCAATAGTCCCACGATACCAGCGATGACATGCAACGCATGCAAGAGCGCCAACGTAAATGTAAACGCATAAGCTGTTTTTCGTGCGGTTCCCATCTCGGCAGCCGAGCGAACAAGTACGTACATTCCTTCAATTTGAACCAACATGAACAAAATTGCAAAGAAACTGGCAAACACCACCGAGTACTTCACGCGGTCCGTTCTATCCCGCCTGGCTGCCCTCAGAGCTACTTCAAGAGCTCCAGACACTCCAACAAGAAACACTGTCGACCAAATAAAACTTCGCGGAAGCCGAAGAGCATTGGCCACTTCACCTGCGGCGGGACCCATTCGCATCGCGATGTAAACCACATAGAGGATAATGCTCGAGAAAAAAAAGACACCGAGCGCCGATATCAATAGCCAAACACCCTGCAAGCTCCGTTGATCCGCTGGGATCAGGGTACTCCGCTTCTTGGCTGAGTCGACGGTTGCTAATTTACTGCTCAAAGGCCAACTCTCTCATCAAAGACGTTTCTCTCATCGTCGGAACGGAAGGGGGAAAATGTCCGTATCTTCACCTAACCGAGACTGCGGGGACAGCGATAACTTTCCCGATCGTGAAAAATCTGCTCGGTTTCCCTTGTTTTCATGGAACAATAACTTTAGGAGCCCAATGCTTGTCGAGTTCCTGGCGGAGGGTTGCGACAATTTCTGGATGGGCTTCAGCAATATTTTTATCCTCGCTCGGATCTGCCTGCAAGTCGTAGAGCATCGGTTGAGCGGAGATCAATGTTGCCTCCAAATCGGGACGCAAAAACTTATCGGACGGAATCGATTTCAATGGTCCTGTTGCTTCAAAAGTACGTGGAATAATCAGCCGCCAACGTCCATCGGTCACCCATCGCCATAATACATTTGCGGCAGGATCATCGAGCGTCTGCGAACGGATCGTGTAATCCTCGCCGAACACGTATTTGCGAGACTCTATGCTCTTGTTATCAAGCAGATTGACGCCCCGAAGTTCTTTCGGAATTGGAACCCCAATAGCCGCAAGCAACGTTGGGGCAATATCAATGGACGAAGCGACCGAACTCGATCTTACTGGCGCAACATGTCCTGGCCATTTTACCATGATCGGCGTGCGATGTCCCGCGTCATAAGGGGTCGTCTTATTCTTCGGTGCAAAGCCAGCGGACGATGGGGACTGTATCCAGCCATTATCCGTCACATAGATCACGATCGTGTTCTCTGACAGCTTCTCTTGATCAAGATGGTTCAACAACGCTCCGCACGTTTCATCGAACCATTCGCACATTGCCCAATAACGAGCGACATGCGGCGAATCGGTCTTGTTCGCATACTTTGCAAACAAGCGTTCCGGAGGGGTATGTGGCGAATGAGGCATAAAGGGAGCATACCAAACGAAAAATGGCTTCTCTCGTTGACGGGACTCAGCGATGAAATCAAAAATAGGTTGCAATCCTTCGCGACCAATCGTGAGCCCTTTGTCACCATGGCGACTCCCCTCGGTCATTCCGTGTGTGAAGCCACCTCGAGAAAAGTCCCCTTGCCACCACTTGCCCGTCTGAAAACTGAAGTAATTTCGGCTCGCAAGCAATCGAGGTAGCGTCGGTACCTCATCAAGCATCGCGTTCCATTGCGTGGTGAGTTCGGGAGAAGAACCACGACCGCCTTTGATTTTTGCATCGGCGGCCCCTGGTAGTGGCGGATCATTGGCGGTGATTTTGTGTTGATGCGGATAGAGCCCAGTAATGATGGTTGCCAAACTGGGGCAACAAACACTGGTAGGAACAAAACCGCGAGTGAACGTTAAACTCTCCTTCGCCAACCTATCGATGTGCGGCGTTTGGATATGCGGGTGTCCCATAAAGCCGTAGTCACCGGCCCCTTGGTCATCAGAGATGATCAGAACGACATTCGGTCTAGTCTCCGCGTGAACGGTACTCGAAGCAACCAACGCAATCGACAGTACGAGCCCAGGCAACACGAAAGCTGCGCGTTGGATTACAAATTGCCGATGAAAAAGACCTAGGATACTAGCGACAATCATAATGGCAGTTCTGCTCCAAGCGATTGTTTGGGTGGAAGGTTCGCAGATTATAGACCAAAGCAATGGCCACTCCCAGTAGAATCCTTTTCAAGATCGATGGCCCCATCGCACATTTGGCACCATCGTCCGATACAATTCATGAAATGGGTCTCTATTGCATTCCGATGCGTCGCCCGACAAGAGCGATGACTCACGATGCCATCGCTTTCCACGCGACTTCCTTTCACTCGATTTCTGCCTTTCACTCGATTTCTGCCTTCCACTCGATTTCTGCCTTCCACTCACCGATTCTGTCATGAAGCATCTACTCACTTTCTGCGCATTAACGCTCTTTGTTTTCGCAACTATTTTCCGATATGTCGATGAATTGCATGCCGATCCCCCGAAGCCACCCGAGGGATTTCGTGCGTTGTTCCATGGTCAAGATCTTTCCGGATGGTATGGTTGGGATCCGCATGCATCGGCCAATCTTGCGGGTGATACCAAAGCCAAGAACCTAAAAAAGCAGCGAGAAGAGTTTTCGCAACATTGGCGAGTCGACAACAATGAATTGGTCAATAACGGAACCGGTCCCTATGCAACGACAGAAGAGGAGTTTGGAGATATCGAGTTGCTCCTTGAGTACAAAACCGTCGCTACGGCGGACAGCGGCGTCTATCTTCGCGGGACCCCTCAAGTGCAGATCTGGGACGTAAATCAAAAGTTCGATCCCAAGAAACCAGATCGCAAACCTCACCTGGGCTCAGGCGGGTTATTCAACAACACTCCGAAAACTCTTGGTCGAGATCCTATGATGGTTGCCGACAAACCTTTTGGTCAGTGGAATGCATTACGCATTCGCCAAATCGGCGCACGCACTTGGGTTACGCTCAACACTCGGTTAGTTGTCGAGGGTGCAGTCATGGAAAACTATTGGGATCGCAAGCTGCCGCTTCCAGCACGTGGGCCAATCATGCTTCAAACACATGGCGGTGAAATTCGGTGGAGGAACATCTTTGTCCGCGAGATCGACGCTGCCGAAACGCAACGCGTAGCAAAGCTAGAAAAGCAGTTGCCCAATCCGACCTATTACGACGTTGCTTACGGTCCACATCCAAAACAAGTGATGCACTTCTGGAAAGCGGAATCCAGCCAGCCGACTCCATTGCTCTACTTTATTCATGGAGGTGGCTGGATGAATGGTGGGCGCATGAGTGGTTTATCCAACATGCTGTCTACTTTGCTCGACGCAGGCATTTCCGTTGCATCGGTCGAATACCGATTCATTCCTGAAGCGACCGCCGATGGTGTTATTCCACCAGTGAAGGGACCGCTCTACGATGCCGCTCGCGGTTTGCAATTTATTCGAAGCAGAGCGGCCGAGTGGAACATCGACAAGAACCGAATTGCTGCGAGCGGAGGTTCCGCCGGCGCTTGCTCGTCGTTGTGGCTCGCGTTTCATGCAGATCTTGCGGACCCGAAAAGTGAAGATCCCATTGCTCGCGAATCGACGCGATTGTTGTGTGCTGCCGTCAACGGGGCTCAAACCACACTGGATCCGAAGCAGATGAAAGAGTGGACACCCAATAGCAAGTATGGTGGTCATGCATTCGGATTTTCCGGCGATAGTGCGAAGAAACTAAGCCAGTTCGACGAGTTCTTGTCGAAACGCAACACGATCTTGCCTTGGATTGCAGAGTATTCCCCCTATGCTTTGGTGAGCAGCGACGATCCACCGATTTATCTCTATTACTCAGCACCCCCATCCCTAGGCAAAGATCAAAAGGATCCGACGCACACGGCGAACTTTGGCGTGATGCTGCAAGAGCATTGCCAAGCCAACGGTGTAGCCTGTGAACTATACTACCCCGAGGCGCCGAATGCGAAACACAACTCGACCCTCGACTTTTTGCTGGAAAAGCTCAAGGACTAAGAACTATCCTGCTTTTCGAGTCTGCTTTTGCAATGTCTCCGTGAGTTCGTTGACGGACTTACCTTTGACCTGGTAAACGTACTTGAGGACTTCGGCGACGGCAGCATACTCGCTCAAGGGGATTGCCTTGCCCACATCTACTTGTTTGAAGAGCGCTTGTGCTAGCGGCTTTCTTTCGACGATCGGGATGCCGTTCTCAAGTGCGATTTTTCGAATCTTGGCCGCTACTAAATCTGCACCCTTGGCCAATACGATCGGCGCCTTCATCGTTTTGGGATCGTACTGCAACGCGATGGCAAGCTCAGTCGGGTTGGTCACCACAACATCTGCTTTAGGTACATCTACCGAGAGACGCTGTTGCGCTAATTCACGTTGCACTTTTCTGCGACGCGATTTCGTATGCGGGTCGCCTTGGGTCATTTTCATTTCTTCGCGAAGATCCTCGTCGGTCATACGCAGATCCTGCTCATACTTCCATCGTTGAAAGGCATAATCCACAACCGAGAGAACCACGAGGGCGATGGCGACATTACGACAGAGTTCTATCATCGTCGTCCATACAAATTTGCCAACGACCGATAGCTCAGCTGTCCCCAAAGCGAGGATTGCATCCCAGCGTCCCCATACGCCGCCGATCAAGATTCCTGCGACGAGGCTGATCTTGACCAAACCGAACCCGAGGCGAGTCGTGTTGGAAAGAGACAGCAACCGTTGAAAGCCTTTCAATGGATTGATGTGCGATACATCGAAGTTGAGTTTGTCTGGGAGCCAGAGAGGGCCTACTTGCGCGAAGTGAACGATGAGTGACGTTAGAAGCATGCCGCCCATCAAAGGCAATAACGCGAGGCCCGATTGCGCTACTTGCCGCGTTAGTTGCAGTATTTCAGTTCTTGAGTCGGAATGAAGGTCGACGCGACTCCCGATTCCGTCCTCCACCATTTGCCGCAAAGCATCACCAAGAGCGGGCCCCGTTGCATCTAATAAGATGACGCCGACGAGCAGCAAGACTGCCGATGTCAGGTCGGTGGATTTGGCGACATTCCCTTCTTCGCGAGCCCGGTGCCTACGGTACTCGGTTGCTTCGTGTTTCTTTTCGCCGGATCCCTCAGCCATACTCCATCTTTATCCTTGCCGTGATGACGGGAAAAGCAGTGCAGTGCGTTCAATCCATCCAGCCAATTCGTCCTGAAAGACCCAGCCAATGCTTGTGATCGAAAGCGCCATTACCAGCAGCATGATGGTCACATTGAGGCTAAATCCAATCGCCATAATATTCAACTGCGGTAACGTTCGGCCGATCAATGCGGTAACGAAATTCGCGAGCAACAATGCGATGGCTGGAGGTGCGGAGGCTCGCAATCCGACATTGACACTATGCCCAAGGAGTTCGTGCAAATGCATCAGCCAGTACTCCTCGAGAAGAATGCCCCCAGCGGGATACGTGGTAAAACTATCGACACATGCACCGACAACGATCCGATGACCTCCCAACGTAATGAATAACGCCATCGCTAACCACGATAGCATTTGGCTTACGACAGTGACAGATTCCTCTGTTGTCGGGTCGGCAGCTTGAGCAACATCCATGCTCGCTAACGAACTTATGACTTGCCCTCCAATTTGGAGCGAAGTTACGATGATCATCACGGCCGAGCCAAAGAGTAAACCTAGCAATAGTTCCTTAATGATCCCGAGCGCCATGTCCATCAAGTGCGAAGGCAAGGGAGTCGTAAACTTCATGACGACTGGGGTGATTACGAACGCGATCATGATTACCAGCAATACCTTGAATCGATTAGGGATCGTCGCTCCTTGAAGAGGAGGCATCATCACCAGCATCGGACCGATGCGACTCAGCACACACAGAAACGTCCACATTAGGCCGTAAAACAATGGGGCGATCGCTTCAAGACTCGTCATGGAACGCCCCTTGCTTCGACCTTACTTGCTCGCCACATGGATAGGAATCTCTAGAAACAAATTGCGAGAGTAATCGATCATTCGATCGGCCAGCCAGGGCATGCACACGACAATGGCAAGTGTCATGGCAACCAGTTTTGGAACAGTACTAACCGTTTGATCTTGAATTTGCGTCAAGGCTTGAAGGAGGCCGATGGCCAATCCGACAATCATACCGATCACAAGCAATGGCGCACCCAAGATGAGGGTCATCATGATCGCGTCACGAATGAGGTCGACAGCTTCGCTGGATGTCATGAATTGGCTTTACAGGTTAAGAATTTTGACATGGAAAAAATCGCAAGTATGGAACTCTCCGAAGTTAGCTCGGCAAAGTGCCGAAACTATCGAGCAGGATTTGCACGACAAGCCGCCAACCATCGACGAGCACAAACAGAAGCAACTTGAACGGAGTAGAAATCAATGCTGGAGGCAGCATCATCATCCCCATAGAGACGGTAACAGAGGCGATCACGATATCCAGGATCAAGAAGGGCAAATAGATCTTGAATCCCATCAAGAATGCAATTTTTAGTTCGCTCAACATGTAAGCTGGCAACAGCACTTGAAGCGGGACATCTTCGAAAGACTTTGGCCCAGGGCTGTCTGGCGAATAACGGCTGTAGAAAAGAAAAACGTCATCGTGATTCTCCGCCATGTCGATTTGCATGGCCATGAATTCACGTATGGGCGTCGTTCCACGCTCCCACGCCTCCGAGGTACTCATCTTCGAACCAGACTCTGTGTAGGGCTCAACCGCTTCGTTGTAGACACGGTTCCAGACCGGAGCCATGACAAAGAGCGTGATGAAAAGTGAGATCGATGTAATGACTTGGCTGGGAGGGAGTTGCTGTGCGCCTAGGGCTTGTTTGAGCAATCCGAACACAACGATGATTCGAACATAGCACGTAGTCATCAATAGAATCGCAGGCGCTAAGCTCAATACCGTCAGGAGAAGCAATATTTGGAGCGAGCTTGATAATCCGCGAGGGCTTAACCAAGCTTCGGGCCCACCTGCCAATTGGTTTGTAAGTTGCTCCACTGCATTTGTTCCGGCGTTTTCGCTAGCCGTTTGAGAATCCTCTGTGGACGAACGAGCCGCACCATTTTCTCGGATGTTTTGGGTGCGCTGTAGGACAGGATCCGAAACCGACGGAGCAAACGTCGATTGACCGAACGTCGTTTGAGCGAGCAACGTTTTGCAGGAAAAGAAAAGGAAGAAAAGCAGTAGCCCGACCCTGCCAGCGCGTGTGGCAAGAGGATGGCTCAGGTGCTTCGAGAAACTGCGATTTGCTAGCATCGACATTGCCTGGATTGGGATATTTCGTCTTTTTTTCTAGATTTACTCAACTACACGATTTCCACCTTCACCGCTAGGCAGAATCGACATCGATCTGGCGGGCGGGTTGATTCTCGGAAGCAGATCGAATGGGCCCCAAAACACCACGAAAGCCAGGAATCCTTGAGGGCGTTGACGCAAAATTCGGTGCATACTATGCTTACGCGAGAAGTTTTGGGACCGTAGCTCAACGGTTAGAGCAGGGGACTTAAGCGGTTGGCACCTAAAGCGTATTGAGATAGTCAGACGGACCGGCGACAAATGTAGTTTGGTGGTTCAGGCGATCCAAGAGCCAAGGTGCTACCATGTGGGTTGCTCTTTGAGGAGCATACGATCTTCAAAGGGTAGAATCTGTCAAACTCGGGGAAGGCTTCGCGTGGAAATACGCATGCTAATCCCGAGCCAAGCTGCAACTTATCAATGTTCTTTGCAAGTCGACTTGAGAGGGTCGATTTCGCTGGAATGGTATTCCGTTGCGGAAGGTGTAGAGACCAGACGGCAGACACTGGAATCGTTTTTGATCATGAGGCACCTTAGTAAGTTGCTGGATGACACAGACGGAAACACGTGAAGGTATGGTCCAGACCACAAACCCGAAAGGGGCGGCGAAAGCCGTAGTCGGTATGCATAATCCCTTGGTTGCAGGTTCGAATCCTGCCGGTCCTACTTTCGAAAAACGAGTTGTTTTTCGTGGATGTTTTCTTGGTTACTTTCATGCTACCTTCATTTGCACGCGGCGATGAAGATCCCTTTGGTTGTTGAGACTCGAAATTGCTTGAGACAGAATTGACGGATGTCCTTAGCCCATACTCTCAGCAAATCGCTGGATTGCAACGTGCAGGTCAACAATTCTGGACGCGCGGCTGGTCTCTCGGGACTTCGAGCAACTACAGTGTCGTTGTCGAAAGGAATCCGCTGAAGCTTCTTCTCACCGCGAGCGGCAAAGACAAAGGGCATTTGCAGCCCAATGATTTTGTTCTCGTTGACGGGGAGGGAAAACTAACGACTCCAGGTCAGCCCAAAAGTAGCGCTGAGACACTGCTTCACTGTTTGGCGGCAACTCGACATGGTGCAGGTGCTGTTCTTCATACGCATTCAGTTTGGTCTACGATTCTCTCTCAGCACTATTTCCCGCTAGGTGGCATTCGAATCGAGGGCTTCGAGATGTTGAAGGGCCTCGAGGGAATAACAACGCATGAATCCGTTTGTTGGATCCCAATTTTTGACAACACACAAGATATTGGGGAACTATCGACGCGTGTCTCCAGTTATCTGGATGCAAATCCGGATCAGCCCTGCTGGGGCTATCTTATTCGGCAGCATGGACTCTATACTTGGGGCAAGGATTTAGATTCAGCGGTGCGTCACATGGAGGTTATCGAATTCTTGCTGGAGTGCCTTGGACGGAAGACGAAACTATAGTCCAAAGTGAGATCAATCGACGTGGACAGTCTTTTTAAACGTGCGATCGCACTGAGTAGAATTGTTGACCAGTCGCAATGGGATTATTGCTTACGACTGCTCCGGCATCGAATAGCCAGCGAGTCCACTTCTAACGGAAATGTCGATGAAGATCGCCTTCTTAAATCGATTTTGTTAGAGCAAGGGGCTTTGACGAAGTACCAAGCCGATCAGCTCATGGAGGGGAGGCACCAGCTCACACTAGGCCCTTATGTCATCACGGACTTTATCGGCCAGGGAGGGATGGGCCAGGTGTACAAGGCTGTCCATCAGATTCTGGGGCGGGAATGTGCCGTCAAGGTGCTTCCACTGCAGAAGTCCGCGAAGGATTCGATGGCACTAGAAGGATTTATGCGAGAAATTCAGTTACAGGCCAAACTGGATTCCAAGTACCTCGTGAGAGCTTATGACGCAGGCCAGGATCGCAAGGTGCATTATCTTGTTACGGAATATGTTCCGGGTATGGATTTGAGAAAGCTGGTCAAGTCGCAAGGGGCTCTTTCCCAGGGAAGAGCGGCGCACATCATTATGCAGGCTGCGTTGGGACTCGACTATGCTCATCAGCAGGGTATGGTGCATCGAGATGTGAAACCCGGAAACATACTGGTCACTCCCGAAGGTCATGCGAAAGTCTCTGATGTTGGCCTAGCCGCAATTTTCGTCGACTCGCCGGCTGCAACATTCCGCTATTCCAGTGACAATCGCGGCGAATCGAATTCTTTGAGTTTATTGGATGATCCACGTGCCGGAAAAATTCTCGGTACCGCAGACTATCTTTCGCCGGAGCAGATAAAGACACCATTAGAGGTAGGACCCGTAAGTGATGTGTATTCCTTAGGGTGCACGCTCTACTACGCGGTATGTGCTAAAGTGCCATTTCCTGGTGGAGATACGGCAACCAAGCTCCGAAGGCATTTAGAAGAAATCCCGATGCATCCTCGGCGCTTCGCAACTGGTCTTCACGATGATTTCGTCGATATTGTCGCGGAGATGCTGGAAAAGGATGTTCACAAACGTATTCAATCGTGCGCCGAGGTTGCCGCTCGCCTCGAACCGTGGGCGAATCAAGAGTGGACTACAACTTCTTATCCAACCATCGCCAAAAGCCCCTGGGCAGCTCCGCCCCCACCTTCGATGGAATCCGAACAGCATCCGCTCGCCGAAGATAGTTTGCAAGAGACATCCCAACCATCGAACGAAACCGGCGCCTCACAAGCTTCCAGCAAAAAAAATAGCAGTTCATCGCTTCCGTCGGCCCCATCCGTGCTGCACGAAGACTCGATCTCGGGGCAGATACCATTCCCCCAGAGAACATCTCCCAGCATGACCATTGCACTGACTGCAGCCGTTCTAGTACCACCTGCGCTAGTGATAGGAGCGATATTCGGTTATTTGATTGCCATGCGTACGTAACCCATGGGATCACCGCATTGATATTCCCGAGATCCGAATAATCCTGTTGTAATGGCTAAACGGAGTAAAGCGATTCAACAATCTCAGAGCATTTTCTGCCTGATTGGCTTTCATGCATTAGATTATATCAATCTCGTTTTTACTTCTTTGGTCAAACCATGTCCAAAAAGCAAATAGCCGTCCATCCGCTAACCCTCATTCCCAACCACAATGTTGGCTTGGAAATCTCTTCCTGGGACGAGCAAAAAGAATCCTATGAGTTAATCGTCGCTTCCGACGAATCCTTGAGCACGGAAACACAAAACAAGTTTGCCATGCTATCAGAACCCAACTGCTACATCCCCGCCGATTCGCTAGGGGTTTATCGGGAGATTTTAGCGAACAACCTAAACTACTTGGCAAACGAGAATTCGTTGTCCGAGATTGTCCAGCTTTCGATCATTTGCGAGTACAGTCGTCTTCGCTTATCCGAAGCCTTGGATTCACTGAGCTTCGAACAGTGGATATCAGCGGCCTACTCGAATGCTAAGGACTTCGATCAAAATGTGAAAAATGCGTCGAAAGGTAAGATCGAGTCGTTGGGGCGAAAAGTTCTATTTGCTCTTTGGAAAGAAGGTACGTACCTAAATCATTCTTTCAATGTTGGATTCTATTGTTACCTGTTAGCGAAGTGCATGCCGAAGAAACTTGTCGAAGAGTTGGATCCTGTCGAGTGTATGGTGAGTGGGATTCTTCATGATGTCGGGAAATTGACTAACGACATCGGTGATGAAGACACCCCCACCATGATTCCGCCAGTCGGTCCTCTCGAGATCACCCCTATCAAGAAGTACGATCCACATCCTTCGATTGGATTCAAACTTTTGTTGCGATATCCGATCATCACAAAGTTGCCGCTCTTGGCCTGTTACCAGCATCACGAGCGACACAATGGAAAGGGCTATCCTGTGGGACTTTACTCGGAAGAGATTCCTATTGGCTCAAGCATCTGCGCTGCTGCGAATCGATGGGACGGTCTGATGACCGAAAGAAGAGGCAGTAAAGCGATCTCCAGAGTCAGCGCAATTCAAACCATTCAATCGGAAAAGTCACTTTATTGGAATGCGGAAGTTGTCCAATGTCTAGCGAAGCTGATGAGTTAAGATTCGATCAACAACTAAAGCAGTATCCGCTAAAGTTTATTGTGCCGGGTTTCATCGCCCAAGAGCTCAAGAAGCGGGGTGTCATGCCTTCTCACCAAAGCGAGACACGCAGCGCGGCACGGTTTTACTGTAGCGGGTATGTGATCGTTAAGTGCGAGGAACCGATGCATGTGCTGGGAATCCAACAACCTACCGCCAGGGGTATCGTCAGAAATGTCTCGAAATCAGGGATGTCCTTTCTCTCGGCTTACCAATTCTACCCTTGCCAAAAACTAACGCTCAACCTCCCCATTTCGGAAGCCGTGGTCCAAGTCGTTCGATGCAACCAGGTCGGCAAAGGCTGTTTTGACATAGGTGTACGGGTTATTCGCTACGCAACGCCTTAACCGCTAGACCATCCGAAAACATGCTCTATCGCCATAATCGATTCGACCCCTAGCGAAGAAAGCAAAAATCACGGGGAAGAATCAAATTGCTCCAATGATGTGAGTTGACCTGCCGAGAACAAATTCGTTTGCCGTAATGATGTGTGGCGGCATGATTTTCAGTACAAGTTTCGCCCCCGTTTACCCATCCATTTTTCTACTTCCTTTATGCTGTCGACCAAAAACCAGAATTTTGCCCCTCACCCGAAGAGCGGCACCAAATCAAGCGGTGCCGATTCGGCAAACCCAACGTCGAAAGTCATTGGCGTTGTCGAGCAATTGGCGACCACAATGCAAAGTGCCATCAGTGAAATTCGTGATATCAACGAAAATGCAAAGTTGCTTTCATTGAATGCTCGGATCGAAGCGGCCCGTGCCGGATCGAGTGGAGCTGCGTTCGGTGTTGTGGCTCAAGAAATGCAAGACCTTTCTAGCAAGACGGCCAGCGTAGCCGATGAAATGGCAAATAAAACGCGGGATTCCATCGACACCCTCATTCAGATTATTGGTGGAAATGTAAAGGGGACCAGATTGGCGGATGTTGCTTTGACAAACATCGATCTCGTAGACAGAAATCTATACGAGCGAACCTGTGATGTTCGATGGTGGGCAACCGACTCGGCGCTTGTTGATGCATTGAGCTCACAGACTTCTGAGTCCATCGACTTTGCAACGCGACGCATGGGAATCATTCTCAATGCGTACACTGTCTATCTCGATTTAGTGCTGTGCGATACCCAAGGGAAAGTGATCGCCAATGGGCGTCCAAACTCCTATCATTCTTCTGGCCGCAACGAGTCAAAATCGCTTTGGTTCACACGTGCAATGGCAACCCAGAACGGAGACCAGTTCGCTTCTCAACCGCCCCATCGCTCTGCGCTGGTAGACGATCAAAGTACAGCAATTTACTCTGCCGCTGTCAGGCGAGATGGTGAAGCGAGAGGTCAGGCAATCGGAGTCTTGGGCGTCGTCTTTAACTGGGATGCTCTAGCTAATGCGATCTTGAATAACGCATCGTTTGATGCGATTGAATCGTTGAAAATGAAGCGATTGTTGCTAGATGAAGGCGGAAACATTTTGGCTGCGTCCTCTACGACTCCGCCCGATTTTCGATTTCCCCTTCAGCGGTTTGAAAAGCTCTACCAGACCAAAAAAGGATACGTCTTGGATCAAGTCGACGGGGTTCCTGTTTGTGTTGCCCATGCATTATCTCCAGGTTTCGAGACCTATTCGACAGGCTGGCACTCTGTCATCATTGAAGAATTGGAGTAGGTTACTAATTCGAAACCGACACGAAACTATGCATTCACATGAATGTCGTTCAACAATTCGGCACTACGAACTACCGACCGAACCGTTTCTTGAGCAATCTGTTTGAGATAGTAGGATTCAACAGATCCTCGAAGTAGAAATTGCTTTCCTTCAACCTCGACCTCAAGCAATCGAATGCTCGGAAATGGGCTTTCCTGAATAAGCCTTTTGACTTGCCCCAGCACATCATGGAATCCTGCATCAATCATGGATTCAGCCCTTTATCGATATAACGAAATCGTCTTCGCTCCAAGCAACGATAAGCAATGAAAATAAGGCACGCAAAACGCAAGTCAAGCCTTTTTTCATTAGAATCCACAAAGCGAACGCAATCCGGTTTGCTAGCGTTTTCCTTATAGTCGAGCCCATTGCAACAAATTTTGTACGGAATAGAAACAGTCTACGAAAGGCTATGGTACCAACGGTGGGAAACGCCCGAAGAACTAGAGGGATCCACGTTTGCAGTGGGCTGCGAACTTCGTAGGTTAGGCCTATGTCATTTTTGAGATTTGTTACCGTCGACATGTTGTGCATTGCAGCAGAAATCACCGCTGCACTTCTGCTATTGGCATTTGCCATTCCCGAGAAGAAAAGTATCGCTCAAGCCGATGCCAACAATGAAGAACTTGATCGGATTTCAGCACAGGCACGACAATTCTGCGTTGATTCTGCCGTGTTTCGTGGCCTTGCTATTCTCCGCGCTCCGGATAAAGCGAGCTTCTATGAAACCGAGGAAATGGCGGAGACCTTGCGATCGGTGGGCTACGAGGACAAACTAACCCATACTGCGAACCATGCTTTTACCGAAGCTTTCTTAACAAAATGGCTTCGTTTGCCAATAGAGCATAGGACCGGATCTTCCTTGGCGATGATCGTTGTAGACGACTACTCCGATATGCTGCGGACAAAGGGGGCGATGGAGCTAGAGGCGATACTTCGTAAACTCAGCGAGATGATCAAGTCGGAATTTGGCTCGACTTCGATTATCAGCCGATATCAACCAGATCGGTTCCTAATTCTGAGCTTTGATGGAGACATTGGTAATGCGTACACAGACTTGGTAGCACTGCGCAAAAAAGTTAGTGAGATAGAGTTGGATGAAACGACAGGGCATGGCGCATTTGATTGCACCAACAGTATTGTTCATCTGGGAGACGAGAATGTAAACCTGCAACAAGCGATTGAGGATTTGGATGAGGGAATCAATCAAGCAAGTGGTAGTACCGACAAGTGCGTTGCGAAGGTGGCCAATCAAGAATGGAGCGATTCGGCCCCCCTGTCTACCAACACACGAGCTGACGCCGCAAATCGAAAAACAGATTTGCAGGCGGACCAATCTGGTTCAGCTTCTTCGGCTTCTAGCGAAACCGAAAAACAGAGCCTTGGGAAAACCGGCATCGCCGAAGAACCGATCGAATCAGCTGCTCCAACTGGCAACGTGAACGCAGTCCCTGCGGCTCAAGATAAAGGCGTCGCGGACTCCCCTGCTTCTAAAGAGACGAAACCGCAATCCGATGTCCAGGCCGTTGCGAAGAGTGAAGACATCGAAGCACTGTTTGAGCAAATAAAAAAGAACAAGAAATCGAATGCTGCCGCCGCTGAGGTACCAGCCAAACCGAGTTCGCAAAAACCTGCGATTGAAGTACCTTCGGCTAAGGTCTCTGAGATGGACGTTTTGGAAAGCGCGACAGCAGACGATATCGCTGCTCTTTTCGCGACTGTGAAGAGTGCAACTCAGACTTCGACGCCGAAGACAGAGGAAGCGCCGGCGTCCAATCCTGTTTCTAACACTACCGAGGATGAGAATGGAGTAGCATCGGCTGACGACATCGCAGCTCTGTTTGCTTCCGTTCAAAGTACACCAAAGGCTCCACAAGCTACAGCCAAAGCTCCAGCCGATGTAGGACCCTTGCCAGCTCCAACCAGTCCTTCCACTGACCTAGAAAAACTCGACGAAGCGGTATCGGCAGATGACATCGCATCACTCTTTGCGATGGCAAAGAGTGATAAACAAGAAGCGGAGCCTCAAGCACAACCGACACCCCCACCAGTTCCGTCCAAGGCTGGAAAATCTCCGAATGTCAACCAGGACGAATCGGTTTCCCCAAATGATATCGCGGCTCTGTTCGCTGCTGCCAAAAAGCCAGCTCCCTCGAGTAGCCTACCTATGGAAACTGCATCGAACGTGGCTGAATCGAATGCTCCGCCCTTCCATGCAACTCCCGAAGGCAAGAAGAATATCCAAGCGTTGGTCCAGAACCTAAACGAAAGCGCATCCGCTGATGAAATCGAATCCCTATTTTCAAACCTCAAATAGGTAAATTCGAAAACATAGGTGAATTCGAAAACTTCGTGGTGTCGCCAGCCGATGGTTGCACGCGCGACAAGCTTTCAAACGCAACCCGATAAAGCTCAATCGACAATTGGCTGTGAGAGTGGATCTTCGCCCTCCATTTTTGCAACATAGACTGCACCGCACGCATCTCCGAAAACGTTAACCGCAGTTCGGCACATATCAAGCGGTCGGTCCAAAATCAATAAAATCGGAAGTCCTTTTGCCAGATCGACTCCACCACCGATTTGCTTTGAAACAGAATCAAGAATTATCAAAAT
>Ga0207937_1000232_pt1 | contig 19986 bp, 16 predicted proteins | sample LakMenEpi04Sep11_FD_150668 | JGI IMG/M metagenome (GOLD analysis project Ga0207937, IMG submission 150668) | Freshwater microbial communities from Lake Mendota, WI - 04SEP2011 deep hole epilimnion (SPAdes) | ecosystem: Environmental > Aquatic > Freshwater > Lentic | place: Lake Mendota, Madison...
AGAGGTCGCCGCGATGGATGCCGAAACCGTAGGTTTGCGTTGCATCCGGAATCACGCCGACGTTCTTCCAGTCCTGGCCGTCGAATCGAAAGACCGAACCTTCGTCATAGCTGGTCGCGTACATCGCGTCGTTGAAAACTGTCAGCGCCTCGACTCGTTTGCCATCGGGTGTGTTGCAGGGCGTCCAGCGCTGGCCACCTTCGTAACGAAAAAAGCCAGCGGGCCGGTAGAGTGAACTTGCATACAGTTGGCCTCGGAACACGATCAGCGATGCGATCGCTTCGGTCTCTGGAGAAACCGAGCCGCAATCCTCCCACACATCCCCAGCCGCCAACCGATACACCTTCCCGCCAAAGGCAAGATTCTCAGACTCCGACAGACTCGAGCCCGCCAGCCGATATTTGGACGACGCTACATACAAGCTACCGTTGTAAACAGCTAGGGCCGAGACCGCGTTTGCAGGATCCGGGCTTCCCAGGTCCGTCCATCGATCCGCTTCCTCCCAACGAAACACCCGTCCGGTTTGGTTCGCACCGGCATGGCATGTCGACGCGTACAGTCGCCCATCATGCACGCAGAGCGAAAACACATAGACCGCATCACCCAATCGCCCATGGTCGGTGAACTCGCTTTCCACCCTCGCGTGATCGATCCCAAAATGAACCTGACGGCTGTTCGGTTGGCTGTTGGTCACGCCGCCATGGTTGTAGATCCCCAGATGCACTCCACGGCGCTGGTCCGCATCGTACCAACTGATCAAATCACCAAGCGTGTCCCCCAGGTCCTCGTCGGTATGCGTCCACAACGAGACCGAAAACGGTCGCTTGCCCAGCTTCAGTCTGGAAGCATCGCCCACTTCCACAAAGGCATTGCGTCCGTCAAACCGTGCTCCGCGGGTTGTACCGGTAGATGATTGATCCACTGCAAAGTCGAGACCGTTGGCTGTCGACTGAAGTTTCGAAGTAGATACGTCGCGGGCATGCTCGATCAACGGCCAGTGCCCGACAAGTTCCGCCTCGCGGGATTGTTGTCCGTGTGTCGTCGCGACCGCCCCGAGAACGATCGATATCGCGGTGAACCCCGCGATAAAGAGTGCAGTTTTTTTCGTTTTCCATGGTCGGACTTGCCGTCGTATCATTCGAGAGACTCCGTGAAGTAATCTAGTTGTAAGTTCATCCATGCCGTGCGATTCATCTAACCGCACGAGGAGAGATTGTCGCAGCAGGATCGTCCACCCAAGGTTACCACGTCGATACCGCACTCGTCCGGAGCCAGGCACGCAGTCGCCTTGTTTTGGAGTGTGAGGACCAATTGACCATCGCGGGTATTTGCAGAGGCGATCCGATAGATCTCGATCGTGTGGCTTTGGATCTCGACATCCACTTCCATATTGTCCCCCAGGCCCAGAGCAACACTCTTGTCGAGAATGCTTGACAATTTGCTGGTGCTCTTGGATTCCCGCAGCGCGTGGCTTAATTGTCTTAGATTCATCTGTTTCTTTCGGAGGTTTGGTCCATCGAAGCATTATATCTGATTTCAGCCCGCATGGATGCTCTTCTAAATGATGCTGCGAATCATCGTACGTATAGCAATTCCCAACGTAGAGCAGTTCTCTTCAACCCGTTGCATTTCAGGCTTCAGGCTACAGCCACCCGGTTCGTGGTACCGACTTTGGTCGGCGGCTGTGATGCCGAATTTGGTCAAGGTGACTTACACAATCAACGGAAAACAATGGTTTGTGGCCTTGATCGCTTGCACGCCCTTGGAAGCCGGCTCGACACTCGCTCACGTACTGTTGCGTTACCACTTTGGTTGGCCGGACCAGATCATACGCCTGTTCATCGGCCGGCTTACGAGGAAAGTGCTCCTGCAAGACTGGGAGATCACGTCGGATCAGTTCTCGAAGATGGCGTTGTTTGCTGACTCGAAAGAGCACAAAGTTGGCCCGGATGCCGTCGCGTATCGGGTCAAGAAACTCAGGGAGCAGTGGATCGACGGGCAAGAGAGGAGCGAAACGAGCTCACAAAAGATCCAGTTGGTGTTTTGACAGCGCAGTCGAATGTTTGGAGCCGATCGGACGCGGCTTCCGCAGGAATCGGGTGCCCCAGCTACCAGCCCCAGAGAACAGTTACTAGTCCCAAAACACGGCACCGAGCGACAAGCCTGCCGCGTTCCCTTTGGGAATCGATGCTCTGCCAACAGTCATTCGCTATGCCACCCGTCGTGGAAATCAGCGAGGCCTGATCACAAGCTGCTTTTCGGCCCTATTCGACTTGCCATGGGAGTAAGCGGTGCCATGCACCCAGATTTCTTTATGGGGCAGCCGTCGTTTGCTTGCGAGATAATGCCAGGTTCGATACAAATAGGTGGTGAGCGTGGGTTCGTCTGTTGCATGTTGGATCGCTTCGTGGCTCTAAAGTTCGTTATCGCGGTTCTTGTGTTCGGCCTAATGGCGGGTGCCGTTGTTTTGGTTTTCTGCCAATTGATCAAGCCAATTTTGTGGCTACTGGCTGAATGGAGTGGATGGAGTTTATTGGCGGTTCGCTTCCCAAGTAGTGATGAGCAGCCTCACAGGGCCCTTCGGTTTCAATCGGTGAAAGTCGGCAGCGTGCTGCATAGTCGCTCCTGTTTCATTGGTTCGAACGATTCGCATTTTTTTCTTAGCTCCCATTGGCCATTTAGGCATTGCCATCCCCCCTTGGCGATACCGATTGAGCAGATTTCCATTTTCAAAATGAGTCATCGATTTTGGGGTCGAACAACTTTGCTGATCAACCCGACTCTCTCGATCAGGATCCAAGTGTCAACGCGGTCATTGCGTCGCCTATTTCCTGGCTTCAATGAAGGGTCCCCGTTCTTTAATGCAAGAACAGTAATGCAAGAACAATGAGTTCCACCGCTGTCACCATGCCGCCGCGCGTGCCATGCACCCAGAATCGATGCCTGGGCAGGCCCTCAAGATCGTGGATACAGCTTCCGGACGGTGAGTTCACCCACTTGAATCCTAGGATTTTCAGGGTTTTGCCCTATTCTCGCGTCGATCGTTCTACGCACCTGACTTTCCGTGCGTGCGCCAGTATCCAAACGCGTGGTTGTGTGTGGGAACTTTGGCTGGGTTTGCTCGTCGACAAATGGGAGAGAGTCGTCTACGATATCGCTGGTTCTGGGGTCAATCGTGAAGCCCAGGAATAGGATTCTGAATTTGCTCGAAATCCCCGCACTCCGAGGGTAGATACGAACACATGAGCGAACTGCACCATGAATGCGGTGTTGCGGCCATTTATCACTTGCCCTATGGAGAGGAAAGCCGGTTGAGTCCTGATTTAGGACGGAATGCGGTTTCTTATCTATTGCCGAGGATGCTCCAAGATATTCAAAATCGTGGGCAGTTAGCGGCCGGCATGACTACGTATAACCCCGATCGACCGCTCATCTTGGATACGATGAAGGACATCGGGACGGTGGCGGAAGTATTCCGGCTTTCGCATCGTGGCAAAAGCGAAGCGATAATGGAAGCTTACGTCGGGCGTGCCGCGATTGGGCACGTTCGGTATGCGACCTGCGGCCAGGACGACAAGTCTTACGCACAGCCGTTCGAGCGGCAGCACATTCACAAGAACAAATGGTTTAGTTTTTGCTTCAATGGTCAACTCGCGAACTACAACGAGCTTCGCGATCGCTTGATGGCGGAGGGTGAGCATCATTTGGCTCGGGACACGGATACCGAAATCATTATGCATGAGATCGGACGCGAGCTTACTTCGTCGCCGAATCGATCGCTGATTGATGTATTTGCGGCTGCGGCTAAGAATTTCGACGGCGCCTACTCGCTCGCGTTGCTCAATGCAAAGGGCGAGATGCTTCTGGCGCGTGATCCACTCGGGATCAAACCACTTTGTTACGCTGTTGATGGTTCGTTGTTCGCTGCTGCGAGTGAAAGTGTCGCACTTCTCAATCTAGGGTTCGACCGCGAGTCGATCAAATCTGTTCCTCCTGGCCATGCGATTTTGGTTTCGCCCGAAGGAATCAAGTTGGAAGAGTTTTGCAAGGCCTCACCGCCAGCTCACTGCTTCTTTGAGTGGATCTATTTTGCGAACGTGGCGAGCACGCTCGACGATCGAAGTGTGTATCTTTCTCGTACGAGGCTTGGAGAAGAGCTTGCACGGCTAGAGTTGTCTCGCAATCAGATCACGTTGGACAATGACACGATCGTTGTTCCGGTTCCCGATACTAGCAAAGCAGCAGCCGATGCGATGGCCTATCGAATGCGAATTCCAAGTCGCGAGGGGCTGATTCGCAATCGATACAGCGGTAGAACATTTATCGAAGGTGGCAGAGCACGCAAAGCCAAGGCCTCGAGCAAATACACTCCATTGCGAGAAGTGCTCGATGGCAAACGAGTGATTCTCGTAGAAGATTCGATCGTCCGCTCGACCACCATGAAGGTGTTGCTGCACCGAATTCGGGAACTAGGCGGGGCCAAAGAGATTCACGTGCGTGTCGCTTGCCCACCGATCATCGCCCCATGTTTTTATGGGATCGACATGTCGACAATCGACGAGCTTTTTGCACCAAAGTTCCTTGAGAATGGAGTATTGACAGACGAGGGGCAGGATCGAATGGCTGAACTGCTCGGGTGCGATTCGCTTCGGTATTTGCCGGTGGAATCGATCGCTCGCGCTATCGATTTGCCTAAGTCGCATCTTTGTCAAGCGTGCATTACCGGCAGTTACCCAACGCCGGTGGGTCAAAAACTTTATAGCATTGCTCAATCGAACCATCTCGCAGGCAAAGGCGATGCGCGGACGTACGAGCTTAATACTTCTGTTTGATTCGAAACTATGTCGGGTGCATATCTAGGTTTCGATCATTCACCAAACGCGATGGGCGGTGCTATCGCGATTGGCAATTTTGACGGTGTGCATCGTGGTCATTGCAACATCATCGAATCTCTCCTTCAGGTTGCGAAAAAGATCGATGGGCCAGCCTCTATCGTAACGTTTGATCCGCCTCCTGCGCGGCTGCTTCGTCCTGAGATGGCTCCCAAGCCATTAACCACGGTCGCATGGAAGAAAGAACTCTTGGCGAAAGCTGGAGCGGATCACGTTATTGTTATTCCGACGACCACCGAGCTCTTGCAGCTAACGGCTGTTGATTTTTTTGAACGAGTCGTTCGAGGTGAGTTACATGCTCAAGGGATTGTCGAGGGAGAGAACTTTCGCTTTGGGAAAGGAAGAGTAGGGGATATCCAACTGCTTGCTTCGCTATGCGAAAAGCATGGAATGGAATTGAAGATCGCGACTACGGCTCAGAGTGACGGGCAGTGGGTTTCTAGTACACGCATTCGGCAGTGGATAGAGGCTGGGCAAATAGCGGATGCCAATCGGTACTTGTTACAGCCTTATCGCATCGCAGGAAAAGTAGTTGGTGGAGCACAGCGTGGGCGGACGCTTGGTTTCCCGACAGCCAATCTCGATTCCATCCCAGTGCTCGTTCCAAGTGTTGGTGTATATGCTGCGAGGGTAAAGGGCGTAATCACGCCTGATGGCTATCCCGCAAAGTCCGCACCTGTTGGCACGCACGTGGCACTGAACATCGGTCCCAATCCAACCTTTGGTGAAAACGCACTGAAGGTAGAGGCTCACTTGCTCGGCTTTCATGGCGATCTGTACGATACGGTCCTCGAACTGGAGATACTCGATCGAGTTCGAGACGTTCGGAAGTTTGAATCGAAAGAATCATTATTGGCTCAACTCGCCAACGATCTGACAATGGTTGCTTCCATCTGCCAAGCCCATCGCAACACTATCTGACAACAACTTGACTGGATGTTCGATTGATGACATTTTCCAATTCTGCTTCCAGCGATAGTTCCATCAAGGCTGTCGATTCTTATGGGCATCGTATTCGTGAGCTTGAAGCGGAACTCGAAAAAGACAAATCACTTTCCAAGATGCTTGTGACAATTCGAGTAGTCACTGCCTTATCTGGCTTGGCTTTGATCGTGTTTGGGATTGCGGAGCCGTCTGTCGGTAGTTGGACTTGGCAACTGGGGATCGCGATGATCGTGATTTTTCTAGGTTTTGCGACTTGGTATGAGATCATTCAATCGCGACTGGAACAGAGGCAGTCCCATAGGTTTGGATTTCAACGTTTGGTGGATCGTGTTCATCGCCAATGGGATCGGCTTCCGCGGATAGCAGCCGAGGAGGAGTGCAAGTCGTTTGCTACGGAGTGGACTAAGGATCTGGATATCTTTGGTGACCGTAGTTTATTTCGTTGGTGCTCATTAGCGATGACAACGACGGGGGCACGGACGATTTCCCGTTGGATTACATCGTGGGCTTCTCCTGTTACGATTTTGGAAAGGCAAGAGGCAGTTCAAGAGTTGCAACCCCATCGCGCATGGCGTATGCGTTTCTTCGAGGTAGCATGCGGACTTCGAGACCAGAGAACCTCTCCGGAAGCAATCGTATTGTGGGTTGAATCCGACGATCACTTTGCAACAAAAAGGTGGCTGGTACCGTTCACATGGATCGGGCCCTTACTGTTTTGGGGAGGACTTGTCGGGCTATCGATTGCATTGACGGGTGAGAACAATCTGATTCAGATGATTTGCCTAGGTTGTTTGCTTGCAGGGCTAGCGTTTAACTTTCTCTTATCGCTGTTTATCATCGGCCCAATCCATGATTTGTTTCATCGGATTGGGGCAGCGAACTGCGAGCTTCAGATATTGCGAACCTGGATTCAGACCGCACGGGAAATGCCACACGCTTCCGCGTTCAACAGCCGCATTCATCATGCACTTTTTGATAGAGAGAGCGATGCGGATGTTGCAATTGGCAAGCTGCAAGGGTGGATGTTTCTTGCAGGATTTCAACGGAGCCCACTCTTCTTCCTGCCCTATTTGTTCCTTCAATTCACTACACTTTGGGACATTCGAATTCTGAGCGGTCTGGAAAAGTGGAAAAGCATGTTTGGCAAGCATGCACGCTCGTGGATTGATTCGCTGGGAATGCTGGATGCCATTACGTCCGCTTCGGCGATCGCGGACGAACACCCGACGTGGGTATATCCAGAGATCTTGGAGCGAGGCGCATTGCTATCCACCGATGGCATGGCGCATCCGCTTCTTAAGGACAAGCAGCGCGTGCCCAACAATCTCACGATCGACGAAGCGCGGCGTTTGCTGTTGGTAACCGGCAGCAACATGGCGGGCAAATCGACTCTACTGCGGTCTGTAGGAGTGAATTCGGTTTTAGCCCGATTGGGGTCGCCCGTGTGCGCGAACTCTTGGGTAGGCGAGTCTTTTGACATCGCTTCTAGTATTCGTGTTCAAGACTCGCTCCAGGACGGTGTTTCCTTTTTCATGGCCGAACTCAAGAGGCTTCGATCTGTCGTAGACCAAGCGATCGCGGAAAGCAAGCCGGATGGGAAACGGATGATTATCCTATTGGATGAAATCCTTCAAGGTACCAATTCGAGAGAACGGCAGATCGCTGTAGATTCTGTATTGAGGCGACTTGTCGATCTTGGCTGCATCGTACTTGCGAGCACGCATGACTTGGAGTTGGCATCGAATGACAAAATGCAAGTTCATGCTCAAATTGTTCACTTTCGAGAGCACTTTGAAATGGTTGATGGCAAGCAGATCATGCGATTTGACTATATTATGCGATCAGGAGTTACACCGACGACAAACGCTTTGAAGCTGTTGGAATTGGTTGGTCTCTGAGATGCAACAAAATTAGTGAGAGGTAGACTGAGAGATGAAAAAAAAGACTGAAAACAAAACCGCTAGCAAAGCTCCTAAAAAGACTACCGTATTTGTCTCAGCATGGACCCCCGAGAATCTGAAGAAGCTTGGGACGATGTCGGATCCAAAACTAGCTGAGTTAATCGGCATGTCGCCGAAGGGCGTTGCTAAGAAACGAGCATCGTTGCAGATCAAACCGTTCCGCGACAGTACTCATTTAGAAAAACATGTTTGGACGAAAACCCAGCTATCTTGGCTGGGAAAGCTTTCGGATGCCGAGATTGCAAGGCGTATCGGCGTGAATGCCACGTCCGTAGCAACCCAACGCAAAAAACGCCGCATCGCTCTATCAGGAACATTGCAGACACCTCGTCGTCCATGGTCGAAAGAAGAACTCAAGTACCTCGGCAAGATCAACGATGTCCAGTTCTCTAGAAAATTCAAACGAGCGCGGCGCATTATTCGAGACAAGCGGGCCGAGCTAGGTATACCACCGTCCGTGGTTACGAATGTGAAACCTTGGAATCCAGCCTGGGACAAAAAACTAGGAAAGAAATCCGATCCAGAACTTGCGAAGGAGTTTGGAGTTAAGCCACAACGTATTCGCGATCGGCGATCTAAGCTGGGAATCCATGGTTTTGGTGTTCGTAGACCTACAGTTGCCTGGACGGAACCTCTTTTAAAAGATCTCCAGAAACTCACGGACGAAGCGATGGCCAAGAAGCACAACATTCCAGTTGAAACGATTATCCGGAAACGGAAGTTATTGAAGAGTTGATAACTGCGATAGACGGATGGCGAATCAATAACGAGGGACCTGTGAGTCGACGACATGAGACCATTCGTCGATGCCACCGGTCATGTTTTGCGCGTCGGGGAATCCATTTTGACGAAGCCAGTTGGTGACTCGCAGACTTCGTCCCCCGTGATGGCAATGAACAACCACGCGTTTACCTTCAAATGCGGAAAGCTGGTCGACAGATTGCATCCATTGGCTCATGGGCATCAACACAGCTCCCTCGATCCGAGCGGTTTCCCACTCGGATTGTTCACGACAATCGATGAGCGCAATCTCGCCACTCTTTAGCAACGATTGGACAGACTGAACATCGATTTCGATCGGTAAGCTCATCTCGTTCTTTCTCAGATTTCTACTTGTTTTTGGAAGCATCAGGAATCAAACCGAATTGGTAGATGGTTTGCGAATTGAATGTATCGCCCGGCTTCAAAATCGTCGATGGAAATTTGCTTTGATTGACGGAGTCTGGAAAGTGCTGCGTTTCCAAACAGCAAGCGCTTTGGTGTGCATAGGTTTTTCCACCCTTGCCAACCTGTCCCTTCAAGAAGTTTCCTGAATAAAACTGAATACCGGGTTGCGATGTCATCACTCGCATTTGCCGACCAGAGGATGGATCGGCGAGGACTGCTGCAAGTCGCATTTCTCGACCTGCTTCAGGCGGATTGAGCACGTAGTTATGGTCGTAGCCGAGCGCTGCGGTCTTCACGAGATCCGCGATCCCTGCGCCGATTTCCGTCGGCTTGCGAAGATCCAGCACGGTTCCTTCGACTGATTTGATTTCGCCTGTTGGGATCAGTGTGTCATCGGCGGGAGTGTAGTTGTCAGCGAGAATCCTCAATCGATGCTTCAAGATTGTCGGGCTTCCCGCGCCTGCCAAATTGAAGTACGAATGGTTGGTGAGATTGATGGGCGTCGCTTTATCTGTGGTCGCTGTGTAGTTCAGTCTCAAGTTTGAAACTTCATTGGGCAGCAAATAGGTAACCTTGACCTCCACTTTACCAGGATAGCCTTCCTCTCCGTCAGGACTGGTGTAGGAAAACTCGACACCTTGTCCCTGTCGGTTCGTGAATGGACGCGCTGACCATACGACTTTATCGAGACTCTTTTCAACACCTCCATGAAGATGATTCGGTTCGTTGTTGATAGCGAGTTTGTACTCTTTGCCTTCCAACGAGAATTTTCCTTTGGCGATTCGATTGCAAACACGACCTGTCGTGCAGCCAAAGTACTGATTGTCTGCAGATTCGTAACCCGCAACGCTATCCCAACCGAGAACAACGTCCGTCATTTTACCATCTTTGTCGGGCGCTTGGAGTTCGACGAGTGTCGCTCCATAGGTCATTACCTTCGCAGTTAGCTTTCCATTGCTAAGCGTATACATTTCGACTGCTGTCCCTGATTTCGTTTTTCCGAATGGGGCGGCTTTCGGGGTAGCCTCTTGGCTATTCGCGAGAGATGCCATAGTTGTCATGGCTAGAGTTGATGCGATGAGCAGAATTTTTTTCACTTGTTGTTTCCTCTTGGGATCTTAGGGAGAGTATTGGTTATCGTTCGGATCGCAAGCCTCTAGCCTGTGATTTGAATTGTTAACCTGCGCGACACCGTGCGCGGTAGAGCGAGATTATAGTCGCTCTATTCGAAGGGAGCGGGCAAGTGTTCAACAACATGATCTGTTGCTTATCACTACTTCATCAAAGCGGCAAGTTTCTGGCTGATCGCATCTGCCCATATTTGGTAACCTGCCGGAGAAAGGTGCAAGAAATCTGGCATGATCTCTTTCGAGAGACTGCCGTCGGGCTGCAAGAATTTTTCTCCTATATCGAGAAAGTGGATATGCTTTCCATCGTCTAGTTTGGCGATGGTTGCATTCACTTCTTTGAGCTTATCACGTTGTGGGTTGGGGCTTCGTTTTTCGCCTCGTGGAAAAACAGCGAGCAATAGTAATTTGGCTTGGGGTTGTTTCGATCGAATCGTTTCAACAATGGCAGTGATGCCTTTCGAGATTCCTTCCGCGGAATCGGTCGCCGAATTGTTCGTACCAATCATGAGGACGATAGCTTTCGGTTTGATGACATCCAACTCGCCATTTTTGATTCGCCAAAGGACATGTTGCGTTCTGTCACCACCAATTCCGAAATTCGCGGGCTTGTAAGTTCCAAAGGCTTTATCCCAAATCGGTTGTTGACGCCCCCAACCTGCAGTTATCGAATCACCGAGAAAGACCAACTCCGCCGTTCCCTCTTGTGCAATCTTGACAAACTTGTCATGCGATGAGGCAAAGCCAGGGTTTACCTTTCCATCCGCACCGAACTTTTCTGCCGCGACGTCCGGAGCTTGTGGGGCAACCACTGGCTTCTCTTGCGCGTGGAGAAAGCCTGCAAAGCACAGAACCAAAAGCGCAGAGAGACATTTCATTTTCATGGGTAGGTTATCCTCGGTGAGACACAACGAAGGGGAGAGGCATGAGCGAAACTAGAGTCGCATATTATAGTGATAAATAGTGATAAAACTGGACTACAAACGGTTTTCTTGTCGCGGCGTGTTGGTTTTGGACTGCATTGATCGGGCAGTTCCTTGCAAAAAGGGGGGCATTCGAGCAAGATAGAGGTCCCTCTCGAGCTTATTCATCTTCGATCCCTGCGAGACCCACCCATGCTTTGGCTTCCACGTTTGGTTCGACCCTTTTGCGTTTTCGTAGCACTCCTCGCAGGAACTGAACGGCTGATCTCTCAGGCAAAAGCCGACGAGGCTTCCAAACAAATTGCAGTTCAGATGGCTGGAACGCCGTCGCTTTCACCCGACGGCAAAGTGATTGCATTCCGATGGGCCAATGATATTTGGACCGTCGATATCCTGGGTGGAGAAGCGAAGCGATTGACGTTCCACCCGGACTCAGACTCGCAACCTCGATTCTCTCCCGATGGCTCGAAGATCGCCTTCGTTAGCAATCGAACGGGTTCGGACCAAATCTATGTCATGCCCGCGCAAGGCGGCATTCCGGAACAAAAGACATTTCACACCGAAGGCTACACCATCGCAGATTGGTTTCCTGACGGTAATAGTATCTTGGCGATCGGACAACGCGATCACTTCTGGCGCGGTTCGCAACGTATGATGCAGATCGACCTGACGAAGCGAACGGCAGAAAAAGTTTTGCTGGACGATGCGGCCACGAATCCGTCTCTGTCTCACGATGGCAAAAAAATTCTCTTCAATCGCGAAGGAGAGCGTTGGTGGCGTAAAGGATATTTCGGTGAACGCTCTGCGCAAATTTGGATGTTCGATATCGAGTCCGGCGCGACGACTGAGTTGATCCATGACCCTTACGAATGTATGTGGCCCCTGTGGCTGCCGAGCGGTAAAGGTTTCTACTTCACGAAAGGGGACCATAAAGGATTCGATCTTTGGCGTTACCGCTTTCCGAAAGAGGAGGGAGAAGAGCCGAAGCAAAAGATGCTTGCTGGATTCGACGATGACTCGATCGTTCGACCGACTCTTTCGCGAGACGGTTCCACCATCGTCTTTCGGCATTTGTTCGACCTCTATTCCTTTATGCCCGGTGCCGAAGATCCGCCGCGCCGCATTCCAATCACTGTCGTTGCAGATACCGAACTCGGGGATGATGTATTGCGATCAACGACTTCCCGTGCCGATAGTGTCGCGTTCTCGGAGGATGGTCTCGACATCGCCTTCACAGCAGGTGGTGATATCTATCTGATGGATACAGAACTTCGCGAACCCATTCGAGCAACGAAAACCGACGGCACGGAATCGAATTTGATCTTCGCGCAGGACGGGAAGTCTCTTTGGTTTACTCGGTCGATCGAGGGGCAAGTGGATGTATGGAAAATCGAACCGAAGAATCGCGATGCATTCTGGTGGCAACAGAAAGATTTTGTTGAAACCCAAATGACGAACAATGCTGACGCGGAGAGCGATCTGCGATTCACTCCCGATGGAAAGAAGCTTTTGTTCCAACGAGGACGCGGCGATTTGGCGGTGATGGATCTAGAATCGAAGGAAACCACGGTCCTCGTCGATAGTTTTTCGGGATTGGATTTTTCGATATCTCCCGATAGCCGTTGGATTTCCTATGCCTCGCAAGATGATGACTTCAATAGCGAAGTTTGGTTGATGCCATTGGACAAATCGCAACCACCTACGAACGTATCTCGACACCCTGACAACGACAGCAACCCCGTCTTTTCGCCCGATGGCAAGATCTTAGCGTTCACAGGTCGACGTGTTGCCGAAGAGAATGACATCTATTATGTCTATCTCCAAGAAGAGTATGACGAAAAGACCGCGCGCGATCGCAAACTGGAAAAAGCAATCGAAGCCATGAAGAAACGGAAGCCTTCGGACAAACCTGCTTCGGCAGAGAAGAAAGACAAACCAGATTCAAGCGAGGACGGAGCAAAGAAATCGTCCGACGAAAAATCCGCTTCCGATAAATCTGCAGACAAAACAGCAGAAGAAAAGAAGGAGACTGCAGCCGAATCTAAGTCCGCCTTCAAGATCGATCTCGGCAATATCCACGAACGAGTACGCCGCATCAGTATCCCTGACACTTCCGAGGGCAATCTGCTTTTCTCACCCGACAGTAAGAAGCTCGCGTTCTCGGCATCGGTAGAAGGCAAATCCGGTTGGTACAGCGTTGAGTTTCCAGACAAACTACAGCCGAAGCTGATGAGTGCGACTGTTCTGAGCAATTCGCGTTGGACCAAAGCGGCCAATGGCATCCTTGGGTTGCGAAGCGGAACACCGACCAAACTAGAAAATGGTGAGAAACAAGTTGACTATGGCTTTAGCATCCGACTCGAACGCTCTCGTTCCGGTCGATTGAAAGAGGGTTTCAATACCGCTTGGCAATTGATGGGAGAAATATGGTACGACCCAGCGATGGGAGGCAAGAACTGGGATGCGATTCGCCGAAAGTATTCTGAAGCTGCGAGCAAAACCTACGACGAACGTGGTCTTGCCGAGGTTGTGGAGTTGATGCTGGGTGAGTTGAATGGTTCGCACCTGGGATTCACTCCGGGACAAAATGAGCCCGATGCAGATCCAGCCCCAAGTGGTCGATCCTTTCAAAGAACGGTGCATCTAGGTGTTCGGTTCGATGAGAAGCATTTGGGACCGGGGCTCAAAGTTCGCGATGTTTTGCCAACGGGACCAGCGGATCTTGAAGTCAGTAAACTACATGTCGATGATATTATTTTGTCAATCGACGGACAGAAAGTAGATCCGCAACGCGATTTGACAGAAGTGCTCAATGGACCTGTCGATCGAGATATTGTCCTTTCCATACAGCGAAAAGTCGCCAACGAGAACAAAGAACTCACCGTTACAATCCGCCCCATCACCTACGCACGCGCCCAAGCGTTGCTGTACGATCACTGGCTAGAGTTCAATCGCAAACTCGTGGAAAAGCAATCAGAAGGGAAGCTTGGTTACCTTCATATCCGAGCCATGGACAACAGTAGTTTCTTGGAGTTTGAACGCCAGCTTTACAACGTTGGCTACGGTCGCAGCGGGTTGATCATCGACGTCCGCGACAACGGTGGTGGATCGACGGCCGACCATTTGCTGACCGCCCTTACGCAACCGCGGCATGCGATCACGATTCCACGAGGAGGGAAAGAGGGCTACCCTCATGACCGGATGATCTATGCGACCTGGTCAAAACCGATCGTCGTGTTGTGCAACCAAAACAGTTATAGCAACGCTGAGATCTTCAGCCATGCGATCAAAGCGATGGGACGAGGCAAACTCATTGGAGTGCAAACAGCGGGTGGCGTTGTCAGCACCGGAGTCGCGAGAGTGAATGATGTTGGTGTTTTGCGAGCTCCCTTTCGCGGTTGGTTCTCCATCAAGACTGGTGATGACATGGAGCTTCACGGGGCAATGCCCGACATTGTTGTGTGGCCAAAGCCCGGTGAAATGCCGGCTGGAATCGATCGCCAATTAGAGACTGCCGTCAAAGTGCTTCAAGAGGAAGTCGCCAAAGCACCAGCCTCTGTCAAACCGAAGTACGCGACGGAAGAACTTCGCGAAAAAGCGCATAAGAAATAAAACCAATTTGCGTTAAAAGAACCGACAGTAAAGCAAAGTCACTCAAGTTAATGTGACTTTGCTGATTCGTTCTTCGATTTCGAACAACTGCTACTGCTTCGCGCCCGATGCGAGGCAGTAAAGAAACTCTTGCCTCTTGCCATCGACCTCCCTGGAGCATCGATAGTAGATCTTGCTGTTACAAAGGACGGGAGTTGCGAAGACTTCGCCCCCAAGTTGATTTTTCCCAACGAGTTGGTATCCCTTTGGATCCGCCTTGTAGATGAAGGTCTCACCAACTTCATTGGTTGCATAGATGTTCTCACCAACCAATATTGGAGAGGAAGAAAAGGTGCCACCCAATCTCTGTCTCCAGAGTTCTTTGCCCGTAGCCGAGTCCCAAGCGGCCGCAATACCCGCGTCAAGAACAGCATACAAAGTCCCGTTACGGAACAGCGGGGAAGGCACGTAGAGTCGAACATCGTTCTCCCAAACGAGCTTGGAAGAACCATCCGCAGTTACAGCGGACATGTGATTTCGAGGATAACCACCACTTGTGAATATGCGTTGTCCATCGGTAAGCGTCGAGGTCACGCATTCCGTTGTAGCGCCAGCGGTTTGCCAATTGGTTTTACCCGTCATGGGATCGAGGCTCGTAACCAAGTCGCAACCGGTCATGATCATCTGGTCCTTCCCAAACGCATGGATCAAAATGGGTGATGGATAATTCGGCATTTTTGGTCGATCGTGCTGCCAGACCGTCTCACCCGTTTTGCGATCCAACCCCACAATGACCCCGCCTGCTTTGTTGTCGGAAGCAGCGATGACTAACGATTGGTAAAGTGCCGGAGAGGAACCAAATCCTTGGTGTTCGACATAAGCACTGATCTTCTTTTGCCATACGATGGAGCCTGCGAGATCGAGTGCGCTGACCCAAAGTCCATCTTGATTCGGAAAGCAAACAAAGAGGTTCGAACCATCGCAGGCCGGTGTACTGGATGCGGAGGTTGACTTTGCGTTCTTCCGCATTCCTCCCTGTGCATGAACTACTTTTGTCCATAAAACTTTGCCCGTTTGTCGATCCAAGCAAAGAACTGATTGCGATCCTGACGACTCGTCGGAGGTCAGCAAGAAAGCTTTGTCGCCATGCAAGCAGACCGAACCATAACCACGCCCAGGTATGGCGGTCTTCCATGCAACATTCGTTGAATCGTCCCAAGCGACGGGTGGTGATTGGTTACTTGCTGCTTCGCCGTTTCGATGTGGACCTCGCCACCAAGGCCAGTCGGAGTCGCTTACTTGCAATCCATCTTGAACTTTGCCGGGCCCATCGGCTTGAACGGCAGTGATGTTGGAAATTCCGACGAGTCCGAGCATCATCATCGATCGGAATTGGGATTTGCTAAAGAAGTGCATTGCTTTTCTCATGTGGCAACTCAAGGCGCGAAGGTTGGGAAAGGAAGAAAATCGAATGAAACTGTCGTCCCTCAACGATTTCAAGATAGTTTATCAAAGGAAGTTTCGCCCTTGTGATTCAATCGGATTGTTGCTTGAAAAATTGTTCGATCTCGCCCAAAACCGCTTGGACAATCACCATGTGCTCCACATCCTTCACTTCTTCAAAGTCGACCTTCGCTCCATAGTTTTTCAAGGTAGTTGCAAGTGCTTTGGCTCTTGGCAAACCGAAGTCCTTTTCACCAGCAGCGACAAAGAACGGAATCTTGATCAACTCGTCTGACTTCGTTGGAGAACCGCCACCACCGATCGCAGCGACAGCCCGCACTCGGTCCGCGTGCCTTGACACTTGCGCGATCGCTTGGGCAGCTCCCATCGAATGGCCAACGATAAACACTCGCGATGGATCGAATGGAAGATGAACCTGCAGTTCGTCGAGCAATGCATCCAGCTCCATTCCTGTTCCCAACAGTGTTTGCCGTGGAGCAACCACAGACCAACCATTCCGCATACATAGATCAATAAGTCCACCTGCTCCATAGGATTCAAAGAACATGTTCTCACTACCACCAGCGCCATGATATGCCACAACTATTGGTCCAACGGTACGTGGATTGGGAGATTGAAATCGAACATATTGTTTGCTCTTGCCCCGCCCGAGTTGTAACCAAAAGGAACTCTTCGATCGTTGCGTGAGCCACTCTCGGATCGTGTGGCCTTCATCCAGCAGAAACTCGTAATCCTGAAGAAGCGTATGGAAAGGCATATCTGATTCTGCAAGCCGATCGGCATCTCCAGTGGAGATCATCTTCATGATCGCTTGACGGGTCAGATTTTTCGTATCCGCGACAGGAAGTCGAGGGGTTTCTTTCGGAGTGCGAATGGCGGCCAGTCGCGTGTCCGATTCCGCGATCACAGAAAAGCAATTAGCAATGATGTCGATTGTTTTTCCTTCTTGTTGTAGCGCTGCACGGACGCGATAGTCACCTTCGGCCAGAGGACCGGTATGCCACTCCCAAGACATCTGCGAAGCTTCCACGACGCGTTGTTCCTTGCAAACCACTTTGTCTTCCGCGTTGAGAATCTCGATTTGAAAATTCAAACCATCCTTCGGGACAGAACCGTTTGGTAACTCGGTGTTCGGTTGCTTTGGCACTCGTTCCAACAAGAAGCGTCTGGTCTTTGTTTTCGAATCTTGAATCAGCGGGCTGGTTCGAACGAACCACGATGTGTCGGAAACGCGCTCTTGGAGTTGCTCGCGGTCTGTGCCTAACGCGATAAGCCAAGCTTCATCGAGTTTCGAAGTCGCTACATCCAATTGCAAGGAAAAGAAACTGCTGACTGCCGATTGCATCGCCGACGTCGTGCGAACACGCGTCGTATTGTCGGCTTGTTGCCATTGTTGTTCGAAACGGGTTAGTCTTCGACCTAATTGGTATCGTTGTTCAGGGGATTGGGCCGATGACTCAGAAACCTGGAGTATGAAAGAAAGAGCAATCCATGCGAAAAGGAACTTTCGTAGAAAAACGATTGCAACCATGCGAAGAAACCTGTCGAGGGAACCTGTGCGTTGTGCACAACAACTGTTTGGCAAGACTCCAAAGCATACCAAACAGTAGCCCTTCACACTAAGAAAATTCCCTCGTTACAGCAACCGCCTCCAGTTAGCGGAGCGACTATTTGCTCTTCAACTCGAAGCTGATCGTGTTGTGGCCTTTTTTCACTTCTGCGGTCAATCCATCTTTCAACGCCGATTTCGGCAACGGAACGAACTCATCGGGCACATCTTGCCCTTCTGCTTTCATCTCGGCCAGTTCCCCTTTGGAGATTCGAGCTTGCTCCAAAGTCACCTTATGAGGGCCGAGCATCGCGCCAGCTTTCGTATCGGTAAACATGAGTTTGTAATGGCCTTTATTGTCCGTCTTTCCATACGAGACAGAACCTCCCGGAGTCGTAGGAGAAAAGGTCAATGTAACCTTGCCTACTGGTTTTCCATCGACGGTCAGATCTCCTTCGACCGTGCCCAATGGAGGACCATCGCCGCATCCAAGAATGCTGAGCGAGACAACCGCGAAACTCAGTATCATCCACTTTCGAATTTCTTGCATGGTTCGTTTTTCTATCGTATTGATCTAGAAGTCGCCGGAGATGACCTGTCCGTCGTTCATACCACCCAATCGTTGATAGAGCCCGTAGGGACCATTCAGGTTAGTATTGTTAAAGTTCGTATTGGTATGTTCGATGTTTTCACTCACAAATCGGACCGAACCGTCCCCCGATAAGAATTGAGCCCCTCCTGAGTGATAGCTATGAAATGCGGCATGCTTGTCACCGCCAATGATCGGGCCGTTCAGTTTTTTGCGAGTTGAACGCAAGTGAAGGAATGCTCCGTTGACGCCGGCACCACCATTATTGCAATTCACTGCACCGGAGGTAATAACGCTACCAAGGACGAATTGCCGATCCGAACCATCTCCATTCACAACAGGCCGCCAGGAAACCTCACCTACCATGAAAACATTTGATGTTCCATCGGTCAAATCACCGATTTTGCGTTGGACGTTCACCACAAAAACGCCAATATTGCGTGTGGCTGGTTGCATCAATCCTCCGATGTTCTGGCAACGTTCACCGTCGAATGGCCCAAGCATTGCGCAGTAGCTTGTCACAGCGATAGTTCCGGTTCCACCGGGACTGGCTGCGTTGATAGCGCGTGTTGGTGGAGCGATATCCGACGGACAGCGAAACATGGGTAGCGGCACTGCAGCCGCAGCATTGTTCCTTCCGGCGGGATCAGAAACGGTTCCTGGTGTACCGTAAGGCGCCCAATTGAAATCCAGTGATTGGAAAAGGGCGTTCTGCTCCATGAATGGTAGGACCGCCGACATCCAGCTCCAACCGCCGTCTCGTCCTGCAGGGTTGGAATTGAAGTAGTCGGTGTAGCCTGCCGGAAAACGCCTGTGGGTGGATTCGTAATTCAATAGAGCCAAACCATGCTGCTTCAAATTGTTGCTACATTGCATTCGTCTAGCCGCCTCGCGCGCAGCCTGTACGGCGGGCAACAACAGCCCGACTAATATCCCGATAATGGCAATGACCACCAGTAGCTCGACCAAGGTAAAACCTCGCCTTGAACTCCAGTAACGTTTTGAACCACAATAACGAAGCATAGTGAACCCTCAAAAAATAAAGCGAATGCGAGCAATGGGACTTTATCGACCTTTGTTTTAGCTTTAAAGCGAATGGAGTGCAATAAAGATCGATAAAGAAAGTACCGTGGGAAAGAACCTGTGGACGACTTCTTGCCCCTTACCGATGTGTTCTGCCAGGGCTGCTTGTGACTTTTCACCAAGGATATTCGCGATGAAGCGGTTTCACTTAGAAGTATGTGTCGATAGCCTGGAAGGTGCGTTGATAGCGGAAGCAGCCGGAGCGACTCGCATCGAACTTAGCCGACTATTAGAAGTCGGCGGTTTAACACCTCCCATGGAATTGGTCACTGATGTTTGTCGCAATGTGAAGCTGCCGATTATTGTCCTCATTCGATGCAGACCGGGTGACTTTCAATACACCGCTACCGAACTAGAAACCATGGTGTTATCGGCAAGGCAAATAATGGACACCGGTGTCGCAGGGCTGGCCGTCGGCGCGAGAGATTCGACAAACTCGCTGCATTGGGGTTTTCTGACGCAAATCGCGGACGCCTGCGGTCCGATGGAGTTGGTTGTCCACCGTGTCTTTGATGGTGTTCAAGGGCAAGGGGAAGCGTTAGATCGTTTGAAGCAACTTGGATACCGCAGAATCCTCACGAGCGGTGGCCCCACGAACGCAATCGATGGGCTCGATAATCTTCGGCGATGGAATCAAAATTCAACGAGTGGCATCGAAATCCTACCGGCGGGCGGTGTCCGCCCCTCTAATGCTG
>Ga0207937_1000234_pt1 | contig 19968 bp, 13 predicted proteins | sample LakMenEpi04Sep11_FD_150668 | JGI IMG/M metagenome (GOLD analysis project Ga0207937, IMG submission 150668) | Freshwater microbial communities from Lake Mendota, WI - 04SEP2011 deep hole epilimnion (SPAdes) | ecosystem: Environmental > Aquatic > Freshwater > Lentic | place: Lake Mendota, Madison...
CGACTTTGGCTGTGGGCAAGCGCGGTTGCCCCGCCTCGCTCTCTCGAGTCTTGTTGTCATTGATTCCAGCTGCGCTTTCAGTCGTTGTAGAAGGGCTCTTCGAAATGACAATGAACTTAGTCTCATAGGTAGCAGTGGATTCCGCCGCAATTTTGAGCAATAGTTTGCGATTTTTGGCGTCAAACTGTATATCCTCCAGTTCTACGCCACTGGACGCGTAGAAGTCGCCGGCTTTCATCGCCAGAATCAGATGTTCGGGTGTTAGATACCTTGCGCGGACCATCACCCAACCGCGGCCGGGACGCGAGCCTGGTTTGCCATGGTACTCATGACTATCATCGGTGGCGATGCCCATAATCGGAAGGGAATCTAGCCAAGCGACGCGCATGGCATTAACCACATCCCACATGCTCTCGATAGATTGATGATCTTTGTCCCCCAGTTGATTGACGCCGGGATGGCCATTGTAAACTTCGAAGAAGCGTTCTTCGATCGTCTTGGCAATATCGGCAGCCACAACCGCGTAGCCGAAGTTTGGATGGTTTAAATGGGGCAGGACCTGCCGGCCACTGGCCTTTTCATGCTCCAACATCAAACGCAAATTGTTCTGCATAACCTCCTGCACAGTAGCTCCACCAGCCGGCTCGATTACCTGCGACAAATTTGAAACGTTCATATGCACAGGTTTCCCTTGCGCCTTGTCGCTCACCTCCTCGGCTTCAATCATCAGGAACTTGCCTGCCTGTTCGACTAGGCAGCGAAACTCGTCCAGCGGCTTTAACCGTACTTCATAGTCGGTTTGACCAGGTGCACCGCGAGTCTCTACCCACGCCTTGCCGAACTTTGCTTGATACCGAGGCAAAATGCCTTCGTCGGAGCGAGCCACGATCTTTTCAAGCGGCATCCAACGTTGACCACGGCTGAGTACGTTATGGTCCGACAGAGCTAGAAAGTTGTAGTCACGTTCTGCATACCACGCCGCGATCATTTCTGGAAAGTCATCGCCATCGCTCCATAGCGAATGTGTGTGCAAGTTACCTTTCCACCATCGCAGCGGCCGCTCTGCTTCCTGGGAACAAGCAACAACGCTGAAGTACACACTGACAAAGAATGTAAGCACAGCACGAGTTGGGCGCACACCGGTAAGGCAACGAAGCAGCATAGTTTTTAGTTTCGAACTTGAGGAAAGGTTGGAGATGAGATAGCAGTATACTGACTGGCTGCTGCGGTGTTATGAAGATTAGGAGAACTGGCTAGCAATTCATCCATCGGGGCTCGCTCCGCTGAGGCCGGCAAGGCCCTTGGCCCCGCATGGAGGATGGACGAGCGTTATCTGGCATCCTGGCTTTGCTTCGCTCAAAAGTCCCCAAGGAGATTACCATGTGGCTCGTCCACATGGGATCCTAGTCGGTACCAGCACGAAAACCACGGTGCTCGAAAACCACGGTGCTCGAAAACCACAGTGCTCGCATCACCGCGTCGCTTGTCGACGCGGGATGGTGTCCAGTGCAAGCGACGCATCTCGATCACCGCTCCATGCCGGCAAGCGGCCGATGGTGGCGTCTCAGTCCATTGCTCGTGATCTGGTTACGGCTATTGCCCGACGCAGGCAAGCTGCGTCGTAGCATTGTGATACCAAAGTGACCACTGCTTCATCGCTGGTCAGCGCCCTACTCAGTAATGCGATTTCTCTGCGTTGTCGAAGCCCGGAGGGCGGCACATGAACGCCCAGAAAATGTGTCGCCCTCCGGGCTTGAAGATGCAGCTCACATGGTCCGGAGATTGACACCTCCGGCATAGATTTGCCGCCCTCCGGGCTAAATCCGCGTTGTATGCGGTCAGTTGGACAAAGCTCGAGAACTGGAGCGATTACGAGTAGCGATTGTTAATCGATGAACTTGCGATAACGGAACCTGAACTATCGCAGATCGTCGGTTCGCCATAGACTCTATGGGCATAGCGTTCAGCTATGGCGCTAGCCGATGTTGTTACAGCGTTGATGGAGTACTGTTGGTTGCTATGATAGTAGTGGATCGTTCCACCGGTACCTGCGCCTTTGCGAACCACTGGCTCGTCAATGTAGCTCGCGTAAACGTATCGGTAGAGTGGTGAACTTGGAGCATCTCCTACTCCGTAGTCTGCGATCGTTTGTTGATCGCTCTGAACGTAAACGAACGAGCCGCTACTACCGACTCTGGCAACACGACGTCCCAAGGCATCTTATTTGTATTCGACGTCCGTCGAACTGTTGTTCCCTACATCCACGCTCTTGAGCTTGTCATCGAAATCCCACAGCAGGCTAGAGGCCTGAGGCAAGAACAGCCGGGAGCAGGGTGATGTTGCCTTTGACGTCGGTGTTGACGGTTTGGCCACCGGCGGTGAGAAGTTCGTGCGTTGGACCGTGGGTTCTGTTTTGGACGACAGGCTGGAAGCCTATCCCACTGCTGGTTTGGACGACAGGCTGGAAGCCTATCCCACTGCTGTTTTGGACGACAGGCTGGAAGCCTATCCCACTGCTGGTTTGGACGACAGGCTGGAAGCCTATCCCACTTGTGAATCCGTAACCACTCATTACGCCACCGATCGACTCCGATTTCTTGTTCTTGTTGACGTCCCAAGTATACGTCAAGTTACCTGTTACGGGCCGAATTGTAGTCTCAGAACACACATCTTTTGGGCCGCGTTGCTATCGGAATGGAACCTTTTATTACATCGACAATTCGGCCAGCCAGCAGCTGCTCGCAACCCGCATCTTTCCTACTTATTGTAACCCGTCTTTACCCCGCCCTTTCTTGAGACCGTCGCGGAATACGCAATATTCGTTATGGAGCCGGATGGATCTACAACGAGTCATGTAGCCTGCTGCGTTGTGAAACAATTCAACGAATTCACCGTTGGGCAGGACAGGGACGATCTTGATCATTGGCAATAGCTGATTTGCGAATCGGCCTCATCCTCGCTCCAAAGTGGCTACTTCTCCTAGGTAGATCCTTATCGCACTCGAAACAAAAAAAGAGCCTTGAAAAATCAAGGCTCTTTTTGCGTTCAATTCATATCCAATGTACCGTCTAACAAACAGACGAACACGGATTAATACATGTCGTGATCGTTAATACATGTCGTGATCGCCGTGACCACCCGCCTTCTTGCCGTGATCATCCTTTGGCTTTTCCGCGATCAAAGCATCGCTCGTCAACAACAGAGTTGCTACGGATGCGGAGTTTGCCAATGCAGTGCGAGTGACCTTGGTTGGGTCGATGACACCAGCCTTGACCATGTCTTCGTAGACGTTGGTCAATGCGTTGTAACCGTTATTGCCCTTGGCTTCTGCAACCTTGGCACAAACGATTCCACCATCTTGCCCCGCGTTGGCAGCGATCATCGTCAAAGGAGCCCGGCATGCTCGCAATACGATGTTGTAGCCAGTGATTTCATCTTGGCTCAAGCCTTCTGCTGGTTGCACTTGAGTCGCTGCGCGAAGCAATGCCACGCCACCGCCAGGCAGAATACCTTCTTCAATCGCTGCACGAGTTGCATGCAATGCATCTTCAACGCGAGCCTTCTTTTCCTTCATTTCGCTTTCAGTAGCTGCACCGACGTTGACCTTGGCTACACCACCAGCGAGTTTCGCTAGTCGCTCTTCGAGCTTTTCACGGTCGTAATCGCTTGTCGTGTTATCGATTTCGCGTCGGATTTGGTCGATACGAGCCTTGATATCGCTCGCTTTGCCAGCACCTTCGATGATCGTTGTGTTGTCTTTGTCGACGATAACCTTCTTGGCGCGACCTAGGTCTGCCAAAGTCAACATTTCAAGCTTCTTCCCGAGAGCTTCGAAGACTGGAGTTGCATTGGTCAGAATACCAATGTCTTCCATCATGGCTTTGCGGCGATCGCCGTAGCCAGGAGCCTTCACGGCAACAATGTTCAATGTTCCTCGCAATCGGTTGATCACCAGTGTAGCGAGAGCTTCGCCTTCGACTTCTTCAGCGATTATCAACAAAGGCTTTCCTTGTTGAACCACTTGCTCAAGAACAGGAACCAAATCCTTGATGTTCGAGATTTTCTTTTCGAAAACGAGAATGAATGGGTCTTCGAGAACGGCTTCCATGGTGCCTGGATCGGTAACGAAGTAAGGCGAGAGGTAGCCTCGATCGAACTGCATTCCCTCGACGAATTCTAGTTCATCGTGAAGACTCTTTCCTTCGTCTACGGTTACAACGCCGTCTTTCCCAACGCGTTCCATTGCGTCTGCCAAAAGATTGCCGATCGCTCGGTCATTGTTGGCAGCGATGGTTGCAACATTGGCCATTTCGCCTTTGTCTTTGATCTTGATCGACATCTTGCGAAGCTTTTCGGTGATATCATTCACTGCTGCTTCGATCCCCGCCTTCATTTGAATTGGGTTGACGCCAGCGACGACAGCCTTGAGGCCTTCGTTGAAAATGGCCTCTGCCATGACGGTCGCGGTTGTAGTTCCATCCCCAGCGACATCACTGGTGCGGGATGCAACTTCGCGGACCATTCGGGCGCCCATGTTTTCGTAGACGTCTTCAAGGTCGATTTCCTTGGCGACGGTCACACCGTCTTTCGTCACGGTTGGGCTTCCAAAACTCTTTTGCAAAATAACATTTCGACCTCGGGGCCCGAGTGTCACCTTCACTGCTCGTGCTAGTTTGCTAACGCCGCGTCGAATTGCTTCGCGTGCTTCTTGATCAAAAGCGATAATCTTTGCCATCGAAAAATGCTCCGTTGTTATGTTATGTGTTGGCTGTAGTTGAGACTGGTAGATGAATGTTTAGCCGAGGATTGCGAGTACTTCGCTCTCGTTCATGAGCAAGTACTCTTCGTTGTCGATTTCAATGTTCTCGCCAGCATAGCTCGTGAAGAGCACATGGTCGCCGACCTTGACCTGAAGAGTCGCACGACTGCCGTTTTCCAAAACGCGTCCATCGCCGACGCTAATAATCTTTCCTCGTGTCGGACGGTCTTTTGCACTATCTGGCAAGAAAATTCCGCCGCTGGTTTTTTCCTGGGAAACTTCACGTTGAACGACAATGCGGTCGCCAAGTGGAACTAGCTTTACTTTGGACTTTTCTTTGGTTGCGGCCATGGATGGAAACTCCGTATTGGGTATATCGAGAAGGGTTTGCAAATGAAATTGGCGGGGAGGAAATTGCAATTACCGAGTGACCACGCCAAAACGGCACGTCCTTCCCGGAGAGCGACATCGAAGAGCAATCGGCGTGCCAGAAGCGATTCTCTCCTCGAATCTGCGATGGCCGAATCAGGCTCGGCTACCCATTTCACAACAAATCTTCAACGGATCATTGTTTCTAAATCGATCCGATGCCAAAATAGAAACTTCTCTTTTCGCACGTTTTCTCGAAAGCTCAACGAATGCCAATCCGCGTAACCTGCCAATGCGGCCACACCCTGACGGTGCCGGACGAAATGGCTGGAAAGTCTGGAAAATGTCCGAAATGCAAACAGCTCCTCCAGGTTCCGGCAGGTAGCACAAATCCCACTTCAGGAAGCCCTAAGCCGCAGGGAACCCCCGGTGCCGCGAAACCCAATGCGTCAAGACCAGCCACTTCGCCCGTTGCTCCTGCCCCAAGCTCGGCCGGGCAAATGGCAGGACTATTCGACGAAGTCGGTTTAACGCAAAAAAAGGGAAGATTCTGCCCGTCCTGCGACGCTCAAGTGACTGGCGATGCTGTCATCTGCGTGAAGTGCGGCTTTCACTTATCCGAAGGTAAAAAAGTCGATGGTTTTCAGGCCGCTGCTTCCAAGAAGTTCGGCAACAAACAGTTGAACGAAGCTGCCGAAATGATGGCCCGCGAAAAAGCGACCGAAACCCGTCTTCTAGGAACGGGCGCCCCCTGGTGGATGTTGGCTGCAGTATTGATCGGATTGGCTGTCTTCATCGGAGGTCTTGCGATCAAGATGGACGCCGCTACGTCTGGGAAAATCTCAAGTATCGAGCCGCTCGCGCGGATTCAAAAAGCTGAGTATGGTCCAGTAGCAGCCGCGTCATTAGGCTTTGCAATGCTACTCGTCTCCAGCTTTGCTCACGTAGCGTTACTGGTAACGGCATTCATGGAATCCGCAAAACAAGGCCTCCTTTTCTTCTTCGTACCGCTTTACAGCATCTACTACATGTTTTCGAGAATCAAGATAAAGAATCTGATGTCAACGGTAGTGATTTATTTCGTGTCCGCGATCGTGGCAGGCGTAGCTCTAGGGTATAGTTTGCCCAAGATTTAATGGCCGAAGAACACAAACTCCAAACATTGAAGAAATGAATTCGCAAAGACTTAGTTCGATCGTTGCGTGTGTGCTAGGAGCGACCACCGCTGCGTTAACGCACACGACGGTGCTTACCCAACAGGGTTTTGCGCAAGTAGTGCAACTCCCAACCTTGGGCACGTTCTCTATCCAAACTACAGTATCCGTGCCGGATAGCGGATCGACCTATGCTGGCGGCGGAAGATATACAGCCAGCGGAGGCTCTCGCCAAGGCTCTAGCAGGGCATCTGGCGGTTTGACGTTGGCGAATGGAACTTCGGTGCATGCAACGGTCATCGACCTCAACGAGCTTGATAAATTGATTCGTTCGCAATCAGGTAGCAAACCCTTTGAGCCAGACCTAGCCCAAGAAAAGTCCAGCGTCAAACCACACTCGATTGGAAATTCGGAGAAAGTAGATCCGCCTCCACAATATGCTTACCTGATGGCGATGAGTCACTCGACACTCAATGAAGAACGTTCCATCGAAGACGCTCGCTATTATCTTTCACTGGCTTCAGAAGCGAAAAGGAAATCGCAATGGGGGTCCGTAGAGTTCTATTACCAAATGGCTTGGAAGTCTCTTCCCGAGTCGCGCCGAAATACTGCATTGGCCGCTTTGGTCAAGTCCCGCGACCGGACACAAATTCAGCTTAAAGACTCCGATGACGCAAGCAACACTGGAGCAAACAAACCGAAATCAACAAGTAGCGGATCGTTTTGAAACGTGATGCCTGCAGAGTCCCAACCTATCTATCGACTCGAGCTCTTCAAATCATAGCACCGGATTTCTTTGTCGTTGCGAACCAGCAGTTTGCCATCTGCAATTGCCGGAAAGGTCCAAACGACGCTTCGACCCGATGACGTGTTTGTCGGATCAATCGCATGAAACCGACCGGTCTCTTCGTAACCAGCCGGAGTCAGTTTCGCCGAAAGAATGTCCCCTGTCTCACTTAGAATGTAGTAAAAGGTATCTGCCTTGATGAGATAGGCGGTGCCGTTCCCTACACCTCTCGGACGATCTACACCAGTCGTTGCGAGCGCAGTTTGCCACATTCGCACTCCATCTTCAACACGCACACATACCAGAGCGCCGCTCTGATAGTCCGCACCATAAATGTATCCGTTGTCATGAATCGCGACGGTGGTTGTCAGCCCAAGCGAAGTTTTCGCTGTGCCTCGCCATTTCTGCTGAATGCCCGGTGGTTTGGATTGGATTTCAAACATTGCAGAAATCCCCTCGCCTGAAGCGAACAAGAGGTTATCGCATAGGATCGGTGGCGCGACGGACATTCCATAGTCTGGCTTAAAGGGCTGTTGCCAATGGATGCTGCCGTTTGTTGGATTCAAACTGCTGATGCGTTCGGGGTCCCAGATGATAAGCTGCTCAACACCCTGGCAATTGATCAACGAAGGTGGGCAATATCCAATGTCCGCACCACTCAACGCTCGCCAGTTTTCCTTGCCGGTTTTGCGATCCAACGATACCAAAAGACTATCTGGTCCGCCGGCCATGCACAGAAGCTGATCACCTACAACGAGAGGAACTGCGGCTTGTCCCCAAATCGGTGTTTGTGTTTTGTATTGTTGAGGTAAATTCTTTTGCCATAGGACCTTGCCGTCGTCTGCTGACAAACAGACTAAATCGCCCTCGGCTCCCAATGCCACAACCATTCCGTCCGTCACCACTGGGGTTGCCCGCGGGCCACCAGGATAAGAAAGTGCGTAGGGACGATCATAAGCATGTGTCCAAAGCAGATCGCCAGACTTCCCATCAAAACAACGAATGCGTTCTTTACCGGTCAATCGATCGCGAGTGCCGGGATTGTTGGTAATCTTGCCAGAGGCGAGTTCGTAATCGCTTACAAACACTCGCCCAGAAGCAGCGACAGGTCCAGAATAGCCGAGACCTACCGTTTGCTTCCAAAGAAGTGGCAAGCCGTCCTTCGGTATCGCATTCAAACCTTCCGAGGAAGCAAGCCGGCCATCTCGATTGGGCCCGTTCCATTGCGGCCAGTCTTGTCCGTACGATGCGAAAGGGAGCAACAAGGGTACTCCCAGAGAAAGTGACAATAGTGTGTTCAGTCGATAGCGGATTTTCATCATTACTCCATAAAGAATGGGACAACTATCCCTCTGGCGGGATCGTTCGGCCATGAGGATCCGTAGAAGATTTTCCGGTCAATTCGTCCAGCTCGCCACGCATAGATGGGCTCGTAAAGTGTTCCCAGGACTCCGCATGGGGATGCACTTTGCTCTCCGGCAAATTGGTCTCGACGGAGAGATACTGTTCCCACAACCGGTGAGAACGAATTAGGTTTTGAGCGGTCCGACGACCTGTATCTGTCAACATCAATTGGTCCTCACCAATCTTAGCAAGTTCATCGCGCATCATGCGACCTGCGATAGCGCGGAGCTTGGAGAGCGGAGTCTTCAACTCCTGGGCAATGACAGATAAAGGCATCGAGATCGCTAGATGATTGCCCGCAGCAATTTCAGAACGGCGAAACATCAAAGCAAGAATATCGTCCTGCAGAATCTGATTTGCAATCGATCGTTGCCGGAAGAACTGGGTAATCACTCCTGAACGCCAACCCAACAAAATGGACAGTATCAAAAACGCCCCGGACACCACTGCCATCATCGCAGCGGAATTGATCGACTTTAATCCGATGGAATGAGGAATTAGGATTGCCGACAAGTGCCCAACCAACGCGACCGCGATCGCTACCAACATTGAAACCCAAAACATGGAGGAAAGCCGGTTGCACAACAAGAATGAAACCGCTGCAGGAACGATCAATACAGCAACCACGAGAATATTGCCTACCGCCTCGAATGAAGCGATGCAAGTAATGGCAACCAGGGCAGCGAGCAGATAGTGAAATACATTGCTTGGCACTCCCTGCGACTGCGCATACGCAGGATCGAATGTCGTGATTCGCCACTCTTTAAAGCAAAGCAATAAAACAGTACCGTTCATCAACAATACTGTCGACAGAGTTAACACGACTCGAGGCACGGCGCCAACGGGTGTAAGGACGGTGTCCAATATCGACGTTTCCAGATTGCCGTAAAGAATGCACGACGGGTCTAGATCGACATGGTCACCGCTCCCAAGTATCAGAACGAGTCCAATCGCAAACATTGTTGTAAATACGATGCCGATCGAGGCGGACTCTTCCACCTGACCATACTTTTGGATCGCTTCCGATAACCATACAGTAAGCAACCCCGTGGCTGCTGCCCCTAGGAAAACGCTCCAACTCGCCCGTTCTCCCGTAAACAAAAAAGCTGCTGCAATTCCCGGCAGCACCGCATGGCTGATCGCATCTCCCAACAAGCTTAATCGCCGGAGTAGCAAAAAGCAGCCGAGGATGGATGAAGCCATAGCGGTTAGTGCGCCTGCAACCACAATCCATCCATCGATTTCCCAATCCCAAACCAGCATTCGCAGTCCGTCCCTTCAACTAGCCTCGAAGGTCATAGCACCAAACACAACCGGAATCGTGGATAACCAGTTTTCCATCGACGATGGCGGGATAGGTCCATGCTTTCGATTTTCCTCGGTCGGGAGCATTGGGTGGGGTCGCACGACCGAGTTCTTTGTATCCGTCGGGAGAAGTTGCGATCATCGCGATCTCGTTGTTGTCCCCATGCAAAAAGAGCTTACCATCTGCATAGCAAACAGAGGAAGCGCCGATACTCCTGTCTTGCCATTTCACTTTGCCGGTTGCATATTCGACGCACATAAAGACGGCACCCGAGGATCCATAAAGATAATCGCCAACCAATACTGCTCCACCCATGCCGGTCGGAAGTGTTCTGTCGAAGTAAACTTCTTTTGCCTCTTTTGTACCCGCCACGACTTGAGCTAATCCACCGCCGACTCGGCTGGCCCCCGTGTAAACGAACGAGTCCTTCACGACCGGAGTTTGGACATTCGCTTGCGCATCGGATGTTTTCGTGAATCGCCATAGGTACTCACCACTGTCAGCCTTGATGCCAGCAACTCCCTTGCCAAGGAAAAAAACGTATTGCTTTACACCATGGATGTTCGCGATGACAGGCGAAGAGTAACTAGCAGCATCTGCTTCTGGCAAAGCGGATTTCCATCGGACCGACCCATCTTTTTTGTTCAGGGAAACGACCGTTGCATTCTTGCCACCTGGCGAGCAGATCAAAGCATCGCCGTCAATCAAAGGTGACTCGGTATACGCCCACATTCCAGGGGCTCCATCAAACTCCTTACGTAAATTTTTGGACCAGACGACAGCACCGCTGGCCGCTTCAACGCAAACCAAATCTCCGTCGGAACTGAGGGCATAGACACGTCCATTGTCGATCGTTGGTGTAGAGCGGCTACCGGGATACTGAGGCCCTTGGTTGGCACCGACGGCACCAATTTTGGTTTTCCATTTCGTTTCGCCATTCTTCATGTCCAGGCAAACAATTTGCTCCGTTTCCATGCCGACATTTGTAATCAGATAAGCGAGACCGCCAGCAGAGGAAGGAGTAGAAAATCCTGCGCCGAGATCTTTCGCTTGCCATAACAGCTTGGGACCGCCGCTTGGCCACTTGCTGCTGAGGCCAGTCTCAGAGGACTTGGCATCACGATTCGGACCTCGCCATTGTGTCCAATCTTCGGCTCGGCAAAAACAAGTGCAAATACTCAAAGAAAGAGCGAAGGCGGAATACTTGAGCATAGATTGCATGATTGAATTCTCCAGGAACTGAATAAATCATAAGAATGGCGATGCAGTAGTGTATCGCATGCCGTCTTCCGGTGCATGCCAACCTTTTTGAATGCTTGGCGGAAAAGGCTGTTTCCTACGATTTACGGGAATCATAGTCACCACTCGGAACAGGAACCTGCTTCCCCGTTGGTCCGAGTTTTCGAGTCTCTAGACCGATAGGCGATAGAGATATCTGCGGAGGCGAATTGAGGATTCCGGTTATTTTTTCGTGAACCAATGCTTACAAGAAGATTCTTCTTTCTCGTTGGCAATGGAATCTTCGGTTGCCAACTTGGCCTGTTAGATCCAGCAAAACGCCCTAATGGGAGTTTGCTTACAATGACATGCTGATTCCGTCAGATTTTTGATCTCGTAAAGCTCTAGACTCCAAGTTGCTTTTGTTGCATTATTGATCGGGTCAGGGATGCGATTCGTTTTTTCATGTTTCTAAGGTTTCTTCCGTGAGTTCTTGTTCGACGCCGGCGCGGACGATCATCGCCGTTTTCTTTAGTGCCAGCACGTACTTTGTCCACTTCTTAGCGCTCGGCTTCAGTTCCTTTCCATTGCAGACACATCTTCGAAAGACATTGTCGCCCGCGACCGCGAGTATGGTGGCTGGTCTGATTCCGATCGCTGCATGTGCCACTTATTTTTTGCTACGTTTTGCAGAAAACAAAGGATGGACCAAGTATCCGCAACGAACGCAATTCGTGGCGGCTGTGGGAGTTGCCATCATGCAATGCGTCCTCGGGTTTCGACTCCAGGGACTTGCGGAAGGGCATTCGTTTTTCGGGCCAGCGATCGATATCGCGATTTGTTTGCTTTTGCTCGGTTGCTTGCAGTCGAGCGTGATGACATTGCTCAATCACATTAGCGTCGCCACGATGGGTTCGCTTGCTTACACCGTTCGGGCCTCCGGTTCTGCAGGCTATATGGTGGCGCTGATGATCATGGGGGCCGTTGGTGGGGATTGGTTTACCATTGAAAAACAGCACCTCTTTGTAGGTTCCTGCATCAGTGGTTTGCATTGCCTCTTGGCCTTGGGAGCTTGCTTTTTCGTACCAGAATGTCCCGAAGAACCAACCATTCCAAAACAGCACAACGCAAACACTCCTAGCACGACCTCGCAAAAATTGGAGTGGATGGGGCTTTTGACTCTGGTTTGGTTAGTGGCTATCTGCGAGATGTCGTATGGTTTGTATTCGCACGAATTTCTTACGAAGACTTATGGCGAGCTCGGGTATTTTGTTTTTGCGACTGCCGTGGGAGTCGAGATAGCGATACTCCTTGTGATTCCCATTTTTCCTCAACTAAAGAAACGATTGTTGTTTGTTGGACCGCTCGGTTGGACGATCCTTTTCACCGGCTGCATCGCTTCGATGTTTGGAATGCCAGCGTTAGGCTTTTGCGGAATTGCACTGGCACTCAATTGTCCTTTTCAGATTTCCACCAACGAGCACGCGCATCGAATGAACCCTTCGGTCATGGGAATCGCATCGATGACCCTCGCTCAATCGCTTGGGTATGTAACAGCGGCGATTCTTTCCTCCGTTTGTGCGCGAATCACGATCCTAGAGCAAGTGTTGCCGACCATGCCAGCAACGACGATGCCAGCAACGACGATGCCAGCAACGACGATGCCAGCAACACTGTGGATCCTGGTGTTGCCCCTGGCGACGTTAGCCTTGGTGCTCGCCGTTCGAAAACTCGCCCGCGAGAACTCGTCTCTCGATATCGACGATCTTGGCCAATCGAGCAGCGTGGCGGGGAGCGGGGGTATATCGAGCGTTGAGAAAAGCGCGAGTGATTTCAAAGGCGACTTCGGGCCCGATCACACGAGCACCGATGCAGAGGACGTTCATATCGTCGTGCTCGACCCCTTGGCGAGCCGAGTAAGTGTCGTGGCACAAGCTTGCTCGAATGCCAGGGAACTTGTTAGCAGCCACGCTGACTCCCACTCCCGAGCCGCAGACGAGGATACCTCGATCGATTTCACCCGCCAGGATTCGGGTCGCGATCGCCTCAGCAAAGTCCGGGAAATCGCATGAATCCGCGGAGTGTGTGCCGCAATCAATGACCGACACATTTAGACCCTCGAGCAATTTCCTTACATCGTTCTTCATCGAAAAGCCAGCGTGATCTCCGGCGATGGCGTAACGAATAGATGACGGCTGACTCATAACGATAAACCTTGGTGTTGCTTAGAAAAAGAAAGGCTGATACACTCTTGCCCTTCGTGTTTGCTGACATTAATGGGGTTGCGAGTGCAATTCCGTCAGAAAACCGCTCCACTTACCCGCTACGCCGAATCTCAGTTCAGAACTTTATCGACAAGAAGGAATCCCGTAAATCGAAGTTTAGGCGGTTACCCTTGTTTCTGATGTTTCTGGTCAGGTTTGCAAGCGATCCATCAGGACTCTATCTCGTATGGTTAACCGCACTCTAATCCGCTCCCTTGAAGATGATCTTTTAGAGCAGGAATTGGATTCTCTCTTCGGCGATACCGCAGAAGAGTACATTCTTGAGCATCTTGAGGATGCAAATCGCCAGTTCGACGTCAACCAAATCATCGAAGGCAAGATCGTAGAAATCAATGACGAATTCGTAATCGTCGACGTTGGTTTCAAGAGTGAAGGTGCGATCCACAAGAACGAATGGGAAGAAGGCGAACCACCACCGGTAGTCGGTGATATGGTCAAGGTGTTGATCGAAGAAGTAGAAGATCAGCACACCGCGCCTGAAGATTCTCGTTCGATGATCAGCCTCAGCAAGAAGAAAGCTGAAAAGATCATCCAGTGGGAAAAGATGATGTCTTCCGTTCAGGAAGGCCAAGTTGTGACCGGTACCGTTGTTCGCAAGATCAAGGGTGGTTTGCTGGTCGACATTGGCGTCAACGTCTTCTTGCCTGCTAGCCAAGTGGACATTCGTCGTCCTAACGACATCGGCGACTACATCGGCCGGGTTGTTCAGTGCGAAGTCCTCAAGATTGACGAAACACGTCGAAACATCGTTGTCAGCCGTCGGTCGCTCATCGAGAAACAACGCGAGGAAGATCGCGAGCACCTCATGGCCGAATTGGAAGTGGGCCAAGTACGCAAGGGTATTGTCAAGAATATCGCGGACTTCGGTGCATTCGTCGATTTGGGAGGCATCGATGGTTTGCTTCACATTACCGACATGAGCTGGGAACGCATCGGCCACCCAACAGAAATGGTTGCCATCGATCAAGAAATCGAAGTCAAGATTTTGCAAATCGATCGCGAAAAACAAAAGATCGCTTTGGGTCTTAAGCAAAAGCTCAACAACCCATGGACCAATATTGCCGAGAAGTATCCGGTCGGCTCGACGATTCCTGGCGAAGTGGTCAACGTGATGAGCTACGGTGCGTTCGTGAAACTCGAACCAGGCATCGAAGGTCTAGTGCACATCAGCGAAATGTCGTGGACTCGCCGCATCAACCATCCAAGCGAAATGGTACAAATCGGCGACAAGATCGACGTCAAGATATTGGGTGTTGATGCTCAAGGACAGCAGTTGTCTCTCGGTATCAAGCAAACACAATCCAATCCTTGGGATGTGGTGCTCGAAAAGTACCCAGAGAACGCAGAAGTTTCCGGCAAGGTTCGCAACCTTACCAACTACGGTGCATTCATCGAACTAGAAGAAGGAATCGACGGATTGCTTCACGTTTCCGATATGTCTTGGACTCGCAAGATCAGTCATCCAAGCGAAGTGTTGACCAAGGGCCAAGTCGTCAAGTGCCGCGTATTGAGCGTAGACCAAACTCGACGTCGGATTGCTCTCGGACTCAAGCAATTGGACGACGATCCATGGAATACCACCATTCCAGCGAAGTACCAACCAGGCCAACTGGTGCGCGGTACGGTTACGAAGATCACCAACTTTGGTGTCTTCGTCGGATTGGAAGATTCTCTCGAAGGTTTGCTCCACATCTCTGAACTATCCGACGAAAAAGTTGAGAATCCAGAAGACGTGGTCAAGGTTGGCGACGAGATCGAAGTCAAGGTCTTGCGAGTCGATAGCGATGAGCGCAAGATCGGGCTTTCACGCAAACGAGTGGACTGGTCCGAAGAGCAAATGCGAGCAGAAGAAGAGAAAGAAGCTCAACAAGCCGCTGCTACCGTCAAAGCAGAGAAACCAGCGATGGAACTCAAGGGCGGTCTCGGAAGCGAAGGTCCATTGATCGGCCCAGCAACCTAAAGAACTTTTTTGTTCATGCGGATTTTCAAGTAACGCAGGCTTTCAGCCTGCGTTACTTTTTTATTATGAACCTCAGGAGATATGCGTCCCATACGCAGTACATAATAAAACTATTCCATGACGGTTTTCTTGAGGCAGGAGTAAGCCAGAATGTCATCGGTGGAATTAACGATCCGTCTCTCGCCTGGAGAGAGGAAATTCACGATGGAATGCCTTCGAAAAGATCTTCTCAAGCTTGATATTCGCTACAGGTAGCTAAATCGTCACCTTAGACAGCATTTCTAATCTTTCAGCCCCCCCTGAACCGATATCCCTAACCGGAACTTGATGTACCGAGTCGCTCGAACCGCATGCGGACGGCGCTCTCGTGCGTCAATTGGTGCAAGTCTGCGGACAGCCTCGCAAGTGTTCTCAATGCCTTGGCTGAGTAGCAACAGGTTCATCCATCGACATCACCAGCATTGCGATACGAATCAGAGTGCTTCCGGCCAGAGTACAGCACCGAGTTGTTCCACCCGTATCTCTCCGTTTATAGATAGGCTCGAGATTATTTATGTCCATAGCATTCCAAGACGTTGAACAAGCACTGCATGATGCGGAGTCGTCGCAGTCATCCATCGGACAACGAGTTGTCACTTCGGCTACGCCGTTTGAGTGGTTCTTTGTTATTACCGGTGGGTTGGGCCTTTTCCTTCCCTTCATTTGGTGTGTTGGCGAACGAGAACTGAACACGGAATCACTCATTCACTGGTATTATTGGCTGAGCGTTCTAATTGGCTCGCCACATGTCTATGCCACCTATGTGCGGCTCCAAAGAAAGATAACAGAAGGGAAGGCCCACTTTCTCTGGGGTATCCCGGCCTATGTTGCGATTGTTGGGCTCTTGACTTCGGTACACTCGATAGGCTACTTCGTAGTGACCATCACTCTCGTGAATGTCTGGCAATCATTCCATTATCTGCGCCAAACGTACGGAGTGAGCTGCTTGTATGGTGGCCAAAAGAACTTTGATGCAGTCGATAGGAAACGAAGATGGTGGGCTTACCATTTAGTATTTCCCTATCTCATCTTTGGCCGGTGGGACACATTGTATGATGCATGGGAGGGACGGACGTATGACCTGATACCGATGGACTTCAATGCTTCGTTTATGACGATCCTCTTGTTCATCGCATGTATCGGCTTCTCGATTCAAATCGCTTCGGAGTTTATCCTGTTCCGGAAAAGCCCGAGCGACTACAACCCAACTGGTTTGATTTGCTTCTTGGTATGCATTGGAATCCACTATTATGGCTTTATGGTCTTATCCCACTTTCAGCGTGGTTTCGAAGCCGTTACGTTTTTTCACGCTATGCAATACTTAGCGTTGGTTTGGGTATTGGAGCGGTCAGAGAGGCAAAAGACGGGAACCCACTGGATCGCGGCCATTCCCAACTTATCAGGATTCCTCGTCTTCTGGCTCGTTTTGTTCGTGTTGGGCTTCGGGTGGGAGCAGTACGTGACAGCGGGAATTGGGAAATGGTGGGTTATCGCTTCCACGATTCTGCTATCAGCCGTAAGCGTTCACCACTACGTTGTCGATTCGATCATTTGGCGACGATCCATTGGCCGATAAGCTCAGCCGTCACTTTGCTCTCGCACTTGAAGCTCGAGTTTCCACATAGCATCGCTTCGCGTGCTCTTGCACGATAGCTCCAACACTCCGAGCTCTGTGACCTTGCTATGAAACCGGACGGGGACGAGACCGTTGGATTCCGAAGCTGGCAACTCGGTCTCCATGGGTGAAGTTTCGGAAAGCTCATCCTCATCCCAGGAGCGAAGAAGAACACCCGGCTGATCCTGTGTTCGCATCGTGCTAGAAAAGAATCGAAACCGGGCAGGTTTTCCTGTTCGGATTCCAACTTCTTTGCTTTGTATAGCGAATTCCGTTCCTTCCTCCATCCCGTGGGGCACCACGCAAAGCGCATGGAGCGGCCGCGGAATACCGGGTATGGCGGGTCCAGACGATTCGATTCCAACGTAATAGCTCCGAGCGGTTCCACCTCGAATGCGGATGCCACCGTGATGTTTCGCCCAAGCGTAATAGCTGGCACCGCACGCCACCGATTGGTCTAGATCCTCGACGCCACCTAGAACTTGAGGTGATGACGCCCCGCCCATCACTCCCCAGTCGGTAATCGTCTGGATCAATCGCATTCTGAAGGAGTCTGCGTTGAAAACACCTCCATTGAACAAAAGGTGGGTGACACATTGCTGCGTCGATTCACTTAAATGATCCGCCAAGAAGGCTGCAATATGCCGAGTAATCGCCGAGTCCGTTTCAAACGGCAGTCCCATTTCTTGAAAACCCAATTCCGACTCTGCTCGCGGTCGGTCCTCTCTCCCAACGCGTGGGAAAAAGCCATCGACAAGCGTAGACTCGACGATCGAGCGTTCCAAACTGATCGAGACCGTACCGCCAATAAGTCTGCTTCCGCGTCCTAAAACTGATAATGGATAGCTCGATGGAGAAGTCGGTTGGAGCAACGCTTCTTTCGCAAGCCGACACGAATGCCAAAGCGAAGTCGATTGCCACGCATTCAGCTTCGTTCCCTGAGCATGAAACAACTGCGAAGCTACGTGGGCCAAGGTCAAATCCATATTGTCGCCACCGACCAACAAGTGATTGCCAACAGCCAAGCGACGGAGCTGAAGCTCGCCTGCTTCCTCGATCACCTCGACCAAGGTGAGGTCCGTCGTGCCACCTCCGACATCGCATACGAGGAGTGTATCGTTCTTTTTCAAGTGTGAACGCCAACTATCTCCTTGCGCATGGATCCAATTGTAAAGTGCAGCTTGCGGTTCTTCGAGGAAAAGAAAATCGTCTGGAAAGCCTGCTTCTATGGCCGAAACTCGTGTCAATTCACGCGCATCCAAATCAAACGAAGCAGGGACGGTGAGGACGACTTTCTGAGATGCAAACGGCGAGTCTGGGAACTGTAGATGCCAAGCATCGATCAGATGCATCAAATAGGCCGTTGTCGCTTGAACGGGGGAGATCTTTGCTTGAGGTTCTTCGGATTCCCATGGCAATACAGGAGACTGCCGATCAACACCTTGATGGCAAAGCCAGCTCTTTGCGGCAGCAATCACACGCTCCGGTTGTTCGCTGGCGATGCGACGCGCATACTCCCCGCAAACTCCTAATGTGGAACGAATTCCTGACACTTGCAACGCGGCATCGCTAGTATCGGTTCGCCAAAGAAAGGAAGGAAGCGATAGGCGGCGCTCGACCGTTCCGGGCGCGACAAGTTGCGGGATCGGAAGAACCGCGACCATTGCACTCGATTCCTCGAGTGACGCAAACGCCAATACCGAATTGGTAGTCCCTAAATCAATTCCAATACAATATTCTGCAGACATCAAGTTTTCGATTTTTTAAGCGATGACGATCAAGCGAACGTGTCAACTCGATCGTCGAGGTATGGCGTCAACGTTCTTGTGCACAAAAACAATTCGTGTGTCTAAAAACGATAGGCCCCGAATTATCGCGACATCGCCAGTGTCAGCAACTCCAACGCTGCGAGCTCACACTCCCCAGCAGTTTTCTCGATCACAATTCGGAATCGGCGTAGTTCTGTCTCAATCTCGTCCGCGGAAATCATATGTTTTCGACTCGCGAGAACGGAAAGCTCCAAAATGCCGTGCTTGGCACGATTCCAGCCCCAAAATGGCCTAAGCGTATCCTGCTGGCTAATGCTGCATTTCACAAAAGCTCGCGAGTCCGACAGGTTCCATTCGCCGGTTTTCATGCCAAAGTATCTGTGCGAGTTCTTGAGAATCCAGCCACAATCCGAGACATAGTAACTTGATCGACACGCAATGACTTGGGGACGCCATCGAGCCAACCACTCCGCCGCCCACGCCTCACAAGAGTTCTCGGTAATTCCCAAAACGCTTGTCGCCATCAAAAGAGAATCATCGCTCACATGAAAAACGCCAGCCCCGGTCCGATGCAGGTTCTGAAATGTTTTCGAAGTCTGAAAGGGCTTCAATGTCCAGTCGGTTAGTTCGTTGTTGACGTGTGGACCGATGGGAGCAACGTGCATGGTGCCATCGGTGTTTTCTGTGGTTATAATGCCTTCGATAATCATTGTGGTATTCTACCGAGACAATGATGGACGTAGCAGCCCTACTCGAAACAGGATCGGATGAAACTCTGAACAGCTTGACCAACACACGGTATGAAGTGCAACGAGCTTCCCGAGAATCATTGATGAAGATTCAACTGGAAAAATTGAATCGAATGCTCGAGGTCGTCCTTCCTGTCAACCATTACTACCAAGAGCACTTTGGTTGCCGCCATTTGCAGTTAAACTCCATCGACGACTGGGCACAGTTCCCCGTATCGCGAAAATCGGATTGGTTATCTGAAAAACCTGATGGCGTTGCCATTCATCATTCGTTCGAGACATCCACGTATCGGCGGTACCATCGGACCAGCGGTACCAAGGGGCGACCGATGGTGATCCTCGATACGGAAGAGGATTGGAATTGGTGGACGAACACTTGGCAGTACGTTCTCGACGCATGTTCGATCGATGAGACAGACAGGATATTCATGGCGTTTTCCTTTGGCCCTTTCATAGGATTCTGGAGCGCACATGACGCTTGTTTGCGACGTGGATGTATGGTGATCCCTGGCGGTGGAATGTCGACCATCGCCAGGATCGACTTGATCGAGGTC
>Ga0207937_1000237_pt1 | contig 19888 bp, 16 predicted proteins | sample LakMenEpi04Sep11_FD_150668 | JGI IMG/M metagenome (GOLD analysis project Ga0207937, IMG submission 150668) | Freshwater microbial communities from Lake Mendota, WI - 04SEP2011 deep hole epilimnion (SPAdes) | ecosystem: Environmental > Aquatic > Freshwater > Lentic | place: Lake Mendota, Madison...
CCCGTCGAGCCTCTATATGCCCACCCCGCCCAATGAAACCATTGAACTACGTGCGCAACAACTGGATCGCACCCGTTTCAACCTTTGAATTTGTTGATCAAGGAAAGCTGGGAAACCGCCCAAAGAAGAGAACACTTCGGTGTGCAAATGACGGTACAGCATCGCATGATCAACCGCAGACTCTTTTCCCAAGATCATCTCGGACCATCCGAGGATCTGGGACCGCTGCCAACGGTTCACAAGCGGACGCTGCTCACCATGCTCACCCCACTACCCACTTGTTTTATTCTTCATTGTGGCGAGGCTGAGGAACGAGAAGCTATTCAGTTTGCAGACAGCGACTCACCCGAGGCTATGGCTGCTCTCTGCGATGCGATGGAATACTTTGAGCTTCTGACAGACTCAAGAGCCACTCACTGCCCAGAGCGACTCGTTCAGACTGTGGGCGAGCCAGGGCAGCAGGAAAGCCCCTGCCCACGCTGTGGCAATTCAAATACCTACTTGGCCATACTTCACACAGGCGAAAGCCTGAGGCGAGATTGTGCGATATGCGGACGCTTTGTTGAGTTTCCAAATTGGCATAATCGAGAGGCGACAGCCAAAATACTCGCTGCTGCCATCGCTGGCAGCCGATACAATGAAAAGGCGAGCTGCCCAAGTGCTGGTAACACTCAGGCGAGCTCTAACGATTTACTTTCTCTAAAAAAGGAAACCGCTAATGGCTAGTGTAACCGTGGAAAATCGCAATGGTAGAACGCTCTACCGAATCGAATACCGAGACGCTGACAAACGCAGGCGAAAGATACGCTTAGGGGCAATCGCCAAGCGAGACGCCCAGGCAATCGCTGCCAAAGTCGATGACTTAGTTTCTGCTGCCATCTCTGGCAGTGGCCCCTCGCCCGCTCTTGCTGAGTGGCTCGCTAAGATTGGCGATGACTTGCACAACAAGCTAGCCGAGCAAGAGCTTTGCAAGCCTCGCAATAACTTCACACTTGAGCAGTGGCTTACTCGCTACATGGCAGAGCACTCGCCTAGGGTTGGGGAATACTGCAGAAGAAATCTCGAGAATAGCAAAAGCTGTCTGCTCGAGTATTTCACCCCCGAGAAATCGCTTAGGGGAATCAGCAGCGACGACGCCCAGGCTTATCGCTTATGGCTTGCAGACAGCAAGGGCTACGCCCAAGCGACAATTGCCCAGCATGTCAAAAAGACCAAGCAATTCTTTATTGCTGCTGCTAAGTTTGGTGCTATCGAAAAGAGCCCCTTTTCCGAAGTGCTGGCAGGCACTATGGCAAACGCAGAACGCTCTTTTTACGTTCCTGCAGCCGACATCGAAAAGGCCATCGCAATGGCACCCGATGCCCAATGGCGTTTGATTATCGCCCTCTCTCGCTACGCTGGCCTACGCTCGCCGAGCGAAGTGCTGGCCCTACGCTGGGCTGACGTTGACTTCGTTGCAGGCACGCTAACGGTTTACGCCACCAAGACAGCCCGCCACGGCAAAACGAAACGAGTTGTGCCGATATTGCCCGAGCTGAAGCCCCACTTAGAAGACGCTTTCGACCCAGCGAGCGAACGCTGCATTAGTCGATATCAAACGACCAACTTAAACTTACGAAAAGTCTTTCTCGAGATACTCGCCAAAGCTAAGCTCAAGCCATGGCCCAGGCTATTCCACAACTTGAGAGGCTCGCTGCAAACAGACTTGGCAGACCGCTTCCCCTCGCACGTTGTCACCGATTGGCTGGGCAATACCGAACGAGTAGCAAACGCTCACTACTTGCAGGTTACCACCAACCACTTGTTAACCGCTGCTACTCAGGGGGTGGGGCAGCAGGTGGGGCACTCTTTAGCGGAAAGCACTTCCAAGCAGGACAAGCCACTTCCACAAAACCTAGAAAAAACAAGGGCTTTCGCAGAATCTCAACATTCCACGGAGGCCCCTAATACCCCCGCAAGGACTCGAACCTTGGACCCGGTGATTAAGAGTCACCTGCTCTACCAACTGAGCTACGAGGGCACATTCGTGTGCGGCGATCCCAAAGGACACACCCCAAAGGAAACGCTGTGCCTCCAAAAGATGACCGAAATCTCCTTTTGAAGTTCCGTATCGTAGCCTCCAATGGCTCGCTTGCAAGAGCAACTTTTTTTGGAAAATCGCTAGTAGATTGGCATCATATTCAATTTTTCTCGAAAGCTCTGTTGACCGAACCCCTTGCTTTTGAAGATACTTTAGGCAATCTGCGACCTTACGGCAAAAGATTTTGCCGCAACGGGGCTTCCTGTATGTTCAGGATCCGCCTTGAGTAAGGTTTGTTCAAAACTATCAAGAGGGCTTTTGCAATCGAACGAGAACGCATTCAGACACGAGTGAACAATCAAATCCGCATATCTCCTGTGCGAGTGATTGGTCCCGATGGAACGCAATATGGAGTTATCCCCACCGATGAAGCGCTTAACCGAGCACGCGACGCTGGATTAGATTTGGTGGAAGTGGCACCCACGGAAAAACCACCCGTCTGCCGCATTATGGATTTTGGCAAGTACAAGTATGAGAAGAGCAAGAAGTCTGGCCAAAAGACTCACCAAACGAAAACAAAGGAAATTCGACTCCGACCTAAAACCGGAGAACATGACATCGATACCAAAGTTCGCCAAGCCATCGGGTTCTTGAAGAATAAAGATAAAGTGCAGGTCTCTGTTATCTTCCGTGGACGAGAAATGGCACACGTCGATGAAGGTCGACGTGTCATGGAGAATGTCCTCCAAGTTCTCGCAGAGTATTCCAAAGTCGAACAACCGCCGTTGCAACAAGGAAAGAAAATGATTGCGATGGTGGCCCCAAAGTAATCAAGCAATCCTGAGATTTTGATCGCCTGATCTCCATCTCGCGATCTGATAGCCAATCTGAATCCATTGGCCAATCTCATTCGGGAGATTGGCAGCGATTATACTTCAACACTCTTCAAATGCTCGGATAGTAGACGAATGAGGATCGTTCGATTTGCACGCCCAGATGAATCGTTAGGATGGGGATTGCAGAACAGTTATGGCATCCAAGACTTGACGCTTGCAGACCCAAGCTTGCCAACCTCCACGTCTGACCTGATTCAAAAATGGAGATCGCTTTTGCCTCGCATCCAAAGCTTGGCGAAGAAACTCGGCACGAGCGACCAAGTGCTGAAAGTGCTTTGCCCAATCGATCGCCCCAACAAGATCTTGTGCATCGGCCTGAATTACCGGGATCATGCCATCGAAACCAAAGCACCCATTCCAGACGAGCCCATCGTCTTCTGCAAAATGGCGACATCCATGATTGGACCGGATGAAACTATCCGTCTACCTAAAGTCAGCAAGGAGGTTGATTATGAAGCGGAACTTGTGGTCGTCATCGGCGCAAAGATGAAGAACGTCTCAGAACAAGAAGCCAGCCAGGGGATCTTCGGATACTCGGTCGGGCATGACGTATCTGCACGCGATTGGCAAAAAGGAAAACCTGGCAAGCAATGGTTCCTTGGGAAATCCTTTGACACTTTTGCACCGCTCGGGCCCTCGATCGTTACGACCGACGAAGTTTCCAACACATCGAATCTTCGGGTTCAATGTCGAATCAACGGCGAAACCCTTCAGGATTCAACGACCAAAGAGCTTATCTTTTCGCCTTTGCAGATCGTTGCCTATATCTCACAAGTAATGACATTGGAGCCCGGCGATGTGATTTATACCGGAACGCCGCCAGGGGTGGGTATGGCCCGAACGCCACCACGATTTCTCAAAGAGGGTGATATCGTCGAAATTGAGATCGAATCCCTTGGCATTTTGCGCAACCCGGTCATTCAAGAAGTTTAGGCGAAAGGGCAGTTGGAAACATCCCAACCCGAAGCGTAAGCGAGGGACGATTTGATCCGCCGCTCGCCTTAGGCCCCTAACGCAGAGATACGAGCGGCTGAGAGATCATGGATTCGAACCATTGCATCTCTTTGGCGATGCCTTTGCTCAACTCGGAAACCTGCAGTTCTTTCGGTAGTACGGTCCAGGCATACGTCTCCACCTCAAAGTGACCTGTCGGGAATGACTCCTTTCCCACGTGAGGAGCGAGTACTTGCCAGCAGCGAGAGATTTCTGATTGTGTGGAATCAAGTGCACCCAAGGATGGCAGGTAGATTGGAACGTGGAAGTGAATTCTCCACTTCCCGTCGCTCGGTGGCGTACCACCACAGGAAGCAATTGCATCTGGTAGGTCTTCGACCAGCAAACGTTCTCCATTCGATGTTTCGATATGGGTTTGATGCAGGTAACGTTCTTCTACAAACCCAGCGAGTTGGCTCCAACTCGCTTCGCGTTGCTCTCTATCGAGTTTTTGCCAGTCGATAGCGACTGCCGATGAGACCTGGACTTTCCCTATTCGTATACCGGCCTCGATGGATTGTTGAATTTCTTCAGACTGGTCTTCGAACATGACGGCTGCATGGCAAACATCATGGCAAAGTGTAATGTGATCCTGAGCGATACGTCGATCCTCACGCGAAGGAAGGGCGGCAAGGAAACGATCTAGATAAAAGGAACGAAATGATGCACTATCGGTCAGTATGCATCCTGGTTCTGGTTCGACTGCCAATACGATGTGTCGCCCTGTGCTTTGTTTCAATCGATCCAGTTGTTGAGCGATCTCCATCCAGTGCTTTACCACAAGCGACTGTTGTTCGCTGGATAGCTGAGGTGTTCCCCACGCAATCGGAAGTGTTGAAATACTGCCAGCCATACCTTCCGGCAAAATCGCATCCAGCAGTCGAATCAGTTGCGAAGTGTAGTTTGCACGCGAAGCCTCCCACCATGTTGGCAAATAGACTTGATGCTTGACCCGCTTTTGATGAAAGTCCCCCTGCGGGAATCCATTCAAAGTAAATGGTGCCAACTTCAGATTAGCCAGGGTACTTCGAAGCTTTTCCAGATTGGCAGATTCGAGTGCTTGGATTGCAGACAATTCCGAGAACCACAACCCAACACCGAGGGTCTTGTCGGAATCAGACGCATGCATGCAATTCCAGACTCGGTGGCTGAATACGTGCAAATTGTCGATCACCGCAGCAAAATCGCGTCCGGCATGAACATTGGTGCAATACCCTGTTTGAAGGATCATCGGATTCGAAGGGTTCATGAGGAGGGATCGGTTGGGGAATGCCAGCCATGGAGAATCGCGGCTTGGCTATCGGTTCGAAGGGACTAAACTATGGGTTCCCTGTGTTTTGCAAAGTAGAAACTACCAAATTCCTGTCATTAAGAAACCACCATTTATGCTTCGATATTGGACTGCTGGCGAATCACACGGGAAATCACTATTGGCGTTGGTGGACGGATTTCCTGCGGGAATGCCCATTGATACTGCGATGATCGATCGAGAACTGCAACTCAGGCAGGGAGGCTACGGTCGCGGTGGGCGTCAGAAATTGGAGCAGGATCATGTCGATATCCTGACAGGTGTTTGGCAGGGTGCGTCTTTAGGATCTCCGATCATGCTCCAAGTGATCAATAATGATTACAAGCTGGAACGACTGAAAGAACTAGAACGCCCTCGACCTGGTCATGCCGACTTGACGGGCGCAATCAAGTATCTCGGATCAATCCGAGGCGTACTGGAGCGTTCGAGCGCAAGAGAGACAGCCGTACGCGTGGCTGCTGGAGCGTTGGCCAGACAATTGTTGAGCCATTTTGGCATCGAAACGATTGGCTATGTTTTGGAATTGGGAGCGATGCCTATCGGTCGCGGCGAAACACTTGGGGGAACCATTGCCACTGCTCGCGAATTGCGAGACTCGAGCAGTATCTATTCGGTAGATCCATCTCGGGATAAAGAAGCAGAACAATACATCGATCGCATGGCCGACGAAGGTGATACGCTCGGTGGCATTATCGAGGTTCGGGTGGATGGATTGCCTTTCGGATTGGGCACTCACGCACAATGGGACCGAAAGCTGGATGGCAAATTGGCCCAAGCAGTGATGGCGGTCCAAGCCATCAAAGGGGTCGAAATAGGCATGGGCTTTGAAGCCGCACGCCGTCCTGGGTCGCAAGTGCATGATCCGATTCATTATGACCCTTCGCAAGCAGAGACTGCCAATCTAGGTTACGTACGACCCACCAACAATGCTGGTGGTCTGGAAGGTGGAATGACCAACGGTCAGTCTCTCATATTGCGTGCTGCCAAGAAACCGATCAGCACACTTCGTAAGCCACTCGATTCGATTCGAATGGAAGACAAGCAGTCGCATCGAGCGAGCTACGAACGCAGTGATGTATGTGCGATATCGGCAGCAGCCATTATCGTAGAGCATGTGGTCGCATTCGAAATCGCTGCAGCCGTGGTCGACAAATTCGGCGGGGACAGTCTCGTCGAAATGAAGGCTCGTTACGAGTTGTTTCAGCAGATGGCAAGAAAGCACTGATGAACTGCCTGTCCCACGCTTTTCAGTATCTCAGCGATCCCATGTTTGCCGCGGGAACTTGTATTCCCGATTGGCTCGGAATGATCAATCGACGGGTACGAATCAGGCGCCCCCAAGTCCAAAGCTTCCTCCGCGCAACCGATGAACGGGACGGGCGGGTCGCAGTCGCGCACGGGATCGCACGGCACTTGCAGGACGACGATTCGTTTCACAATGCTGTACCCTTCTTGGAGACATGCAATTCCATATCGAAGCTCATGAGGGAACATTGTCCGGACAGTACCGGGCACCGATCTGCCTTTGTTGGACATATTGTGACTGAGCTTTTGTTGGATGCTTCGATCGAGGCGGATCAGCCTGGAACGATGGAACGTTACTATCAAGCGATCGAGTTAGTTCCTGCGCCGTTGCTGGAGTCGACGGTGAATGCGATTGCATCAAGACCGATTGATGATTTGGCGAGGTTTATGGACAAGTACTTGTCGTCAAGATTTCTCTTTGACTATTTGACCGATGATGGACTGATGCACCGAATGAATGGTATCCTCCAACGCGTGACGCTCGAACCCATTCCCGAAGCTTGCCAATGGATACTTCGTGAAGCAAGGGGTATCGTATACGCTCGACGGCTGGAACTGTTGCAAGCCGTCGGCTAATGGCACCCACATCTGACGATCGCGATCAACGATGAAAACGAATACAAACTCAGTCACAACCACGTCGTCAGTGCGAGGCGATGCTCTGCTGGCAATGATCGGCAACACTCCGATGATCCCGCTTCATTTTGCGGAAGAGAATCGAATCCTCTGGGCTAAGTGCGAGTTTCTCAATCCGAGTGGTAGCATCAAAGATCGATTGGCCAGAACGATTGTCCTCGATGCGGAGTCCCGAGGATTGCTGCATCGCGAGTCGATCATTCTCGAGTGTACGAGCGGCAATACCGGGATTGCATTCGCCATGGTAGGAGCTGCTCGTGGCTATCGAGTAGCGATCGTGATGTCCGAGCGAGCGAGTGGAGAACGTCGGAAGATCATTCAGCATTTTGGTGCGGAACTGATTCTCTTTGCGGATGCGGGATACAAGCGAGGTATCGAGATGACTCGCGAAATGGCGCAGGCTGATCCACGGTACTTTTTGCCTCGCCAGTTTGAAAACCCGCTCAATGCCTTGGACCACGAATGGGAAACGGGTGTCGAGATGTTAGAGCAGTCGGAGGGACGGGTCGATTGCTTTGTTTCTGGCTATGGCACGGGAGGAACGTTGGCGGGTTGTTCCAAAGCGTTAAAGAAGGGTAATGCAATGACGCAGATCTTCGCGATGGAGCCAGCAGAAGCGGCGTTGCTAACGGGCGAGGAGGCCTGTTGTCATTGGATTGAAGGGATAGCAGGCGGTTTCGTACCGCCGTTACTTCAAGGTGTGGAGCTCAGTGGAGTCGTCAAGGTATCGAGCCAGGAAGCGATGGAAATGACGCTAAGGCTCAATCGAGAGTTCGGGCTTCTCGTGGGATCTTCGTCTGGGGCCAATGTGGCTGCTGCGCTTCGCGTCGCGAGGAACTTTCCTTCCGACGCGAGGGTTGTGACGATATTGTGTGATCGCGCGGAACGCTATTTCAGCACCAGACTCTTCGGTGATTGCGCTTAGCTCATTTGACCAGAAGCTTTGTGCGGCTCAAAGGTTGTCCTGGCTGCATGTTCCGCTTTCTTAATCGCCTCGACCGCGGATTCGTAGAGGGAACGCTGTGCGCGAAACTTAGGCTGTGGGCCGTCCGCTTGGACACGAGTGTATTGGCCGTCTGGACCGAGCCGCCACGCATTTTGATTGTCGCGGAGATAAGTATCCAGGATCTCCATCAACCGATTGCGAGACGCGGTGTCTTCGACGGGTACCAGCAATTCTACCCGTCTATCGAAAGAGCGAGTCATCCAGTCCGCACTACTAATAAAGACCGAGTCGTCGCCTCCGTGGTAGAAATACAAAATTCTCGCGTGTTCCAGGAATCGGTCGACAATGCTAACGACCGATATGTTTTCGCTAAGGCCTGGGACGCCTGGTCGCAAGCAGCAAATCCCTCTTACATTCAATCGTACAACAACCCCCGCTTGGCTCGCTTCGTAGAGTGCCTTGATGATATCAGGATCGACCAACGCATTCATTTTGGCAGCAATGTATGCTTTCTGGCCATTGCGGCGATTCTGCGTTTCCGCTTGGATCAATGACAATAGCTTCTTTCGAAGCCCAAGGGGTGCGGAATCCAACTTCTCGTAGGGCTGCGGTTGGCTGTAGCCTGTGATCGCATTGATGAACGAGCTTGCATCGCGTCCAAGCGATTCATTGCAGGTCATATAGCTGATGTCACTATACATTCTTGAGGTGACTTCGTTGTAATTGCCCGTCCCAAAATGTACATAACGAACGACACCTGATGCTTCGCGCCGTACCACCACGCAGACTTTCGCATGAGTCTTCAATCCACGAACACCGTAGATGACTTGGACACCAGACTTCTCCAGTTCGCGAGCCCACTCGATATTTCGTTGCTCATCGAATCTGGCCTTCAACTCTACGATGGCAGTGACATATTTTCCCCGTTCAGCCGCTGCCTTTAATGCGGCGACAATAGGACTCTTGCGGCTGGTTCGATACAGCACTTGTTTGATCGCGAGAACGTCAGGATCTTTCGCGGACTCTTCGATAAACCGAACGACTGGCTCGAAGCTCTCAAATGGGTGACACAGCAACAACTCATGCTCTGCAATCGTAGCGAACATGCTTTTGGTAGGATCGATCGCAGGCGATTTTTGAGCAAGCCACACCGTGTCTCTCAATGCGGGGAATCCCTCGATATCTGCAATATGCATCATATTGGCAAGATCGAGAGGGCCTGGAATGCGAAATACATCTCTAGGCTGCAATTGAAGACATGTCGATAAAAAATCAACTGTGCTATCTGAAGCACCCTGAGCTATCTCCAGACGCACGAAGCCCGCTGAGCGACGCGAGTGCAATACCTCTTCCATGCCGAGCATCAAATCGGCAGCGCTGTCTTCACGCACGGAAACGTCCGCATTGCGGGTAACGCGAAACGCTACGCATTCGTCGATCCGTTTGCCCGGGTAATACTCGTCGATAAACTCAGACGCGATATCCTCGAGCAACGCATAGCTATAGCCACGATCGCTAGGGAGAGTAATAAACCTCGATAGCGCCTTGCCTAGCGGCACAATGGCAAATCGATAGGGGGTCTCCGAATCGCCACTCGCCATTCGGACGCAAAGATGTAGTCCTAGATTCGCAAGGATCGGAAACGGATTCTCGCTGTCGATATCCATCGGTGAGACCACCGGATAAATCTCCTCGCGGAAGAAGCGAGCCATGGCTTCACGATGGCGGGCAGATGCCGATTTTGCAACAACATGCTCCAGCCCTTCTGCATTCAAGATAGGTTCGATTTGCTCCATGAAGCAACCGTATTGGTCTCGAACGATCTTTCCTACCCGATCGAAGATCTGCTCCAGTTGTTGACTCACCGTCAGTCCACTCGGGTCTCGAGTATCGATTCCACGCGAGTGCTGTATCTGAAGTCCCCCGACACGCACCATGAAGAACTCATCCAGATTACTTGCGGTAATCGCCAAGAACTTCAATCGTTCTAGAACAGGTACCTTTGCATAGATGGCTTGATCCAAAACTCGCTGATTGAACTCGAGCCAACTAAGCTCTCGGTTGATGAAGGGGGAGTCGATGTTTGGCATGCGAGGGTATGCAGGGCCGAAGGGGGACAGGGGTATGTAACCAGATATCGTACTCGCTTAGCAATGGATGAGAACAACAAAAAAGCCTGAGGCGATTACCTCAGGCTTTCGTGAATACTGTTTGGTGAATACTGTTTGGCGAATATGAGCTCTGGGTGAGCCAATCGAGAATTAACGCTTCGAGAACTGGACACCACGGCGAGCACCGCGGAGACCGTACTTCTTTCGTTCTTTCATTCTGGAATCTCGTGTCAAGAATCCATCATCTCGGAGAGGAGTAAAGTTTTCATCGCTCATGCCGACAAGCGCCCGAGCCAGTCCCATTCGGATAGCACCAGCCTGGCTGATAACACCACCTCCGTTGACGCGGCAAACGACATCTACTTTGTCTCGATGGGATACGTGATCCAGAGTCTCGATCACCAAACGTCGTTCACCATCGTTTGGAAAGTACTCTTCGAATTCACGACCGTTGACGGTAATTTTCCCACTGCCTGGACGGATACGCACTCGTGCGACTGCAGTTTTTCGACGGCCCGTTCCCAAGCAATCGCCACTAATCTTGTCTTTCTTTGCAGTAATCATCCGCTACGACCTTTTGAAATCAATTGAATTTTGTTGAACGGTTACTTGGCGACCAATTTCAGTTCGCCAAAAATTATCGAGGGCTATCAATTATTGAGGACTATATTTGAGCTGGCTCATCGTTACAAACAGCTGGCCTGGGTTTGATAGCCAGCCGAGACTGCATTGCTATGACGGACTAGCTGTGACTAACTAGCTGACGGATTGGCCCATCTTGGTGGGAATAGGGCTTTGAGCCTGGTGAGGATGCTCAGATCCCGCGTAAACCTTTAGCTTATCGAGCATTAGGCGGCCGAGGGAGCTTTTTGGAAGCATCCGCTTGACAGCGAATTTGACCAAATCCGTCGGCTTTCGCTCCAAACGTTCTGCGTAGCTTTCCATCTTTTGGCGATGGTAGCCGTTGTACCAAGCATAGTGGCGAACACCAAGCTTATCGCCGGTCATTACAATTTTCTCAGCATTGATGACCACTACATACTCGCCGGTGTCGACATGGGGCGTGTATTCGGGTCGGTGCTTACCCATCAAAACCATGGCGATATCGCTAGCTAACCTTCCTAGAATAAGGTCGGATGCATCGACGATGTACCATTTTTGCTCGACGGAATGTGGTTTTGCGACGTAAGTCTTGGGTTGTGCTACCATAGTAAACTCTGCAGGGATCAACGAAAGGGTCGGAAATCCCACCGGACTGATCTCTTCTAGTGCCATTTTTTCTGGGAATTGAGGTGGGAGAGTATATCGACCGCCCGATTTGCTCACAAGTGCTTTTGAATTCGGAATTCCCGTCTATTTGGCGATCTTTCTAGTCGGAAAGTGCCGACGATAAATGGTCGAAACTTGGTGTACCGGCTTTGCGAATTCGCAGGTATAACGATCCATTGGTTACGGGGAAGTCTAATGAATGCGTCGATTTTGAGGTCTTTGTGGCCGTATGACAGTCCTCGTCCGTGGTTTATTAAGGGAAAACAAGTGTTGGATTTGAAAGGGCTTCACGCCCCGCATCAGCTTCCTAGCGGCAACCTTCTCGAGGCGCTTCGCTATTGGGCGAATGCTTTGCCGAATAAAGTAGCCTTCTACTACACCGATGGCGAAACGGACTCGGACCAGTCGCTCACTTATGCAGAACTAGATCATGCCGCACGAGCAGTCGCGGTCAAGATTTTGGAGAATCACAAACCAGGCGAACGGGGCTTGCTTCTCTATCCCCCCTGCATGGAGTTCGTCGTTGGCTTTTTTGGTTGCCTGTACGCAGGCTGCATTGCAGTCCCAGCCTACCCGCCGCGACGAAGCCGAAAGGGGGCACGCATTCAGGGGATCGCTCAGGACTGTCGCGCGCAATTTGCATTGACGACCGCCGACACGGTGGCGCAGATTCTCAAAGACGAAGGAATGCGAGCTGAGACGCAATCGATGCAACTCATCGCCACGGACTCGGTCGATCGATCGATGGCGATTCAATATGGCGACTTGCCTGTCGACCCGAAAGATATTGCAGTCCTACAGTACACTTCCGGTTCAACTGGACAACCGAAGGGGGTCGTGTTAACGCACGCGAATTTGATTCGCAACAGCGAGATGATCTCGGTTCTTTTTCAAAACAACCACTCGAAACGAGGCGTGAGCTGGCTACCCATGTATCACGACATGGGGCTCGTGGGAGGAGTACTGTCCCCCGTTTACATGTCAGCAACCATGACCCTGATGAGTCCAATGTCGTTCATGCAGCGACCGATTCGTTGGTTGAAAACGATTAGTAAGTATCAGGCTACGACGAGCGGTGGTCCGAATTTCGCTTACCAGCTATGCGTTGATAAGGTTACGGAAGAAGAACTGGAGACGCTGGACCTGTCTTCCTGGGAAGTAGCGTTCAATGGTGCCGAGCCCGTTCGAGCCAGTACGTTGCAGATGTTCACTGAAAAGTTCTCCCGGTGCGGCTTCCGACATCAAACACACTTTCCATGTTACGGCATGGCGGAAACCACGTTGATCGTTACGGGCGGCCCTTTCCAACAAAAACCAGTCGTTCGAACCTTTGATAGTCGCCGACTCGATGCACGTATGGTGACACCGGTGAGCGAGGACGCAAGAGAAGCCCGTGGAATGGTGGGATGCGGCCACGCGACTGCAAATGAGACCGTGCTGATTGTCGACACGGAAACCCTGAAGCCGTTGGGGGAAGACTTGATCGGCGAGATATGGGTTCAGAGTCCGAGTGTCGGTCATGGGTATTGGGAGAAAGACGAACTAACACAAACCACATTTCGAGCGAAGACAGCAGATGGCCAAGGACCGTTTCTTCGAACGGGAGATCTAGGCTTTTGGAGCGAAGGACAGCTTTATGTAGCAGGACGTGTCAAAGACTTGATTATCGTCCGTGGCGTGAACCGATATCCCCAGGATATCGAGGAGACCGTGGAGCAATGCCATGAGTCCATTTCTTCGTCAGCCGCAGCTGCGTTTGCGGACGACTCCGGACCGCGCGAACGATTGATCATCGCAGTTGAAGTGCAGCGATCTCTCGAATCGGATTGGGGCCCCGTAGTCCAAGCGATCCGTCGCGCTGTGACTCAGGTTCATGAACTCCCACCGGACGCGGTCGTTTTGGTGCGGCACGGATCTCTGCCGAAGACCTCTTCGGGAAAGATACAGCGACATGCGTGCTTGAAGGGATTCCGCGAATCGAACTTACGCGTCATTCATCAGTGGCTGTCTTGGGAAGATGGGCTTCCTGAGCAGATGCCAATGATCGCCGCTGCAACCCTAGAGGACTTGAAGTCAGGTTTTCAACGCTCTTCTGGGGCCAAAAAAACGCGTGATCCCGATCCCGATGTCGTCGATCTTGTGCGTCGCGCCGTAAAGTCGGTGGCACAAGAGCGCGCGAAATTGTTGGATTTGGATACCAATGTGATTGTCGACTTGGGTCTCGACAGTTTGGAGCGACTTCAAATCGCGCACACCCTGGAGAACGCGGTGGGTGGCCGATTCCCCGAAGAAGTGCTGCAGGAAATAGAAACGGTTCGCGAAATCGCAGAAGCGATCGAACAAAATTTCGGCAAAGAGAGAATCCGAGAAGATCTCATCACCACAAGTTCCGACGAACCTGAAAAACGAGAAGTTGCGCCCGAGGACTATCGTTTCGACTTGATGCCTGAGTATCGTCGACTAAAGCAGACGATGCTGCAATTCGATATGACGGGGATCCCGAACCCTTACTTTTCGGTACATCAAGGGCTGACTCGCGACACAACAACCGTCGATGGAAGGCAATTGATTAGCTTTGCCAGTTACAATTACCTTGGCATGAGCGGAGACCCTATTGTTACTGACGCTGTCGTCGACGCCGCACGAAAGTACGGTACGAGCGTATCCGCATCCAGGCTTGTCAGTGGCGAAAAGGATATCCACCGAGAGTTAGAGATCGCCATTGCACAATGGATTGGAGTGGAGGACTCAGTCGTTATGGTGGGTGGTCACTCGACCAACGAAACCGTGATCGGTCACCTGGTGGGTCAGAACGATTTGATTTTGCACGATGCTCTCTCCCACAATAGTATCGTTCAAGGTGCAATACTGTCGGGTAGTCGACGACGTGCGTTTGTACACAACGACGCTTCTTCGCTCGATGCGGCGCTGACGGAGCTTCGCAGTCGCTTCCGTCGCGTTCTCGTGATCGTCGAAGGGGTCTATTCGATGGATGGCGACTTCCCTGATCTTCCAAAGTTTATCGAGGTATGCAAGAAGCATAAGTGCTGGCTGATGGTGGATGAGGCCCATTCGATCGGAACAATGGGACAGACCGGCAAAGGGATCGCAGAACACTTTGGAGTCGATCCAAACGACGTCGATATTTGGATGGGGACGCTCAGCAAAGCATTCGGTTCCTGCGGAGGCTATATCGCTGGACGAAAAGAGCTCGTAGAGTATCTCAAGTACACAGCGCCAGGCTTTGTGTTCAGTGTGGGATTGTCGCCGACAAACACCGCCGCGGCCCTGGCTTCGCTGAAGCTTTTGCAAGAAGAGCCCGCGAGAGTTGCTCGATTGCACGAGGCGGCTGCGCTGTTCCTGAACGAAGCACGGAAGTTCGGTCTCAATACAGGGAAGAGCGGGCAAACAGCGGTCGTTCCCGTCATCACAGGCAACTCGCTTCATGCTCTACAACTGTCGTCCAGGATGAATACCGCTGGAGTCAATGTGCAGCCGATCCTTTATCCTGCTGTCGAAGAATCGGCGGCCAGACTGAGGTTCTTCATCAACTCGACGCATACCAATCAACAGATTTTGTATGCCGTCGACAAATGCGCGCTTCATCTGAAAGAGATCGCACCTGAGTACTTTCGGGTCCATCACTAGCAATCGGGTTGATCGCTAGCCGGCGATTGCCCATCGAACGTTCTTGTTGCAACATGGGTTCAGCCCTGAGTTTATTCAGTGGTGTTGTTCAGCAGTACGTTTCTGAAGAAGCCACAGCGCCCCGAGTACAACAACCGACGCGATTCCAGCCCAACGGAATGGACCTGTTTTAAAAACGATAGCCCCATGGAAGGCGATGAAGACCAGAAAGCCTGTCACCACTAGGTGATAGGCTGGGCGAAGCCTTTGATAACGCATTGGGGCGACGATTCGCCAAATCGCGTCCGCGAACCAGGTTGCGACAAAGATGTAGTTGAAATAGAGCCCGGCAGCGATCGGAACTCCCAACAACTCCTGGGTTTGGTCGGCAGTCGATTTCAACGCTTCTGCATGGCTTCCATGGTGAAACGTAGTTAAGGCACCGAGGCTGTGGCAAAAGGCAGCGATTGCCCCGAAAAGCCATAGATTTGAGAGGAGCGGGGATGTTTTAGGCCAGCCTCGAATCTCCAACCCCAAACACATGACCAATACCATCATCGCCAATCGGATTGCCCAAATCGATGCGTGTTCGCCCACGGTGTGGGGGACAAGAATCTCGGCAAATGGTAGAAAATCAATGCACATGGTTCGAGTTCTAGGGCTTCCAGGGCTCGGAGACGGACTGTATAAAACGTGGTCCGTTAAAGCGGTTAGCGAGGTTCTAACTATAGTGTTTTGAGTTGGAGCCCGCTTCCTTGAATTTTCGCTCCCTTTTTTGGATCCGAAAGACCTGTCCGATGACAGAACCGATGAAACCTGACGACGTGTTTGATATCGATCGCATTCGCAAACTGATCGAACTAATGAAAGAACACGAGCTTGGCGAAATCGACTTGCGCCAAGATAGTCAACGGATTCGATTGTGTGGTGCAGGACATGGCCAACCGATCGTCACCTCATTTCCTCAGATGCAATCCGCTCCGGTTGGGTCGTCAGGTGCTCCCGTTGCAAGTTCTGCGTCGAACGCCCCTGCCGCCGCCGCACCGGCAGACGCGGACGGCCCACACATCGCGATCATCAAATCGCCTATGGTGGGAACGTTTTATGCCAGAGCGAATCCGACCGCCAAAAACTTTGTCGAGGTAGGTTCGACTGTTCAAGCGGATACGGTGGTTTGTATTATCGAAGCGATGAAGGTCTTCAACGAAATACCTGCCGAGATGCGAGGCAAGATTGTTCAAGTGCTAGTCAAGAATGAAGAAGCTGTCGACTTTGGCAAACCTCTCTTCAAAATTGACACTCGCGGTTAATCGATAAAGGCAGTTCATCATGTTCAAACGAGTTCTCATCGCCAATCGTGGCGAGATAGCCCTTCGAGTCATTCGAGCTTGCAAGGAGATGGGGATCGAAACCGTTGCGATATTTAGCGAGGCAGACCGCGGCTCGCAATACCTCGACCTTGCCGACCAAGCGTTCTGTGTTGGCCCTCCCAAGTCGGTCGATAGCTACCTGCGCTTTGAACGAGTGATCGCGGCAGCAGAAGCTAGCGGAGCCGATGCGATTCACCCCGGATATGGATTCTTGGCTGAGAATTCCCAGTTCAACGAAGCATGTCGCAGTTCCAACTTTGAGTTCATCGGGCCGTCACCTGAAGCCATGGAAAAACTGGGGGACAAAAACACCGCGCGCGAAATGGCAGTCGCCGCAGGCGTACCTGTCGTCCCAGGGAGTGAGGGATTGCTAAACTCCGAAGCCGAAGCACTACACGCAGCGCGAAAGATCGGTTTCCCCGTCCTGATCAAGGCCACAGCCGGTGGTGGTGGGAAAGGAATGCGTGTGGCCGTCGATGAAGGATCATTGCAAACCTCGCTATCTCAAGCACAGACCGAGGCAAAGGCTGCTTTCGGAAATGCAGGAGTTTATCTCGAAAAGTACATCGATCGTCCACGGCACGTGGAAGTGCAAGTCATCGCCGATCAACATGGCAACGTAGTTCATCTGCATGAAAGAGATTGCTCGGTTCAACGGCGTCACCAGAAACTCGTGGAAGAAAGCCCGTCACCTCGATTGCCGGAAGCGACACGAAAAGAAATGTGCGACGCTGCTGTGCGGATGGTGAAACAAGCCAAGTATTACAACGCGGCAACGGTGGAGTTTATCGTCGATCAACAAGATCGATTTTACTTCATCGAAGTGAATGCCCGCATCCAAGTGGAACATCCCGTCAGCGAAATGGTTTCCGGGATCGATTTGATCAAGTCCCAAATCTTGGTGGCATCCGGGGAAAAGCTTGCTTTTTCACAATCGGATATCAAGCCATTCGGCGCGGCAATCGAGTGCCGAATCAACGCCGAAGATCCAGACAAAAACTTTCAACCGTGCCCAGGTCGAATCGAAAAAATGTTTATCCCTGGCGGCTTGGGGGTTCGAGTCGATTCCCATGCACATACAGGCTACACCGTACCACCCTACTACGATTCGATGATTGCAAAGATCATAGTACATCGTCCGACACGCGAACAAGCTATCGAGTGCATGATTCGCAGCTTGGATGAACTGCGAATCACGGGTATCAAGACGACCGCCGGCTTCCACCGAATCGTTCTCCGGCAACCAGAGTTTGTCGAAGGAACAGTGGATACTAAATGGGTGGAGCGTGAGCTTTTGCCTAGGATCAAGGCATAAGCGATGCGGGATGAAAAGTCCCTTAGATTCGTACTTCCTCTTACGTTAGGTGATTGAGATGTGGACTGCAAAAATTACTGCCGATCGACTCGCGAGTAGCGTCATCGCGGTACCCCCGATGGCACGAAATGCTCAAGGAGTTCTTTGCCGCCACAACAATGAAAAGATCATCCGTTGGATTGAAGCAGGAGGGGTCACTACATTTCTCTATGGTGGAAATGCGGTTTTCTATCATATGCGTTTGTCAGAGTATGCAGATGCACTGACAATCATCGCAGAGAGTGCAGCCCCGACGTCGCTGATGATACCGTCGGTCGGGCCAACGTACGGAATCATGATGGATCAAGTGGAGATCTTGAATCAATTCAATTTCCCAACCGTGATGATCTTGCCTCAAAAAGAAATCGCTGACGAAAAAGGGATCGCGACAGGAATCCGAAAGTTCGCCGAAGCTTATGGAAAGCCCATCGTTCTTTATCTCAAGCATGATCGCTGGCTAAGCCCTTCGATTGTTGACAAGCTGGTCAAGGACGGATTGGTGAGTTGGATCAAGTATGCTGTAGTCCTCGATCAACCCTTGGAGGATCGCTACCTTCGAGAAGTGCTCGATGTCGCTCCTGCGAATATTGTGGTGAGCGGTATCGGAGAACAACCGGCCATCATTCACATGCGAGACTTCGGCGTCGGAAGCTACACCAGTGGTTGCGTATGTGTAGCTCCCAAGCTATCCATGGATATGCTTCGGGCAATTCAAGCGAAAGACTATGCGCAAGCGGAATCGATTCGAGAAGTGTTCCGACCTCTAGAGGATCTTCGAAATGGCATTCAACCCATCCGAGTATTGCATCATGCGGTGAAGGCCGCCGACATCGCAGACACTGGCCCGATGCAACCATTGCTAGGTGAATTAGAAACTTCACACGAGCAAAGCATCGCAATCGCATCCAAAGAATTGCGAGCTCACTCTTAAGACCGTCGCTTTAGTCCTAACTGCCCTTAGGGTTTTCAGTATTCCACCAGCTTGAAGACAGCCCATCACTAGTGGAACACTCCTAGCCACCGTCGTAAGTACTGTTCCTCAACGCTAGTACGCGAGTCCTTTGGCCGTTCGCATCAACTCGAGGCACTCGATCCGGTGCGTATTGCCGTTGCACGCCGCAGAGGCTCGTTCGAGCATGCTATCCCAGCTGGCGTTAGGAGCCATTTTGGATTGGCGTAACAGCAATCCAAACTCAGCGACCGCAGTCGCCCATTGCAACTCCGAATCGGATGACTCGCCCATCTCAGTGATCGGACGATTTGCAAGTACAAACTCCTGCTTGGTGCTCTCCGAGGCTTCCGGTTGTTTGTATCGCACACGTAGCGTCAACCATTCGCTTTCGTCACCGGTCGGTTGTGGTTTCGTTTGGACGGCTGATTCTCCACGTTTCCTGTATTTGGATTCGCTCGAATCCGGAGTCAAGCTTGGCTCTTGGAGCGATACGGGCACGATTTCATAAAACGCCGTGACCGAATGGCCCGCACCGATATCCCCCGCGTCCTTCTTGTCATTGTTGAAGTCAGCATTCGCTAGTTGTCGATCTTCGTATCCAATCTGTCGATACGATCGGACCAAGTTCGGATTGAAGTCGAGCTGCAGTTTGACATCTTTCGCAACAGTAACCAATGTTCCGGTCATTTGTTCCACCATCAGCTTCTTCGCTTCACGGTCGTTGTCGACCATGCCATACACACCGTTCCCGTCTTTGGAGATCTTTTCCATCATGGAGTCGTTGTAATTCCCCGCTCCGTAGCCGAGGCACGTGAGAAAGACATTGCTCTTTGCATTCTCTTTCATCATCTCCACCAAAGAATCGGTGTTCGTCACACCGACGTTAAAGTCCCCGTCTGTGCATAGGATGACACGATTCGCACCGCCTGGAATAAAGTTCTCTCGAGCGATCGAATAGGCCAACTGAATCCCTTGGCCGCCGTTGGTCGATCCACCCGCTTGCAGATTATGAATCGCAGCAACAATCTTCTCACGGTTGTGACCGGGTGTGCTTTCCAATACACAGCCTGCGGCTCCTGCATAGACGACGATCGCAACAC
>Ga0207937_1000238_pt1 | contig 19833 bp, 11 predicted proteins | sample LakMenEpi04Sep11_FD_150668 | JGI IMG/M metagenome (GOLD analysis project Ga0207937, IMG submission 150668) | Freshwater microbial communities from Lake Mendota, WI - 04SEP2011 deep hole epilimnion (SPAdes) | ecosystem: Environmental > Aquatic > Freshwater > Lentic | place: Lake Mendota, Madison...
CTCGACTGCCAACTGGAATGTTCTGCGCCGTCGCGGCCGTTCGCTTTTCTGGATTCTCGGGAACATCTACCAATTTTAGGGGTGGCAGATCTTTCACCATCGGTGATCGTTCCACTTGGCTATTGTTGTCTTGAGCAGCGACGTTTCGGTTTCGCTTCGATGCGTCGCAATACGTTAAACGACCTTCCAACGAGGAGACGACTAACTCCGCTTCGCTTGTCCAGAGCATTGCACTGGGAACATCGCTGGATCGTCCGATCTCCCCGATGGGAGAGGTATCGGATAGTTGCCAGAGTTTGATCGAACCGTCTTCGCCGGCGGTTGCCAATGTGGATTGATCTGGGGAGATCGCCATCGCGACAACGGGTGTCTCGTGGGCAAACGTCGAATAAAGCATGGGGCTGACACTCGCTTTCTCAAGCGACTGTAGTTTCCAAACTCGAATACGTTTGTCGGCACCGGCAGCAAGTACTCGTTTACCGTCCGGGGAGAATCGAACGACGTATTGCTCTGCTTCGCATTGCCCGTAGGTATCTAAGCGTTCACCTGTTGCAACGTTCCAAATCTTGATGGTCTCATCCGCGCTCGCACTCGCGATCACCGTACCTGTTGGGTCAAAATCCAAATCGTAAACAGCCCCATTGTGGCCGGCCAATTCTCGAACCAAAGAACCATCCTCCACTCGCCAAATCCGAATGATTCGATCATAACCGGCTGTGGCTACATAACGATGATCGGGGCTGAGAACGGCAGCATAAAGTGCATCGCGGTGAGCTTCGATGACTCGAACTGGCAATACTTTTCCTTGGACAATCGAGACGATGGTAACTTGACCGCCAACGCCTGGAACGCCGGAGGCGACAACCGCCATCGAGCCATCGCTTGATACGCGAATCTGAGACACCTTACCCGTAACCTCGATATCAAGATTTGTTGTCCATTGCGATTTTTTTATCGAGATTCGATCTTGAGACCCAAGGAGCAAACCCGATGGCGTCGAAGCAAGGGCTGTGATCGGCATCGCATTTCGCGATTTGGAAGGGAGCTTTGGAACGTTGAGTTTGGATCGAAGAGGCAAATCGGCCTCTCCACCTCTTGCCCCTTGCTCGATCCAGCGAGCGATCATGGCAACTTCAGCCTCCGAGGGTTGCGGCTCATCCACGGGTGGCATCTTGGGCTCGTGGGTTCCTCGGATAAGCTGCATGATCCACGAAGCGTTGGGATCGTTTGCTTGGAACAGCGGTTTCTTGGGAGTCCCTTTCGAGACAACGCTCCAATGATGCAACTGCACGTCGGCTTCGGAGTCTTCTGCATTGTGACAACCAGCGCAGTACTTGGTGAGGATCGGCTGGACGTCACTCGTGTACTCGACGGCCGTTTTGTACTGGGCATGCAAGGCATACGCGAACGTAGTGCAACTAAGTAGAGTTGCGAACACAAATTTGGAAATCGCGATCGCGATTTGGGTCGGCTTCATGTTACCAGGGTGGGTGAGGTGGATTGGGAGGGAACCCGTTCAAGTATAACATGCCGTCAGCCGAGTTTCTTCATCTCCAGAAAAGGCCTGGTAGACATCTTTCGCGATCGTCGATTCAAGATCAAATACGTTTGAACATTTTATCGAGTTGATCTCGCGAGAAAAACAACGCGGTCGGACGTCCATGTGGGCAATGGTGCGTATCTTGATACATTTCCCTTTGTTCGAGAAGGGACGAGATCTCGTCGGGTGTCAGTCGGTCTCCGGCCTTGACCGCTGCTTTGCATGCGATCATGTTCATGAGTTCGTCGAGAAGATTTCGAACATCCGGCTTTTTGCCACCCGACAGCATTGGTTCGAGCACTTGGCGAAGTACCTCACCTGGCGAGATTCCTTGTAGGATCGCTGGGTACGAAGAGATCAAAAGCGTATCGCCTCCGAAGGGCTCAATCGTGAGCCCGATGTCTGCCAGTATTTGTTGGTACTCCAACGCGAGTGCCATTTCGCTCGCTGCCAAGGTGATCGTTTCGGGGACTAGCAAGTTCTGGACATCGAGCGATTTGGACAAGACTTTGTTTTTGATTTGCTCGTAAAGAATTCTCTCGTGAAGCGCATGTTGATCGACGATCACCATGCCGGTTTCATCTTCTGTGACGAGGTAACGATTATGAATTTGGAAACCCAAATGCCTCTTCGATCCATCGATCGAATGAGACGATGTCTCATCCATGGGCACGTTATCCACTCTGCGAATTTCAGGGCTGGCAGTTTCGGCTTCCCAGTTCTCCGCGTGCGATGGACGTGCCAAGGTGGCTGTCGATGGCGACGGCGAGAAGAATGGATCCTCCATTGTTGCTGCACGATTCGCGCCTAAGTTCGGAACCGAAAAGCGATTGTTATCGGAGAACGGCCGAAACTCGGGAACTCGCCCGGGCAGATTGGAAGCTGATGACTTGGCCCAATCGAGAAGCCCGGTTGGAGAACTGGCTTCTGGTGCCGAGGCGGGAATGGCTCGAAACGCTTCAGCTTCCAATGGAAGTACCGCTTCGGATCGAACCTTGGCAACCAAATTGCTATTCAGGAATTTGGTTCTGAGACCGGATAGAAGTCGACTATAGATGGAGCCACTGTCCTCGAATCGAACTTCTACTTTTGTTGGGTGGACATTCACGTCCACCGTCTTGGGGTCAATTTCGATGTGCAAAAAGCAAACGGGCAATCGCCCCACCATGAGCAGTCCGCGATAGGCTTCTCCAAGGGAGTGTTGCAATGCGCGGTCTCGAATGTATCGACCGTTGAGGAAGAGGTACTGCATGCGATTGTTGCTGCGTGAAACCGATGGGTCAGCGACGTAGCCTCGAATAGAAACTTTATCGTCGCGTTGGTCGATCGACATCAATGCGTCGGCAACTTCATCGCCAAAGAAGGTTCGAATACGCTCGGACCAACGTTCCGTCGGAGGAAGATCATGAAGGACGCGACCTCCGCTCAGCAGCAACAAATGGACATGCGGATAAGCGAGTGCGACACGCGTGAAGGCTTCGACGACGTGTCCCATCTCTGTTTGGGCGCTCTTCATGAATTTTCGTCGAACGGGCGTGTTGAAAAAGAGATGTCGAATCTCAATAGTTGTTCCCACTGGTCCCGAGGTGGGTCGAATCGGTTCTTGTTCGCCTCCACGGATGATTAATTCATAAGCGCTATCTTCGTCCGCGATTCGACTTCGAAGGGTCATATGGCTGATCTCGGCGATCGATGCCAACGCTTCACCGCGGAATCCAAGTGTGCGGACATCGAAGAGATCGTCATCTTCTCGAAGTTTGCTGGTCGCATGGGGTGCAACGGCAAGTGTTAATTGAGACTGATCGATCCCGCATCCATTGTCGGTTATGCGGATTAAATCGATTCCTCCACCTTCGATAGAAACTTCGACCTGCTTTGCACCTGCATCAATGCTGTTTTCTAGCAATTCCTTGACAACACTGGCGGGGCGTTCAATGACTTCACCCGCTGCAATTTTGTTGACAAGCCCGACTGGGAGTTTTCGAATTGTCGGCATTGCGGTTATCCTTCTTGTGGGCAATCCTAGGTAAATTCCGTCCGGTGGATAAGCGTAACGCGCTTTTGAGTAATGGGAAACGCCATCATTTCGTATTCAAAATCTACCTCTTCAGGTTAACCTTTTGCGCAACTATAATAGCGATCCCTCCCTCGACCTCTTTCTAAACGTCCCCCATCTGGTTCTCGATGATTTCTCCTTCAAAATGTTGTTCCTTCTTGCTGCTACATCACGGGCGCGGTCTATCCGTTTCATTCTTTTTTCTGTTGTTCCTGGCTGAAGCAACGAGTCTAACGATGAATCATGCGATAGCCCAAGAAGTGGAGACCGACCCAAAGAAACTCTTCGAACCGAGAGAGTTCGTAGGATCGAACCAACAATCGCTCCAATATCGACTCCTGAAGCCATTGGGGTATCAGTTCGGCAGGAAGTATCCCTTGGTCGTATTTTTGCATGGTGCAGGAGAACGCGGCCAAGACAATACGATTACCTTGAAGCATGGTGCTTCGAATTTTTGCGAAGAAAGTCTCAGGAAAAAATATCCAACTTACGTCTTGGTTCCGCAGTGTCCCGAGTCGCAAAAATGGTCGAATGTCGATTGGAGTCTGGAGACGAGCCGTTTGCCCGAGCAAGTGAGCCCGAGTTTGCTATCGATTAAGGAATTGGTAGACGAGATGGTGGAGCATGCAGGGATTGACCCAAACCGAATTTATCTAACAGGGCTATCCATGGGTGGATATGGGACTTGGGACGCGATTGCGCGGTATCCAAACTTCTTTGCCGCCGCAGCACCTATTTGTGGGGGTGGCGATCCAACGACTGCGGAACGATTTTCAACTTTGCCGATATGGTGTTTTCATGGAGCTCTAGATCCGGTGGTAAAAGTAGGTCGATCGCAAGAAATGGTTGTGGCTCTGAAAAAACTGGGATCGAAAGTGAAGTACACGGAGTACCCTGATTTGAAACACGACAGTTGGACCCCGACTTACGCCAATCCCGAGTTTTATTCGTGGATGTTTTCTCAACAAAAATCAAGCACCCCGGAATAACAGTGATGGTTGATTCGCTTCTTGGAGACTGGACGAGAACTGTGCGAGCATTCTATTTTATGGTTCTTTGTCTGTTCGTCTCGGTTTGGAGTTTTTCCACTACAGTGTTGGGGCGACAAGATGCACCCAGTGCGCCCAAGTTGATTGATTTTGCTCGTGATGTTGCTCCCATCCTTTCGGTTCGATGCGAAAAATGTCACCGAGGGGATGAAGCGAAAGCGGGCTTTGTTGTCGAGGATCGTGATGCAGTCCTGGGCTACTTGACGCCCGGCTCGAGCAATGACAGTTCACTATGGACTGACTATTTGGTGCAGCCATCGAAAACGGTACAGGAAGACAGTTTGGTCATGCCACCCGATGGCCCATTGCCACCAAACGAATTGGCGATTTTGAAAGTTTGGATTGACGAAGGTGCAGACTGGCCTCAGGAGGCCAAGCTTTCGAGTTCGGATACCCAATCGAACCCGCAGGCATTGTTGACTCCATCGAAAACGTCCATTTGGATGCGTACCTATCGTGCGATTGGATATCTTCACCCCGCTGTCGTTCACTTCCCGATCGCATTGTTTATCGTTGGCGGTTTTTGCGCCTTCCTGTCTTACTTTTTGGGGACACGATGTCAAGCGATGGCGTTCCATGCGCTCTGGGTCGCCATGTTCACCTCGGTGTTTGCTGCAGTGATGGGCTGGTCCTTTGCCGAACTACAAGGATACCCAGCCTGGGACAAACCGCTCGGCCCCAATCCAACGCATAGCGAGATGAATCTTTTCAATCATCGATGGCTGGGTACAGGATTGATTGCGATGAGTTGTATCGTCGTTTTCTTGAGCCTGATGGCTGCAAGAAAGAAATCCAGTGGCCTCGATCACGTTTGGAAAGTGGGTGCGATGATCCTCGCAGTCCTGGTATCCATCGTTGGTCACCAAGGTGGAGAGTTGGTCTATGGGGAGATCTTCGACAAAGCGATAGAGCAGTTTAAGAAGTAGCTGAATCACTTTTGCTGAAGTACTCCGGCGATACTCCTTTAACGGTCAGCTGTAGGAGTACGCGCTGTCATAGATTCAAGCAAGTATGAGGCTAACTGTTAAACGACGAAACTTTCGAACCAGTGCTTCATAATTTGCTAATTCGACTCGTCGGGCGTTTTCTCTAGGAATTTGCAACTAGCAAGCGGCTGCGGAGGATACTTGGGCCACCCGGATTCGACCGCTGGCGACTGGCACAACAGAAAGACGGATCCCTTCCCCGAGACGATTGTCCTTCGATGTCGGCATGAAAGGCAAACGGATCGCCGGTAGAGAGCGTGAGAATCTGCGGGGTCAACCTCTCGCGGAACAAGAGGTATTAGATTGGTGTTTGCCGTCCTCGGTGACATCGGCTTAGGATTATCTTGATCTATCGCTTTGGACGCATCTTGGTTTGTCATGAAGTCTGTTGTAGCGCACGGAGCACTTTGGGCAATGGGAAATAGACATCTTCCCTTCGTATTGTTTGCTCCTCGACCGTTGCATGGAATTTCTCATTTAGCCAAGAGATCGTGGATTGCACCACCAGTTCGGGGGCACTCGCTCCAGCAGTAATGAGAACTGTTTCATCGCCGCGAAACATATCTTCGGATAGTTCTTCGGGGCCATCGATCAAAAAAGCTTGCTTTCCGGTTTCGGCTGCCAGTTCCCGAAGTCGCTGAGAGTTGCTACTGTTTTGGCTTCCGAGAACGATGACAGTATCTGCTTGTTGGCATAAAAGCTTCACAGCCTCTTGACGGTTTTGCGTTGCGTAGCAGATATCTTCTTTCGGCGGCCCAACGATCCATGGGAATCGTTCCTTGAGTCTTTGAATGATTCTGTTTGCGTCGTCAACACTCAGTGTGGTTTGGGTGAGGTATGCAAGTTTCGAATTGGGGGTGAAGTCCAATGCATCGACATCTGCGGTATCTTCTACCAGAGTGATGGAATCCGGAGCCTCTCCCATGGTGCCAATCACTTCGTCATGGCCTTCATGTCCAATGAGAATAATGTTGTAGTGTTCTTTTGAATATTTGATCGCTTCCAAGTGCACTTTGGTAACCAAAGGGCATGTAGCATCGATCGCGTTCAGATGGCGTTCTTTTGCCAAAGTTCGGATGGCAGGCGAAACTCCATGAGCAGAAAATAGAACCGTGGAATCGACGGGTATCTCTTCGATCGTATTGACGAACACCGCCCCTCGGTCCTGGAACGAATTGACAACGTACTGGTTGTGAACAATTTCGTGGTACACGTAAATGGGCGGGCCAAAATGCTTCAGGGCCAGTTCCAGGCTTTGAACCGCCATGTTTACCCCTGCACAGAATCCGCGGGGCGCTGCCAGAATTATTTTCATAGGAAAGATCGCCAAAAGTGTGGAATTGCTTTCCGTGTATCATAGCTGCATGACATCCCCTTCCCAAGATCATTCGTACCCTGTTACTGCCTCAAAGCCGCCCGCTTTGCATGTTCGAAGCGGAAACCGCCAAGTTCTCGGCGATTTGAAGCTTTATGGGCCAGGTTCTGCCCCCAGGCAACGATCGCTTGCCGAGTGCCAAGCCTACTGTAGTGCACTGACTCGTTTGCACTACGAGAATTTTAGTGTCGCCAGTTGGCTGGTACCCCGCGAGTTGCGGCAGCATTTGGCGAACATCTACGCTTACTGTCGTTGGTCGGATGATTTGGCAGACGAAACCGGCGATAGCAACGTGGCAACTTCATTGCTTGCGTGGTGGCGTGGCCAACTCGAGCAATGTTACCGAGGGCAGACTGTGCATCCCGTGTTTGTTGCTTTGTCGCAAACGATAGAAAAATACGAACTTTCCCAAGAGCTTTTTTCGAAGCTGCTCGATGCGTTTCTTCAGGACCAAACGACCAAACGCTACGAGAGCTTCGAACAATTGAGAGAATACTGTCGGGGAAGCGCCGACCCCGTCGGTCGAATTCTGCTGGCCATGTGCAACATAGATGATCCAGAATCTCTTCGCCAAAGTGACTCTGTGTGCACTGGATTGCAAATCGCCAATTTTTGCCAAGACATGCGGATCGATTCCCTCCGTGATAGAATCTATATGCCACGGGAAATTTGGTCGAAATTTGATGTCGACGAAGCCATGATTTTGTCTGCACGGCCGAATGAAAAGCTCAAAAAGGCCTTAAGACATTGGTGCCATTGCTCGCACCAACACTTGGCAGATGGCCTGCTCTTGGTGCGCACGGTACCACCCTGGCTGGCGCGGGATCTCCAACTGTTCGTTCGGGGCGGGCTGAGAATATTGGAAGAAATACGTCGCTCGGACTATGATGTTTGGTCACGGGAGATCGAAGTCTCTCGCAACACCAAGTTATCTTTGTTGTTCCGGGCATCGCTTTTTCCCAGATCAATTCGAGTTCCAACGCTAGAGTAGAATACGAGACCGCAAGGAATGGACGCGTTGGATGCATCGTATCGTCATTGCAAGACGATCGCGAGTCACAGTGGCTCGAACTTTTATCGTTCGTTTGCCATCCTCTCTGGTTCACGCCGTCAAGCTATGGAGGCTCTCTATGCCTTTGCTCGCATCATCGACGACGCGTCGGACGCAACGGAGTCATCGTCAAGCAGTACCGAAACCAATCGGAATTGGGACGCCATGCAATGGCACGAATGGGTTCGGCAGTTCGCTCAACCTGGCGAGGCGGTTCCTCAGATCCGTGAGTTACAAGCGATACGACTAGCTCTTGCCGATGCCGCTGGACGATTTGCTATTCCGGAACAGGTCTTTCACGACTTGATTGACGGCGTCGATCTCGATCAACGCGGCCAGGTTGTATTAAAGACATGGCGTGAACTGCGTACGTACTGTGAACAAGTAGCTTCGAGTGTCGGTATTGGATGTTTGTCGATCTGGGCCAAAGAAGTTGGCGTTGCTCCCTCGATGGAAAACTTGGAAGATGCCCGCGCCTGTGGTATCGCTTTTCAATTGACGAACATCTTGAGAGATATTGTCGAAGATGCGAAACGGGAGCGATGTTATCTTCCCGAAGAAGATCTGAAGCGGTTCGGGATTCAGCCTCTTGAATGGCCAGAATTGCTTCGTACGAACGCGAACATGATGCATCATGACAAGAAAGCAAATCTAGAGGCGCTGCTCAATCTCTACATCGAACGAGCCGACGGGCACTTCGGCAAAGGGAGCGGGGTGCGCCGGTCGCTATGCCTCGAGGGGCAACGCATGTTCTCCTTGATGTGGCAGACTTACTATGCCATATTCCAAAAGATCAAGCAGTCGCCGCTGCGCGTCCTCGAAGGTAGAGTCTCCCTTCGATGGGATACGAAGGCCAAACTAGCAGCGTCCCATTTCGTAACGCCGCTCTATGCGCGGTCGTATCCCGTCATCCCTCGACTCCAATCCAATCGGCTTACGACTCGCGTCAACAACGATGAGATTCGGCCCTACAAAGTCGCAGTGGTCGGCGCTGGATTGGCAGGTTGCAATGCAGCTATCCATCTCGCAAGGCATGGTGTTGCTGTCGAGCTCTACGAAGCAAAAGGGCGACTCGGTGGACGTGTGGGATCGTTTGTTGACCGCGAGTCAGGACAATCGGTCGACTATTGCCAACATGTTGGAATGAAGTGTTGTCATGAGCTGACTCGATGGATCCAAGAAACTGGGCAGCAAAGCGCATGGACCGAACAAACGTCGCTTCACTTCGCTTCCAACAAAGGGGAGAAGATCGCCATTTCCAGCTTACCGCTGCCAGCTCCATTGCATCTTGCGAACTTGTTGTGGAAGTGGCCTGACCTGAGTCTCTCCGATCGATGGAGCATCGGATCTGCATTGTTGAAATTGGTGAGAATGAAACCCAATCCTCAACAAGACCAACTCTTGGCGACCGACTGGTTGAAGAGCGCTCACCAATCGCCTACAAGTTTGAAGAACTTTTGGGAAACCATTCTCGTCAGTGCTTTGGGTGAGCAGATTTCACGCGTCACGCTTGGAGCAACCCGCAAAGTCTTAGTCGATGGTTTTGCGGCCAGTCGGGATGCGTTTCATTTACTCGTTCCGAATCGTCCCCTTGCGGATTTAACCGATGCCCGTGTGCGGCATAGGTTAGAACAATTAGGAGTCAAGCTTCATGAACAACGAGCGATTGCGAGAGTGGGACCGCAAGACGATCTCAGGGTTCGGTTAGTAGATCGACTGGGTGGCGAGCAGACATATGATCGGGTAGTGATTGCAGTTCCATGGTATCAGTTGTCGGACATGCTAGAGTTGGAATCAGCCACCCAGCATGCGTTATCGCAGATGCAGTCGTCCCCCATCACTGGGATTCACACGTGGTGGGATCGACCATGGCTGTCGACGCCCCATGCGATTCTGATCGACCGACTGTGTCAATGGATTTTTCCAGCGCCCGAGTCGCATGCCGGCGTGACTTCATCGCAACAACCCAATGGCACCTATTATCAAATTGTCATCAGCGCGTCTCGCGATTTGCCGAAAGGGGATCCTGAGCAGATAGCCAAAATGATCAAGCAGGATCTTGCGGAAGTTTTCCCAGAGTCCGGCGTGGCAACCATGCTACGTTGCAAAGCAGTTACCGATCCCAACGCTGTTTTCTCGATCAGCCCGGAGATTGCAAATGCCAGATTGCAAACTTCGCATGGAGCCGAGAGAGGTATTTATCTCGCTGGAGATTGGACCCGCACCGGTTGGCCTGCAACCATGGAAGGCGCATTGCGTTCTGGGGCCCTAGCGGCCGAACAAGTGCTTCAGTCACTCGCTCAGCCTGCGAGAATAGTTATCGACAATAGCTAGATAATCGATGAACCTGACGGGAGAAGCACCTCTCGATGCGAATCCAGCTTGAAGAGCGACCGCTGGGAATAAACGCCGCCTTTGCAATGTCGAGCGGATCATCGACGTGAGTATTGCAGGTTGCCACAATATGCGGCTCCGTTTTTGACATTTCACATCGAGCACATTCAATCCAGACAGCACGTCCTGGATGATTCCATCGACAACCTAGCTCTGGCGAATCCCGAGTCACTTACTGCTGAGGTGGTGCCATGCACTACGGCACTCTTCATGCTTCCTTTTTTGGGACCACGAATAGATCGAATCACACGAATTTTCGGTCTGTTCTTTCTTATTCGTGCTCAGATGCAATGCGTAGTTGAGCACGCGCCGTAGAAGAATCCTCCTCCGTCTTCGCACTCTCCTTTTGCAAAGCCAAAAGGGAGAGTGGGCAGGAGTTGAAAGGAAAGAATGAGTCGTCTACTCTTCGGATCCGTCGCTGGCTGGGTTCACGATAGGTGCCGGTGCGGGAGCCTTTAGTCGGAATACGGTGCCTACTTCGATTTCGGGGCGATCGGCGAGATCGGTTTCGAATCGAATAAAGCCTTGCGTTTCTTTTCCGTACTCACCCTCTTTGGCCTTCAGCATCAGTTGAACCGCTTGAATCGCCTTGGCTTCTTCGCTCAACTTCACGTCGACATCGAAGACGTTGCTATTAACGCTCTTGATCAAGAATGGCGATTGGCTCTTCAAAACAATGAGTTGTTTGACCGGATCTTGGGCGAGGATATCGCCGAGCGAAACCGTCGTGGGTGAAGCGGTGATGCCAGCGACGATATTGGCCATGACTCGAAGGGGTACTTTCGTTAGGTTTCGGTCATTGGTAACCACAATCAATTCGCTTTGAAACGCCCCTTCTGGCGCTTGCTCGCTCATCTTCAACGCGATGTTGTAACGAACGCGACCTGCGCTCCTAGATTCTTCTTGGGCTGTTGCAGTAAAGAACGCTTCACTTGTGGTCAGGCCTTTGATTTGCCAATCGGATCGGCCAGCGTAGTCGAGAGAGACAGTGACTGTTTTTTCTTTTCCGTGTTGGATGTTTCCAAACGAGGCCTCGCCCGGATTAAAGACCACATCGGTGCGAACGTAACCCTTGACATGGAGTTGGACTTCGCTGAAGGAAGGGCGATCGAAAGTCACGGTTAGCGTTGCGGCTCGTTGCCCCGTGTGCGTGTCCGTATTGAACCGTGCCAAAATGCTGCCGCGACCGCGAGGCGGAACCTCTTGCGTTTCGACGATAGGAGTAGTGCAACCGCAGGATGTGCGAGCGCTACGCACATGGAGTGGCTTATCGTACGGGTTGTCAAAATAGAAACGATGCTCGGTTTTTGCAGCACGTGCCACCGTGCCAAAATCATGCGAGGTCGAAGCGAACATGTTCGACGACTGAACAGCATGGGTTGGGCATACCCACAAAGCGACAATGGCCGTCGCTACAGCGAAGGATCTCATGGATCGGATCTCCACAGACAAAGATATAGGATTGGGTTCCGGCTATCGTAGACAGTTAGTCAACGCGTACGCTTCGTTGACATGGGAATCGCACAAGACAGTTTGGAGCGGCAAGTGATATTCGAATACTGTACCATCGACCGTTTGGAGCGGGCCGGTACGAACGGGTTTTCGTACTTCGGTTATCAGATTCTTTCATCGTCGTTCTATAGGTTTTAGATAGCATTTGTTCCATTTGGCTCAAGTCTCAGCGGCGAATCCAAAAATGAAGCAATCCTTCTCAAGATTGCACAATCCTCACCAACGATCAGAACTGCCTTCCCAATTTATCTTGTCTTCCCGAATTCTATCTGCTATTCCGAACAGGAATCAAGGTTCGGCCTCCGTCCGATCCATACAACCAGGGGATAACGACCAAATGCAGTCCAACGCAACGACCGTTCCAACGCTAATTTGCCTCGTGACAGGTCTAGTTTTCTTTGGTGGCTGCCGGAGCAACATGGGTCAAAATGGATTCGGCGTTTCTCTTTTCCAGCAAGGGCGATATTCCGAAGCGTTGCAACAATTCGAATTAGCCAAGCAAGCTGATCCCTCGAATCCCGACGTGTACTACAATTTGGCCTCGACCTACCACCGGTTAGGTGTGAACGCGAAAGACGCCAAAATGATTGAGACTTCGGAAGCCTTGTACAATCAATGCCTTGATCTGTCCCCCAATCACGTCGATTGCCACCGCGGGTTGGCGGTTTTGCTAGTCGATAGCGGAAGATCGGAGAAGGCTTTTTCGTTGCTCAAGAACTGGACGCAACGAACTCCGAATCTGTCCGACTCCCGAGTGGAACTGGCTCGACTGCATCAAGAATTCAATCAAACCAAGGCCTCAGAACAATACCTCGACGAAGCCCTGGCGATGGATCCGCGAAATGCAAAAGCGTGGGCAGCCAAAGGAAAACTCAGAGAATCCTCGGGTGAACTGATGCAGGCCGTCCAAAACTATCAACAGAGCCTAGCCATTAACAATAGCCAGCCGGATCTCTTCCAGCGGATAAGCGCTCTGAATGTTCGTATCGCACAGGCTTCATCTGGCGCCCCGGGCGGTCCTAACGTGATCGCTGGGAATCCTGGTGCTCCGGGTGCGAATCCGCCGTCATCGAACGAACCCAAGAGATACTAGGTGTCCGGTACTGTAAAGGGAATCGGTTGTTGCACCTCCTAATACTGGGCGTTGTCGCTGGAAAAATCCTCACAATCGCTTCCTGTTCCAGCGATGCGAAAACGCAAACTATACTTCTGAACAGCCCCTTTTCAGGAGATACCATGAACGTCGTTTTCCGCACCCTTGTGCTTATTGCTTTTCTGCATTTCCCTTTCGCAAATCGGGTTGCTGCTGCTGACAATGTATTGATGCTTCCGGCAGCCAAGAGTCCCAAGAATCCTCCCTCCATTGTTCTGCACGGAGGTGGCGTCATCACCGAGGATGTGTTCGAGAAGTTTATCGAATTGGCAGGGGGCAAAGATGCCAAGATTGTTTTTGTACCGAGTGCTGGCTACCGTCAACAAGAATATGACTCCGAAGAAGAGTTTCTAGAAGACATCTCGGATCGATATGGAGCTTGGACTTATCTCGAACGCAGTGGACAAATCAAGAGCTTTCAATTCCTGTACACGGATGAGCCTGACGATTCCGAAGATGAGGATTTTGTTCGACCGCTTTTGAATGCTACCGGTGTGTGGTTTTCCGGTGGGGCCCAAACGCGGCTGAACTATCGGTATGTTGCAACGTTCCCAGAGACGACATTGTTTCAGAAAGCGTTGATCGACATCCTCGAGCGAGGCGGAGTAGTGGGTGGCACTTCAGCAGGAATGGCAGCCCTTCCGGAAATCATGACCCTTTGGCAAGAGGATGATAACGAAGGGCGTCCTGCATCCGCCGTGGTCGCTCACGGATTCGGATTGATGCGAGGAGCCATCGTCGAGCAGCACTTTGATACCGTAGGTGGCCGGCTCGAACGTTTCGCGGGTTTGCTTCGTGACACCAAGCGGCTGAACCGACTTGCGGGTCGAACGGACGCAGGCGACACCATGGTGGGATTAGCGATTGAAGAGAGTACCGCGCTCATCATTGAAGGAGATTCTCTGAAAACGATGGGACTGGGCAATAGCCATGTTTTCATTCGCGAACCCGAACTGCGCACGTTGGAATGGTATGAGCTTGCATCCGGAGAATCCGCGAAACTCAGGCGCAAACCCGAACGAGGGACATCGCTCATCCGCGTCAATCCATGAGCTGGTCTTTCGCATGTAAAACTCTCTGAAATTCCACCTGTCCGATCCGAAAGGATTACCGGATTCGAGGATGCCAGAAAGATGGGTTTGGCTACAATAGAGTGGTTGTCTTCCTCCACCCTGACGTTGCGAGACTATGTGTAACCTTTATCGTTTTGCCATTGCGACCTTGTCTTTGATCGCTTGCTCATGTTCATCGCTGCCAGCGGACACAGCTCCGCCAGCGGACAGAGAGGTCGATTTCAAACGAGACATTCGACCCATCTTGTCGAACCGATGCTTTGCGTGCCACGGTCCCGACGAGGAGAAAGTCGAATCGGGGCTTCGTCTAGATTCATTTGAAAAAGCTGTGGGACCGGCTGATTCCGGTACAGCCGCAGTTGTCCCGTGGAAAGCGGAAGCCTCGGAAATGATTCGTCGCATTGTTAGCTCGAACGATGATGAACGAATGCCTCCACCCCATTTCGCTTCGAAACTGACGGAGGACGAGGTTGCGAAACTGAAAAAGTGGATCGATCAAGGAGCGAAGTACACCAAGCATTGGTCCTTCGATGCACTGGAAGTTCCCACCGTTGTCCCGGTTGATCCTCCCGAGGCCTTTCAGGCTTGGCGAAATTCTTCCATCGATCAGTTGGTGTTGCGTCAACTCACCAAGAAAGGTTGGCTTCCTTCCAGGCAAGCGGACAAGAGTGTCTTGCTTCGACGGCTTTCCATCGACCTGACGGGATTGCCACCCTCGTTGCAAGAGCAACATGATTTTTTGAAAGAAGACTCACCCCTTTCGTATGAACGGACGGTCGATCGATTGTTAAGTTCCCCTGCCTTCGGTGAACATTGGGCTCGCAAATGGTTGGACATGGCCCGCTACGCCGATTCGGCTGGATATGCCGATGACCCTCCTCGAACGATTTGGGGATATCGCGATTGGGTTATACGAGCCTTGAACGAAGGAATGCCATTTGATCAGTTCACATTGGAGCAATTAGCCGCCGATCTTTTGCCGAACCCTACGGAGGATCAACTGGTTGCGACTGCATTCCATAGAAACACATTGACCAACAACGAAGGTGGAACGAACGACGAAGAGTTTCGAAATGTAGCTGTCGTGGATCGAGTGAATACCACGATGGCTGTTTGGATGGGAGTGACGATGGCTTGTGCGCAATGTCACAGCCACAAATACGATCCCATCACGCATAAAGAGTACTTTCAAGTGTTTGCGATTTTGAACCAAAGTCAGGATGCTGACCGTCGCGATGAAAGTCCCTTGCTTTCTTGGTTCACGCCTGAGCAACGAAGAATGCGCGATGATCTTCTCAAGGAACAGGAATTTGTTCGGCAGCAATTAGAGATGCCTGACGAGTCGATGCAGGCAAAGCAGATCGCGTGGGAGAAAGAACTGACCGCTCCAGTGGAATGGGCAAAAGTCTTGCCATCCAAAGTCACTGCAAAGACCAACTCTTCGATTGCTATCGATGATTCGGGCAAGATCCGAGTGCAGAACGATGCGGATAAAGATGTCTATACGATTGAATGGCCAATGGCCGATGTGAAGCTTCTTCAAGAATGGAGCGGGCTGGCGATTCGAACCGTTCCCGATGAGACGCTTCCTGGCGGTGGTGCCGCCATTGGAAATGGAAACTTTGTTTTGACCGATGTTCGTGCGAAGTTGGTCCCTGCGGAAAAAACAAGTATTGCAGGTCAATACGTTCGTATTGAATTGCCAGGTGCCAATAAGATTTTGTCGTTAGCCGAGGTACAAGTTTTCTCGGACGATGAGAACATTGCTCGAAAAGGAACCGCTTCCCAGATCAACGAATCCCATGGCGGCGTCGCATCGAGGGCCGTGGATGGAAATACAACAGGCGATTATGAAAAGAACTCTGTCACTCATACGGAAACATGCGATTCCCCGTGGTGGGAGCTAGATCTACTGTCGAATCAGAGTATCGACAAAATCATTGTTTGGAATCGCACAGACAATGCATTGCAATCCAGATTAGCAGGTGCGAAAGTGCGAGTGCTGAACGCAGCACGCGAAGAAGTGTATTCCTATGTGATCGAGAATCCGAAAGCATCGCAAACGGTCGATTTGCTACCGTCGATTGAGATTCCGTGGAGTGTGTCCAACGCGGACTACTCTCAAGAAAAGTTTGATGCAAAGCTGGCCATCGATGCGGACAAAAAATCCGGATGGGCGGTTGGCGATGCCATCAACAAACCGCATGAGTTGGTCCTAGGGGTTGATTCTGCAAAATGGACGGAACGACTGAAGACTTGGGACAAGCCCGGTGTGATTCGTTTGAGCCTAGAGTTTCAATCGGACCATCGCCGTCATGTGCTGGCAAGCTTTCGCATTGCGACGACCAACGACGCGAGAGCAACAACCTTGATGACGCTTCCAGTTCAGGTGCAACAATGGGTTCGCAAGCCTGCTACGGAACGTTCGAATGAGGAGTCCACAAAGCTGCATCAGTACTATGTTGCTGAAGTTTCGCCGGAGCGAAAGCCCTTGCGCGAGCGTCGCGATGCGTTAGCAAAGTTGTTGACAGATCTGAAGCCAGCGACAACGGTTCCCGTGATGGCAGAGTTGCCATCGGCAAAGGTTCGAGAAACGTTTGTCCAATTGCGTGGCAACTATCGCGTGCATGGAGAGCGTGTGGAGCCAGGTCTTCCGGCAGCTTTTCATCCTTACAAGAATGATTCTTCGAAAACTGACAAACTCAATCGCCTTGATTTGGCCCGTTGGTTAGTGCAAAAGGATAACCCGCTTACGGCACGAGTGATTGCAAACAGGTATTGGGAGACACTGTTTGGTGTGGGGATTGTTCGGACCAGCGAAGAGTTCGGTTCCCAAGGGGATTTGCCTAGCAATCCAGAGTTGTTGGATTACCTGGCCAATGAGCTTATGGAGTTGAAGTGGGATACTAAGAAGTTTCTGCGAATATTGGTGATGTCCGCTGCGTATCAACAAACTTCCTCGGTCACGACAGCTCGATTTGAAGAAGATCCTGAAAACATTTTCGTATCGCGAGGCCCGCGTTTTCGGGCGACAGCAGAACAGATTCGGGACAATGCCCTTGCTGCTGGCGGCTTGCTTTCGATGAAAATGTTTGGTCCTCCAACGCGTCCGCCGCAACCCAATTTGGGTTTGAAAGCCGCGTTTGGTAGCAACACCGATTGGGAAACCAGCATGGGAGGAGATCGTTTCCGAAGAGCGATCTACACGCAATGGCGCCGTTCCAGCCCTTATCCATCGATGGCTACGTTTGATGCACCGAATCGGGAAGTCTGTGTCTTGAAACGCGATCGGACAAATACACCGTTGCAAGCGTTGGTGACATTGAACGATCCAGTCTTTATCGAGGCAGCTCAGGGGCTTGCTCGGCGAGTCGTGCTGGTGGAGTTGCCGAAGGCATCGAACGAGGAACGCATCGCGAGAATATTTGAGCATGCGCTTGCTCGACTGCCTGCAGAGCGAGAAACGAAGTCCGTTCTCCAGTTGCTGGATGTGGCTCGCGTTGATTTGGAATCGGCTGCGGATCGGGCGTTGAAATTAGCGACCGATCCTACTGGGCCGTTGCCCGATGGTGCGTCGACAGCAGAAATGGCAGCTTGGACGACGGTTTGTAATGTTGTTTTGAACCTCGACGAATTCTTAATGAAACCATGAACCCATACCAAAATCTGCTTGCACAACAAACACGTCGATACTTCCTTGGCTCGATGTCGGGAGGGTTGGGGGCAATCGCATTGCAAAACTTGGCAGGTCCGACAGCGATGGCGGATGTTAGCAATCCGCTTAGTCCGCGATTGCCGCACTTTGCTGCCAAGGCGAAGAGGGTGATTTACTTGCACATGACAGGCTCGCCTCCCAATTTGGATTTGTTCGATTACAAGCCAAAATTGGTAGAGATGGATGGTCAAGAAGCCCCAGCGTCGGTGTTGGCGGGCAAGGAGTTCGCATTTACTACCGGCGTGCCGAAATTGCTTGGGACACGACATGAGTTCGTGAAGTGCGGGCAATCGGGAATGATGTTGTCGGATTGTATTCCCCATTTGCAAACCGTGGCTGATGAATTGTGTATGGTTCATAGTTTGCATACAGATCAATTCAATCATGCGCCTGCTGAGTTGATGATCTACACGGGTTCACCTCGCAGTGGGCGTCCGTCGTTCGGATCGTGGCTAACGTACGGGATCGGCACCGAGAACGAGAACTTGCCTGCGTTTGTGGTACTCATTAGCAGTGGAGTTCAGCCGAACGGCGGGAAGAGTTCGTTCGGAAGTGGGTTCTTGCCGAGCGTTTATCAAGGTGTGCAGTGTCGTTCGCAAGGAGATCCGGTTTTGTATGCATCCGATCCATCGGGGATGAGTCGCGATCTGAGAAGACGGACGTTGGATACGTTGCAAGATTTGAATGGTTATCAGGTAGACGAATTGGGACATCCAGAGACTCAGACGAGAATCGCGCAATATGAGTTAGCGTTTCGAATGCAAACTAGTGTGCCTGATGTCATGGATATTTCGAAAGAGAGCCAAGAGACATTGGATGCGTATGGAGCCAAGGCGGGAGCTGCGAGTTTAGCGAACAATTGTCTGCTAGCGAGACGGCTGGTCGAATCGGGAGTCCGATACGTGCAGCTCTTTGACTGGGGTTGGGATTTTCATGGAACAGGGCCGGCGGAAGACATTCGCGATGGTTTGACTAAAAAGTGTGAAACGATGGATCGTCCTGTTGCTGCGTTGATCAAAGATCTCAAGCAGCGCGGCCTGCTAGACGAGACGTTGATCATTTGGGGTGGAGAATTCGGCCGCACTCCATTCCGAGAGGGGCGAACCGCAAAAGGATCTGTCTTAGGGCGAGATCACTACCCGGATTGCTTCACGATGTTCATGGCTGGAGGCGGCACCAAAGGTGGATTTGATTATGGAAGTACGGACGAGCTAGGTTTCTCGATTGCGGAGAATCCGGTCCACATTCACGATTTGCAAGCGACTTGGATGCATTTGCTCGGCTTTGACCATACCAAGCTGACCTATCGATTTCAGGGGCGAGATTATCGATTGACCGACGTGCATGGCAATGTCGTCAAACCACTGTTGGCCTAGGACTGTTAACTACAATCACAACTTGGCCGGTAGGTTGTTTCAGTCCACGCGGCTCGGGCGAGACGCGATCAAGTCAGCGCAGTTTGTGGATGGATCAAAAACTTATCGCAGAGTCGGGTAGACGGAGAGACGCGACGGGTCTCAACTCTGCGCCCGTGCGTCTCGGCATCTCTGAGCTACGAAGTCCTCGGTTGTTGGACAACAGCCAAAAACTCACCAACAAACTTCGGAAATGCTGCAAGAAGTCCCAAAACGGTTCCTGCCACCTTTTGGCTTCCAAATATGATCTTGAACGTAGCAAGTTTTCTCGCCTTATTGAAATCTCTCAATTAGCGACAGCCCTCCCAGGTCATATGAGAGGGTCTCTTTCTGGCTGTTCTTGGAAATTCAAAGCACTGTCGGAGCAAAGAACTCACCGCTCAGGCGGCGAGAACGGAAGTTCATCGCCCTCTAAATGGCGGTCTCCCTTCCTTTTCCGCGAATTCGTTTCAAAAAGTGCATGGCACTGACTGAGCGGGGCGACCTTTTCCTCCGACTTTTGTCGGCTGTTTCC
>Ga0207937_1000240_pt1 | contig 19795 bp, 13 predicted proteins | sample LakMenEpi04Sep11_FD_150668 | JGI IMG/M metagenome (GOLD analysis project Ga0207937, IMG submission 150668) | Freshwater microbial communities from Lake Mendota, WI - 04SEP2011 deep hole epilimnion (SPAdes) | ecosystem: Environmental > Aquatic > Freshwater > Lentic | place: Lake Mendota, Madison...
TCAAGAGTCTCTCAAACGCTTGAAATAGCCTCGTGTTTTGTTGCGATCTTTCATTTACACTGCTGCCAAAAGTGGCAAGTCACGCTCAGTCGTTCCGTGAGCACTTGGACATTTGCTGGGATTCTAAGTGGACGGCACCTGGAATGTACCTACTACCTTGACTTTTGTCGGTTCTGTCTTCATTTACGGCTGACGGATTGCCATGACCACTTTTTGCAAGCCTTCGAGATTGGCGTTTAGTCGCGAGCAAGCATCTTCGTTGGTATGATTCAAAATGCCTATGGGTCCTTGGTAGCCGGAACGGGCTATCGCCTGAAACACATCGCGATCGCGGTCTCCTTCTCCTATGACCATAATTTTTTTACCGACTTTGTCTCCATGGGTCTGCATACCATTGACGTTGAGAACGTACAGATGGGGCGTGAGTAGCTTTAGGACTTCGGGCAGTCTATCCAGTTCTCCGTGTGCATGATGCAGGTTATAAACGATGCCCACGTTGGGGCGATCGATTGCGGCTAGTAGACGAGTCATATTCTCTGGTACTCCGAACCAACCGCCATGATTGTAAAGACCGACTTTGCATCCCACCTCGTTTGCAGCGTCGGCGATGGTACGCAATCGCACCACTTCCGAGGCCATGAATTTCGAAACTTCTTCGGGCGACATGTTTTCGTTCCCGCCCCCCATCACCCAAAGCTGTGGCGTGACGTGATGTTTTTTGAGCAAAGCGAGGATCCCTTTCGCTTCATCATTTAGTTGGGTTGGAAACCACCACGCGCTCAACTCAATGCCTTGTTCCTGGAGAGATACGATCTCTTCTTCGAACGTCGGAATATGTTCCGCCCGATAGTCATATGCAAACTTACTGATGCCGAGTTCCTTTAACATGAGGGCTCGTTGCTTAGGGGTTCGTTTTTGACTGTCGAAGGGGACGATACACCATGCCATTAGATTCTCGCGACGGAAGAGATCTGCGGCAGATGGGTTAGATTTTTGCTGCGCGAAAATGCATGAACCCGACGGCATGAGATCGATGCATAGCGAGAACAGGCAGATTGCCACGATAAAGAAGAATGATCGAAGTCGCAACAAACGTTGTTTATTCATAGAAGATCTGAGAATGGGAGACAGTTAAAGTCAAGAAGAAAGGCTATTGTTCAGTTGTTGGGAGGGCTATAATTCGATGCTCGGATGACTACAGTATAGCCGAAGCTCTCGTCTCGACGGAAACCGACCCCACAACCGATGCCAACTACCCGACCCACCCAAGAAATCGCCGAAGGGCAGAACCAGAGCGCAAGTGGAAAGTACACCGTCGTCGCTCGCCGCTATCGTCCCAAGACGTTTGCTGAGTTGGTGGGGCAATCTACCGTCTCGCAAGCATTGTTGAACGCGATCCACACCAATCGAGTCGGGCATGCTTATTTGTTTACTGGGGCTCGGGGGGTAGGAAAGACTAGCACCGCGAGGATCTTCGCCAAAGCGTTGAACGCTTCAGCGGCTTCCGACGGGGCCTTTGACCCGCACTCGGATATTGCGTTGGCCATCGACTCCGGTGAAGACATGGACGTAATCGAGATCGACGGTGCCAGCAACCGAGGTATCGACGAAATTCGTCAACTGCGGGCCAACGCATCTGTGCGTCCCAGTCGATCCCTGTACAAGATTTACATCATCGACGAAGTTCACATGTTGACGCCGCAAGCGTTTAATGCGTTGCTGAAAACACTAGAAGAGCCACCGGGGCACGTGAAGTTCATATTTTGCACGACCGATCCAGAAAAGATGCCTATCACGGTTCTTTCGCGTTGTCAGAGATTCGATTTTCCGCCAGTACAAACTGACCAGATACTCGGGCGTTTGAAATTCATTTGCGAGAACGAGGGAACGCAAGCCGACGATGCAGCCTTGGCATTGATTGCCAGGCGGGCCGCAGGCTCTATGCGTGACAGCCAATCGTTGCTGGAACAGTTATTGAGCTTCGGCGGAAATCGAATTCGTGTCGAAGATGTGCACGCGATGCTTGGGACCGCGGATGAAACTCGATTGGCTTCCTTTGCAACACGACTCATCGAGAGAGACGCAGCGGGGGCGTTATTGGAATTAGACCATGCAGCGGAACAAGGAGTCGATGTAGGGCAATTGGCGGAACAATTGCTCGGCTATTTGCGAGACATGATGGCTATTTCTGTGGGTGGCTCCGCAGACTTGGTTCGAACGGCAAACCCGAATAGTGTTGCTCAACTCAAGCAATGGGGGCAGACCTGGGGGACCATGTCGTTGTTGTCGGCATTGCAGATCTTGGATGAGACGATTGTCAAAATGCGGCATAGTGTTCAAAGTCGTATTCTGATGGAGATCGCCTTGGTACAGATTTGCAACATGCAGGATCTTCAAGCGTTAGCGGATCTCGTCAAAGCATTCTCCGCTGGCCATGCCGCGCCTCCGCCTCGCGCAGTGACCAACTCACCTGTCGCAGGATCCGCAACGTCTTCGATCGCAGCTCCTGTGGCATCGCCTGCAATCGTGGAAGCAAAAAAAAAAGATGAATTCGTAGAGTCTATTGCGAGTCCGATACACGAGCTTGAGCCCAGGCCAACAGAAAAATCTTCTGAGTTATCACCCGAACAGCTCTCTCCAGAATCGAATTCTGAGAAGCAAAAAGCTGCACCTATCAATTCCTCGGAGCCTGTCAGAACTTCGGATTCAGTCCAGCCACACGAACGTGCTGCGCCAATCGAGAATTGCGATCAGAGGCCAGCAGCCACCAACGAATCGCTTCTAGAGGCTCTTCGCGAGTCTTCTCAAGGGCTCGGCGGATTGATTGTTCAGTGTGTAGCCATGATCGCGCGTTTGGAGCCTATCGGGAAAGGAAAGTGGAGAGCTTGCATCGCAAAGGATGGCGGATTCGCCATCGATTATTTTCAGACGGGCGAGAATTTACGACGGTTGGTCACAGCCGCCCAGTCGCGTACCAATGTTGAAATGCAGCTCGAATTTGTACTTACCAACGAGATTGGCGCCCCATTGCCAGTCGAAGAGAAAGTGGTGGCAGTCGAAGAATTCCGACCGAGTGTTCCGCAAGCACAATTGATCCGCGGTGCCATGACACATCCGTTGGTCAAACAATTCATTGATATGTTTGATGGGGTGGTCGTTCGCGTCGACAAACCCCAAGTGCCACGTGCCCACATTGCGACGTCCGAGGCTGCTAGCGTTGTCTCTTCCGACGCGATCGAAGAGGTTTTGACCGGTTAAATTGTTCAACTACGAAATGCGGCTCTTTGATCGAAGGGAAGAGAAAGGAACACGATGACAGATAACTTGGTTCGGATCGCAACCTATTGGAGTTCCTTTGACGCAGAGACGGCCAAACTGCATTTGGACAGGTGTGGTATTCCCTCCATCGTAAGCAGCGGTGCCATGAATGCCATGTTGGGGGAGCTTGGAGGGACGCTCTCACCTATCGAATTACTCGTTCGCGAGGAAGATGTCGAGCGTACAACATTGGCGCTCGATGAATTTTTGAGTCAAGAGGGAAAGGAGGATTGGGTTTGTAGTAAATGCAAAGAAGAGGTGCCAGGCACTTTTCTAATGTGCTGGTCGTGTGGTGGTGATCGAGCAACCCATGAAGCACCAATTTCTAAAGAAGCTGGAGAGCTGGATGAAAGCAGCTCCGGCGAGATTGACGCCTACACGTTTGTCGAAAGAAACCTCGTTGTGCTGGCAACCGACCCCAGCTCTTTATCGCTCCCCTACGCGCCGCCAAATACGTTGTCGTCTTCGTCTCGGTTGCTTGCGAACGAGTCCAAGGCTCCGTCCGCTTTATCGACGGCTGAACTTGAAGCGATCGTCGACCGTGCTTGGAAGGCAGCAAACATTGGCATGCTATTGCCTGTGGTACTTCATTTCTATTCGCTCTATTTATTGTTTCAGTCTTGCAGGTCCTCAGAACCGCTGAGTACTTCCCATCAACGAAAATTCGTTTTTACGCTGGTCATCGACTTTTTTATGATCGCCATGTTCGCTCTGATTGGAATGGTTGTAGTGGCGGGTTCTTTTTAGATTCGTCCGTGAGGCGATATCGGCCCAGAAAGTTACAGATCCGTTGGTGAAATGCCTGCGAGAGTGATTGTTTGGGGGGACCTAGGGGACACATGACATCAACCTGGTCAACCTGGGTGGTCAATCAATCTGTGGTCAACGTGGGGACACACCTTTTTACAGATTCGGGCAGCGACAAAGCCGACAAAAGTCAAAGTAGTTGGCGCATTCCATGTGCCGTCCACCTAGAATCCCTGCAAATCTTGAATAGCGGACGGCACGACGGAGCTTGCCTGCTACTTTTCTCGGCTGTGTCGGCGGGTGATGCAACAAATAGCTGTGTCCCCGGCATACCGGCATACCAGCATCTGGTAGCGTTTGTACCGATTAATCATGGTACAAATCCGGCCATTAGGATTCGTGATACGTTTTCTCACAATTCCATGTGACCGACGTTCACCAAAACACAAATCTGATCTACGTTTCGATAATTCATAATGGGTCATGAATATGGGCTCCGACTCCCCCTCCAACCCGCGGTGATATCCCGAAACAGATTCACGAGCTGATTCATGCGGTTGCAAAGAAATCGCAACATTTGGAACGACTGGATCCCGAAAAACCCAGTTCATCATCAACCCATTCGACGAGGCTTTTCTCTCGTTGAACTCGTGGTATATGTCGCTGTCGTCGCAATCTTGGCTATCGCTTTCATCCGCGTCCTAGATCATACCGAAAAAGCGAAAGTCGCTTCGGTTGCTAAAACGGCAAGACTAATCAACGATGTTGCAAGTACTGTTTTTGCAACAACCGGTGCGTGGCCAGCCGATGTTTTCAATAGCATTATACCAATTTCAATGAGGCCATACCTATCAACCAATACGATAAGAATTTTCGCCAATGACACGCCGCTGAAAGGGCGTTGGGATTGGAACGGACCGACAAACATGGTTAGCAACCTTATCGGAATCTCGTTGCGATTCAACCCGCCATCCACTGCGGATCAACAGCTTCTCACAAAACTGGACGAGTCTGTCCCATTCCCTATGAGATGCTTCGTAGATTTACTGAGATCGTCAACCATCGATGCGATATAAAACAATCCCGTAACCCGCAATTTCCAAATTGATTATTGAGTCGCGAATCATCACCTCGCTTCCGTTTTCGATCTCGCGGGCCTGAGTTGAGGCCGAACTTGGATTTAAGAGCCGCAACTTTGCAACAGATTTCTCTGGCCTCACGTTGGCAACAAATACGTATAGCGAGTTGCCGTAGCGTTTACACATGACATCGAGAGGTGGCTTTTCCAAATCCGATTCAATGACTACCGCATTCAAGAGGCTCGGAGAATTAAGGACGGGTGCGAGTTCTGTGATTTGGCGGTTCAAACGCGTGACTGCCTCCAGAAGTTCCGGATCATCTAGTAGGGAAGCTTCTATAAAGTTCGGTTCGAATTGATGCACGAAGTAGATAATGCCGCGTGATCCCTTGATCAAGGACATCCAGACTTCAGATCGAATCTGCTGCGGCGTGGGTTTCACCGAGGTGTTGCTGATGCGACTGCACTCAATACAGTTCCAAACGATCTTCTCGTCATTTGACCATTGTCTGAGTCGATCAACGCCGCGCGGAACGAACTCAAGCTTGCCAGCGACTTCTTGTTTGTCATGCACCGCAGGATAAATGTCGAAGGAGACGATGTCGCTACCCTTGATGTACAAGGGGTAATCCTCTGGATGATTTCGTCGAACTCCACGACCAATGTAGTTGTCGTAAGCGACCCCCTGCCCGAGGTTTAATAGAACCGGTCGCGTCGAGTCTCGCTCGCGAATTTTCTGATAATCTTTTACTATGACGCTTGGATCGATAGGTGGTCCGTAGCCGCCTGACTTGAGCGATTGCGCGTTATCGGGCTCGTCACCGTGCATCCAGGCAACAATGATGTCTGCATTGGAAGATTTCATTCCCGTTTCATTTTGCGTGCAGACGACAGGCATCTGAGCTCGTTTTAGATCTACTAACTGCTGCTCTGTGGGGCCATTCCACAATCCGACATAGAGGTTGATACCCGCTTGCTTATAACGCTTCGCGTTGCGAGGACTCTGTAACCATACGGCGAGAGGAAAAAACTTTGGATCTCGAGTGATCCCCTGCGTCCATTGGTCGTAAACGGTCGTAGCTTTCGCCGTATCCTGCGCCGATGTCGTCAGATGGGTGCCAAAAATGACAAGCAGGAGTACAGAAAAACGAAGCATACATATTTCTCCAGGTTTTTGCATTTCGAACCGATTCACGCCCGACTCTATTCTAACTAGGTGAGGACAACGTGGGGTGAGGACAACGTGGGGACACACCACTCTATAGATACAGACCGCCAACCGTTGGTTCGAGGATGCTTTTTGTTGACGGTGATCAGAGGGGCCTGCTTATAACATGCCGCAATTCATTGGCACAGCGAGCCGCCGATGCCTCCTGCCCGGCGGAGGTAATGATCGACGGAGCGATCCACGACTATGTGAATGACCTCTGAGTAATTTACTCGATGCAGTAGAGGTGCTCTTCGGTTCGCAAATAGATGGATTTGCCAATGGCGGCCGGGGTTGCAAAGATTGCGTCAGACAGCTCGTTCTTGGCAAGGAGCATGAAGGAATCACCTGGTTGCAAAACGTAAGTGATACCTTCTCGATTGGAAATGAAGAGTTTCCCGTCAGCAAACCAGAGAGAGGAGCTAAAGTTGCCACTCAATCGCTCGCGATATTTTTCCTCTCCGGTCAGGGCGTCAAGACAAGTGAAGACTCCATTGTCGCTGATGAAATACAGATGTCGATCGACTAACAATGGCGATGGCATCGTCGGTGTACCGCGAGCGAATCGCCATGAGACTTCTGGTGTCGGTACATCGGCATACTTGATCGCTAGTATCTGTCCTTTGCCGAAACCGGTAATACAATAGATGTGACCGTTTCCAACGACAGGGCGTGGCGTCAACGAGAAACCAAGTTGCCCGTATGGTACTTTCCAAAGTTCACTTCCGTTGGTTGGATCGTAACTATAAAGCCAATTGGATGCGGCGGAAACTATTTGCTCTTTGCCGCTGACGGCCACGACGACAGGAGTGCCGTACGATTTTTTGAGCTGTGGATTCGTATGCATCTCTCCCGATCGATCCGTCCTCCATGCTACATTGCCGGTCGTTTTGTCGAGCGCGACAATGTACTGTTTATCGCTACCGTCCATGTGAAAGACAACGCAGTTTCCGATGACGATCGGCGAACCGCCTGGTCCGTTCTCGTGCATGACACTGAGTTCTGTATTCACCCAATCCACTCTTTGGTTAGCGATATCGAGGCAAACTGTACCATAGGATCCAAAGTGGCAATAGAGTTTTGTCCCTTCTAGAAATGGGGTCGGCGATGCGTAGCTGTTCAGTTTGTGAACCCATTGAGGATCTTTGACGGTTAACAAACTGATGTCATGAAGGAGTTTGCCTGTCTCGCGATCGTAGCAAAGGGCTTTCAACTCCGCTTGCTCGAGCAATGTGAGCGGCTGGTCACCCGTATTCGATTTCAACCGCAGCGCGGCAGCCTCCGCACTCGCTGCGGTTTCGATAGCGGTCGTGAGCCAAATCTGGTTTCCTACTAGCACAGGAGACGAATAACCGCGACCGATCGTTTTTACTTTCCAGCGAATGTTGGTGGTTTCGTTCCAATGGGTAGGAATCTGCTTCGCATTTGAGATTCCTTGGCCCGAGGGTCCCCGCCATTGCGGCCATAGAGCATCGATCTCTTCGCCATGCGCGTCAAGGAAATTGAAGCAGCAGAAGCCTGCCAACGAGATGGAACGCGCTATTCGAGTCAATGAAGTCATATTTGAGCTTTGAGGATCTAAACCATGGTTACGGAAAGCCTTCATTGTAAACATCCTGATTGCAGTTGTATCGAGAACACAAAATAAAACGACATTTCTCCGAGAGATCGCCGGTATTTCGGAAGCCTCAATAACGCGAATCGACCGTAATGGCGTGCTCGAGTTCAGCCAGCGGCAATGCTTTTCTTGAGGTGTTTTCAGTATGATTTTTTGTATTGATGCCTCAAGTACGTATGGGTAGCTGCGCATTTTGAACCGCTTCCAAAATTCGTCCCGAAGCATCGAAGGCCCTCGCTTCGTTATCGCTGAGCATGACACGATCTTACTCGCCGCTTTACGTGCGAAGAGCGAGAGGTGCCGAGATGATTTGACATAAAATGCGTCGATATGAAGTCGAGGCTGTAGCCTTTGTTTTTTCTAGGCTATCTCTGCGTTCTTTTGCGGCTATTTCGGCTATTTCGGCACAGTTCGACGCCATGTCTCGGGCGGCGATATCAAAATGGTAGGCGGAAATATCAAAATGGTATCGCGAACATTGGGCCGTTCGTTTGGAGTAAAATGGGAGACCCATCCAACGTTACCCTCCCTAAAACGACCATGATCAAGACGATTCGTTCTGTTTCCACTTTCCGCGTTTGGACCACCTTGGTCGCCAGCTTCGCGTGCATGGCGTTGTCGGCACCAGCGTTCTCGGCAGAGATCGATTTCAGTCGAGACATCAAGCCACTGTTGGCGGAGCACTGTTTGAAGTGCCACGGCCCCGACAAAGCAGAAGGAGGGCTGGATCTCAGTCGACGTGAATCCGCACTGTTGAAAACAGAGAGTGGCGAGTTCGCCATCGTTCCCTCCGATCCCGAACATAGCACCCTTCTCCGGCGCGTATCGAGCCATGATACCGGCGAACGGATGCCACCACCCGACGAGAAGGCGCTCGATGCAAAACAAATCGCAATGCTACGATCCTGGATCGAGAGGGGGGCGGAATATCAAGAGCATTGGTCCTTTCGCCAATTGCGGATGCCCAATGTTCCACCCGTCAATCAAGAGAGTTGGGCAAAGAGTCCGATCGATCGTTTTGTGCTTCATGATTTGGAATCGAAAGGGATTCAACCTTCCCGAGAAGCCAAGCCGCATGTTCTTTTGCGAAGGCTCTATCTCGATCTTGTTGGGCTATTACCAACGCCTAGCGAAGTGGAAGCCTTTCGAGCCGATCACGCATTGAATGCAGATGCCGCCGTTGAGAAAGTGGTCGACCGGTTGCTGAGCTCCGAGCACTTTGGCGAACGCTGGGGAAGGCATTGGCTGGACTTGGCACGCTACGCAGATAGCGATGGATATGAAAAAGATCGCAATCGACCCGATGCATACATTTACCGCGACTGGGTGATTCAAGCATTCAATCGCAATATGCCTTTCGATCAATTCACGATCGAGCAATTGGCGGGTGATCAACTTCCCAACGCGACTCCCAATCAACGCATTGCCACCGCCTTCAATCGACAGACCCTCACCAACACCGAAGGTGGTTCTGACCAAGAGGAATTTCGGATCGCATCGACATTCGATCGAACCGACACAGTCGGATCGGTTTGGTTGGGACTCACCGTGGGTTGTGCCAAGTGCCACACACACAAATACGATCCGATTCCGCACACCGATTATTATCGACTGTTTGCGTTCTTCAACGAAGCAGAAGAACAGGCGATCAAGCTTCCTACTGGACCGGCCGGCGATCCATCGCAACTCTCCGAATTGGCCGCCGCGCATGAAGAGTTGCAATCGTACTATCGAACGATCTATCCCGCAGAACAAAAATGGGAAGCAGAGCAACGCGAGATCATAGAACAAGAATTGAATAAACCGTTGGTTGTTGAGTCACAGGAGTTGGAAATCGAACTCCATTCCGAGCAAGGGTTAGTGTTTGAGCGACAATCGGATGCGTCGTTCCTCGCTCGCGTTGATAAAGATCGTGAAGGCCTAGATAGCCAGACGCCTGAGACGGACACTTACACGTTGGCGCTCAGCAAATTGCCACCGGAGTTGACGGGGCTACGATTAGAAGTCATACCCGATGAAGACTTGCCCAAAGGAGGCGGCGGGTTAGCTGCAAATGGAAACTTGGTCGTATCGCATGTCGCGGCACAGATCGTTGATCGCGAAGGTACGGTGGTTCGAGAGTTGCCATTGCAAAGGGCCGAGGCGGATTTTGAGCAAAAAGATTTTAAGGCGGCCGATACGATCGCCAAGAAAGTGGATCCCAAGAATGGATGGGCCGTGTCCCCCAAACAAAGCGAGCCGCATTGGCTGCAATGGAGGACCAAGGGACCGACCACTTTGCAAGATGGCGAACGGCTTCGGCTCAAAGTGGCTCAAGTGCACGGAAAGAAGCACTTACTCGGGCGCTTTCGAATCAAAGCGATCACTGGAGACTCACGCGATCTGCATTTGACCAAAGAGGTGATCAATGCATTGAAGATGTACCCAGAGAAGCGACTCTACGAAACAAGGATGCTTTTATTCGATTTTTATGTGCAACAAGATGCTAAAGCCCAATCGCTGATCAAAAAGATTGACGCGATTCACAAGAAATGGGATTCCAAGGTTGTATCGGTTCGCGTTCTGACCGACGCATATACGGAGCGACCGACGTATCGCTTTGAACGCGGCGATTTTCTTTCTCCTGCCGAACAAGTCCGGCCAGGCATTTTGACAGCTCTTCAGTCAGGGCATGCCGAAGCGCAGCACTTGCGTCGACTGGATCTGGCGCGTTGGCTTGTTGGACCAGATAACAGTTTGACCCCGCGTGTGATTGCCAACCAGTTTTGGTCGAGGTTGTTTGGAGCGGGGATTGTTCGAAGTGTCGGGGATTTTGGTGTGCGAGGTGAGACCCCATCGCATCCGGAGCTTTTGGATTGGCTGGCGGTAACGTACCGTGACGCGCTCCGGTGGGACACGAAAGCGTTTCTGAAGACAATCCTTATGTCCAGTACCTATCGACAGTCGTCAACCCATCGCCCCGAAATGGTAGACCTTGATCCATCGAATCGTTGGTTGACGCGGCAAAATCGATTGAGAGTGGAAGCGGAGTTGGTGCGAGATTTGGCGCTCCAAGTTGCCGGCTTGCTATCCAACAAAGTAGGTGGCCCCAGTGTATTCCCTCCGATGCCACCGGAGTTGGCGAAACTGAGTTATAACAATAGCTTCACTTGGACCAACAGCGAAGGTGAGGATCGGTATCGTCGCGGGTTGTATACCTTTTTCAAGCGAACGATTCCGCATCCTACATTGATCACGTTCGACTGTCCCGATGCGAATCAAACGTGTGTGAATCGCAATGTATCGAACACACCGATTCAAGCATTAGCGTTGTTGAACAACGAGAGCTTTGTCGAAGCGTCGTTGGCATTGGCAAAGAAGATCGCAACGGAAGCCAGTTCCGACAAACAAAGGCTGGAGAAAGCGTTCGAAATCTGTTTGACGCGTGGAGCGAGTTCCGATGAGCTTGGCAAGCTGACACGGTTGCTAGAGCGATCGAGGGCCTACTACAAGAATGAAGCAGAAGCAGCCAAGTCTGTTGTTGGCGACAAGGGATCGTCGACGTTAGAAAATTATGAGCTTGCGGCTTGGACTGCCACATTGCGGGTCTTGATCAACCTCGATGAATTCATAACGAGAGAGTAATGAACAGCAAACGATTAGATGCGGCGCAGCAAGGTTGGCGATTGGCGGAACAGCAGTCCCGTCGCTATTTTCTGGGTAATGCCGGATATGGTATTGGGGCCACGGCGCTTGCTTCGTTGCTGGCGACGGACGGGTTTAGCGATGAGCAAAACAATACCGATGAGAGTGCGGCAGGTGCACCGAATCCGCTGCACCCCAAGCCGCCGCACTTCGCGCCGAAGGCCAAGCGATGCATTTTGATCTTTCTCGAAGGTGCGCCGAGTCAGATCGATCTTTTTGATCCGAAGCCGAAACTGAACGAGCTGAATGGCAAACCGTTGCCCGAATCGATGACGAAGAATGTGCGGTTCGCTTTCATCAAAAAAGAGTCCGCCGTACTGCTTGGGTCGAACCGCAAGTTTTCGAAGCACGGTCAATGCGGTATGGAATTCAGCGATTTATTGCCGAACATTGCATCGTGTGCAGATGATATCTTGATGGTGAGATCGATGCACACCGATCAGTTCAATCATCATCCGGCACAGTTATCGTTGTTGGCGGGTAGGCCGTTCTTTGGCTTGCCCACGATGGGTTCATGGTTGACGTACGGTCTCGGGAGTGAATCGCAGGACTTGCCAGGCTATGTCGTATTGTCTGCGGGTCGAGGGACGAGTGGTGGTGCCTCGTTATGGTCGAGCGGTTTCCTGCCATCGATGTATGCAGGAGTGCTCTTTCGCAATCAAGGAGATCCGGTACTGAATTTGGCGAATCCTACAGGATTGCCGAGGGAACTGCAACGTGAGGCATTGGATGTTGCGAGCGCGATGAACGCATCGCGGCTTGCGGAGATGAACGATCCGGAGATTGCGAGTCGCATTGCGGCTTATGAGTTAGCGTTTCGAATGCAAAGTGCTGCACCGGAGCTGATCGACCTCAGCGGCGAGACAAAAGAAACCCTCGAAGCATATGGTGTCGACCGCGAAGATCCTGAGATCAAAGCGGATCGCGGAGGTGGCAAGGGGACTTACAGACAGTTCGCAACGAATTGTTTATTAGCGAGGCGGTTGGTCGAACGAGGCGTTCGATTTGTGAGTTTATTTCATGCGTCGTGGGATCATCATTCGAATTTGGATGTGGAGTTAGGGCACAATTGTGGTATGGCGGACCAACCCGTTGCTGCCTTGCTCAAGGATTTGAAGCAACGCGGATTGCTGGACGAAACGCTAGTGATCTTTGCGGGCGAGTTTGGAAGGACCCCGTTGGGCGAGAATCGAATGGGAAGCAAAGACGTTTCGGGTCGAGACCATCATCCGTTTGCCTTTTCGTTATGGATGGCAGGTGGAGGAGTCAAAGGAGGATTGACGTACGGTGCGACCGACGAAATCGGATGGTCCGTGATCGACAAACCAGTCCATACCAACGATTTTCATGCAACGATCCTAAAACTATTCGGCTTTGACCATCTCAAGCTGACGGTGCGCAATCAAGGCCTTGATGCCAGACTAACCGGCGTCGCCGGAAATGTCATCGACGAATGGATCGCGTAATTGCTTTGGCTTTAACTTTTCAATAATTGTCTTCTGGTTCAACTCATAGGAGACCTCGGGGACACACATATTTTCTTGCGTCGATGTAATGTGTAATGTGGATTCAGCTGACAAATGTCGTTGGATTCCAAGCATTTGCAATTGCCGGTTCTGAGCCCTGGAGGGGCGGAATGGAGTAGCCAGGGGTGCTAACCCCTGGTTTGCAAGCAAATCAGATGTGAAAGCCCTGGAGGGGCGACAGGCATGCTGGCGTGTCGGGGAAGGTTGCGACATGTGTCACCCCTTCGGGGTTCAGACTTCTAGTGGGAACCCGTCACCTGGGGTTGGCACCGTTGGCATCCCCCACGCCTCCAGCGTTCCGAACCGTGCCTGCCGCCGGGATGCTGGGCAAGATGCTGCGCTAACTTTTAATCTTCAATACTACCGACAAGCTGTTCGATCTCCGCATCGCTAAGCGACTGCCGGACCTTTTTAAGCATCCGGCGAAAGTGTCGTTTGCCCTCGTAGCCTGAGATGGATCCGATGTTTCCAGTCGGGCCAATACTATCGATCAGCATGTTCTGATCGGCACCATAAAATGCAAAAAATGGTATGCCGTAAGGCTTGTCACCTGTGAGCTCCTTCGCGACTTCGACTCCGTTCTTATCGCGGACATCGTCGATCTTTAGTAACACGAATTCCTTCTCGAGCATCGTTCGATGATCGTCCAACCAATTGTTCAGTTGAAAACATGGACCGCAGTATCGCTGACTGATGCGAACCCAAACGCGTCGGTTCGTTTTCTTGGCCAATTCAAACGCCTCGGCCCATTTCAGCCGAGCATCTACAACCGCTGGTGAGTGTTTCTCAACGAAGCGTGCAGCTTGGTCATTGGCATCGCCCGCCGATACGTCAATGGTTGTTTGCCCTAGCTCTTTGCCACTTGCATCGAGAGCAATCGCAACGACGCTTCCGTCAGTTGGCACTGGCCAGTTCTTGGCTTTAACGAATGCCTTGCCTCTTTCGGTAGCCGAAGCTCCCGTATTGAATCGCATTTGCATATAGTTGGAGACTTGAATATTGGCATCGTAGTTCAAGAGATTCTCTTGGACGAAGCTGTTGCATCGTTCATTCGCGGTATCGGCCAAGATGATCATGGCATGGAAACCGCCCAGTCGAGCGTCACGCAAAAGCTCTGCGACGCGTTCTTCCACCGTCTTCTTTGAAGGCGAGCTTGGTTCGGGACCGAGTCGATGCACTTGCGGTGGCCGCTGCTCTTCAAGCTCGATGAAGTAATTGCCTAAGTACTCGCGGTCATTCTGCTCTGCGGGACGAGTAGCGTCACACCACATGCCAATTTCAACCTGTCGTGGCAATGGACCTATTCGATACTTACCATCTGCATCTGTTTTCGTAGCGATTGACTTACCCTTCATTGATCGCGAAAAACCCGATGATCTCAACTCACTTGCCGGATTCTCTAGTCTTGGTTCCGCACTGACGGGATGATTGGCGATTGCAACGGTGGGGTCGGTGAACCTCTTGATTCGCAATTGAGCGTCCAAGTACAAGGTTGCAATCTCTGTACTCGCCATGAGATTGGTGATTTCACTATTGGACTTATCGAGCTCATTTACCTTTTCCAAAAGTTGACAATTGACGGTACTCAATTCTTCGTTGAGGGATTGCAACTCTTCCTTCGATGACTCCAGCTCTTCATTGGATGACTGAAGCTCCTCGTTAGCACTTTCCATTTCTTCGATCGTGCTCTGGAGCTCTTCACGGGTCGATTTGAGTTCGTATTCGAGAAGCTGAACTAGTTTTATTTGATCGTTCTCTCCATCGTTCGTAGCGACAGACGGATTGTTCGCAGTCGCTGATCCATTTGTTGCTTGGCCTAACGGATGGTCTTGCAGCATCACGAGTACCAACCCTTCTGAGCCATTGGAGTCCGCTAACGGGCGCGCGGTGATTGTGCATGCGATGTAAGTTTCTTTTCGTTGGACCCTGGCTTCCTTGTCAACCACGGTGATGCGTTCGGTTATCGCTTTGTGGCAGGCAGCTCTGAGTCTAGTGCGCAATCCGGCGCGAGCCATGGCCAGCAGATCTTTCGAAAGTTCACCTGTAGGGAACTCGAGATAGTCAACCACCGAGCCGGTGACGTAGAGCACTTCGTATCGCCGATTGATTAACACGGCTGCTGGCGAATATTCACGTAGCGTGCTCTCCGTCAGTTCCTTGTAGCGTCTGCTGGGTGGAGGAGGGACCGCTTCAAGCGGCTTGGTTCGCTGGAGTTCATCTAACTTATCGACTGGCAAGCTGATGTTTCCACGACGACTAGGACCGATACGGCGGTAAACACGCCATTTTTTAGACACCGGTTCGAAAAGGTTGGTAGCACGACCAACGGTTTCGGCTGGTCCTAATAGCAAGTGCCCATTTTCAACCAAAGCAAAGTGAAACAAGGAAATCAATTTTTGTTGTATCTCCGGTTCGAGATAGATCAAGAAATTGCGACAGGAGATCAAATCCAGCTTGGAGAAAGGAGCATCGCAGATAATGTTCTGCGTTGAATATACGATTAAATCGCGTACTTGCTTTGTTACCTGATAATGGATTGCGTCCGAAGTCACAAAAAAGTGTTTTAACCGTTCCGGTGAGACATCGACTGCAATACTGGCGAGATATACACCTCGTCGGGCGATGTCGATCGATTGTTGATTGAGATCGCTTGCAAAGATTTGTACGTTGGCTGGTTTACCTGCCTCTGCGAATGCCTCCAGCAGCAAAATTGCAATCGAATAGGCTTCCTCGCCGGTCGCGCAACTTGGAACCCAAATGCGCAATGGAGTCTCATGGCGTTGCTTGGCAACCACTATGGGAAAGAGTTCCTTCTCGAGGAACGCAAACGCTTCGTGTTCACGAAAGAATGCGGTCACGCCGATCAAGAAGTCCTTGCTCAACGCATCCATTTCGTCTGGGTTGCTCTGAAGAAACTCGATGTACTTCGATAGATCATCCACGTGGGCTAGTCCCATGCGTCTCAAAATCCGGCGCTGGATCATGTTGGTTCGATAGCTTCGGAAATCGTACTTGGTTTGCGATCGCATGACTTCGAGAACGATCTTCAATTGCTCATCGAAGTCAGCGGAGGTGGCAATAGGATGATCTCGATTCAAATAGGGTTGCTTGGAGTACGTGAGGAGTGCATCGGGCATGGCATTCGGCGGCAGAACGAAATCGACAAGCCCTGTTTCTATTGCGCTGCGAGGCATCTGATCAAATTCGGCTGACTCTGGACTTTGCGCCATGACCATTCCGCCACATCGTTTGATCTCGCGAATCCCAAGCGTTCCATGGCTTCCCGTTCCAGAAAGCACAATCCCAATCGCTTGCTCTTGTTGGTCGACGGCTAACGAACGCAGAAAGAAATCGATTGCGGTTTGCGCTCCGATAGGATCTGGTAACTGACTGAGGTGTAGATAGCCGTCGGATAAACGGAGGCAATGGTTGGGCGGAATGATATAGACTGAGTTTGCCTCGACTCGCATGCCTTCGATCGCTTCTATTACCGGCATGGACGTCTGTCGTGCGAGTAATTCCACCATCAAGCTTTTGTGTTTCGCATCAAGGTGTGGCACCAATACAAAAGCCATTCCGGATGTGCTCGGCATGGCTGCAAAAAAATGCTTCAAAGCATCTAATCCGCCGGCCGATGCGACAATTCCAACCATAGGAAAATTGCTGTCCGACGGAAACTCCGGATCTACCTCCGATTCAACAAGAGTATCGTCTGCCACATCGTTCGCGCTGGCGGCAACGAGATTCGCTTGTCTCGCGTCATTTCCATTAAGACGCTTCGCCATCTCGTGCACCATTCGGTTCTAGGTCGAAAATATCAACATTTCATGATACCAGAAGCTGTCGTGAAGCACGATGACACGTTTTCAAGGCACCTGTGTACATACGGGGACTAGTGGAATTCGCCATGACTCCAATGGTTGAGCGTTCGATTGGTTCCCGTTTCAGGATCGCGAGCTTGCACTCCAGCCACAACATGGAGTTAAAACGGGTTCTATGCGAGGTGCGAACCGGAACTCTCAACATTCGTGGCCAAGTGAGCTCTTACTACTACAAGCAATTAGCTCAAGAGTTGGTGCGACCGATTGCAGGCGTGGAACGCATTGTTAATCATCTAATGGTGAACCATCGAGAAGTAGTCGACATTTACAACCGCTCTCGAGAACAAGAAACTTAACAGAAACACTTTAGGAAAAAAATGGAAACAAAAGATGAGCTTCACTCCCTGTGGCGAAGGGTGATGGAAAATGAGTAAACTTTTGAGAGGGCTGGTTGCGGGAGCTGGCGCGTGGAAATGGGGGGGTGGATGCCTCTCGACAATAATCATTTTTCTGCTCCTATGGTGGGTCTTAGGCAACTTCAACATTTTTCGTTGATGTGGCAGATCGAACTCCCCGAGCCAAGCACTATTTGTTGGCTTGAAGCAGAACGAAAGTGACAATATCCGAGAAGCCACCAATCTTTCCCAGTCCGACAATTCCACTACCGGCATGGCATCGATGACTGGTTTGACCGAATCGGATGTTGCCAGCCGACTAAAGAAGCATGGTTACAACGAATTGCCGTCGGCCCAAAGCAAGAGTCTATGGATGACCGCATGGGGTGTGGTTCGTGAGCCGATGTTTCTTCTGCTGCTCGCGTGCGGTACGCTCTATTTGCTGTTGGGTGACGTCCAAGAAGCGCTGATGCTGCTTGGATTCGTTTTCGTGGTTTTAGGAATCACATTCTATCAAGAGCGAAAGACCGAGCGAACTTTAGATGCGCTTCGAGACCTATCCAGCCCGCGTGCATTGGTGATTCGCGATGGTCAACGTAAACGGATCGCGGGCCGTGAAGTTGTGGTTGACGATTTGATTGTGTTATCCGAAGGGGATCGAGTGCCCGCAGACTCTGCGATCCTTTCAAGTGAAGGACTATCAACGGACGAATCGTTACTTACCGGTGAATCGGTGCCCGTTCGAAAAGTTCCATGGGATAACGTCCAGCCTATCTCGAGACCTGGCGGAGATGATCTCTGTTTTGTCTATTCCGGAACACTTGTCGTTCAAGGCCAAGGGCTTGCGAAAGTTCTGGCGACTGGACTGCAGACAGAAATGGGAAGTATTGGTAAAGCGATTCAGTCTGTAAAATCGGGCGGAACAAAACTTCAGCTCGAAGTTGGTTTGCTCGTTCGGCGCATCGCAATATTTGGTTCCCTCTTATGCATTGTCGTTGTCATCGTCTACGGAATGACGCGAGGCAATTGGCTGCAAGGGTTCTTGGCGGGGATCACCTTGGCCATGGCAATGCTGCCGGAAGAGTTTCCAGTCGTGTTGACGATCTTCCTCGCTTTGGGGGCTTGGCGGTTGTCCAAGATCAATGTTCTCGCGAGGCATGTCCCAGTGATCGAGACGCTGGGGTCGGCAACGGTACTCTGCGTTGATAAGACTGGAACGCTAACCGAAAATCGGATGGCAGTTCGTGCCTTGGCCATCGAAGGAAAGATCCACCCGCTAAATCCGATATCGCCAAAAGCACTCGATTCGCTGCCCGAGGAGTTTCATGAGATCATTGAGTTCGGAATCTTAGCGAGTCAACGTGACCCATTCGATCCGATGGAAAAGGCGTTCTACGATCTAGGAAATACCTATCTTGCTGAAACAGAGCATTTGCATGGGGACTGGGTACTCGAACGCGGCTATTCGCTTTCACCAAGCCTGTTGGCTATGTCGCAGGTTTGGAAATCGCCCAACGGTAGCAACTATGTCCTCGCGACAAAAGGCGCGCCCGAAGCGATCGCCGATCTATGTCATCTATCCGCAGAGCGTGTCAAGGAGATTGGGGCCCAAGTGGCAGTGATGGCAGAGAGCGGGCTCCGTGTTTTGGGAGTTGCTCGCGGTGACTTTGATCAGCAATCGCTACCAAAAGAACAACACGATTTCGACTTCGATTTTCTAGGGCTCGTCGGTCTAGCCGATCCAGTACGAGCGACAGTTCCCGCTGCAGTACAAGAATGTTATGCAGCCGGCATCCGGGTCGTTATGATCACAGGAGATCATCCGACGACAGCCAAGAGTATAGCTCGGCAAGCTGGTATCCAATCGATCGATGATACGATCACGGGGCCTGAGCTAGAGCAATTCAACGACACCGAGCTTCAACAGCGAGTGCGAACCGTCAATGTATTTGCGCGAATGATTCCAGAACAAAAACTGCGACTCGTCAATGCATTGAAGGCGAATGGTGAAATCGTCGCGATGACGGGTGATGGAGTAAACGATGCTCCCGCCCTGAAGGCGGCCAACATTGGGATCGCGATGGGTGGTCGCGGGACAGACGTTGCTCGCGAATCGGCCGCGTTGGTTTTGCTCGATGATGATTTCGCATCGATCGTCCGGTCTGTGCGCATGGGGCGGCGAATCTATGATCATCTCCAGAAAGCGATGACTTATATCGTGGCGGTGCATGTTCCCATCGCAGGAATGTCGTTGGTCCCGGTCTTGCTCGGAAGCCCGATCGCACTCATGCCTGTGCATATTCTGTTTCTAGAATTGGTGATTGATCCCGCGTGTTCCATCGTTTTTGAAGCGGAACCTGACGAAAGCGATGTGATGACCCGTCCACCCCGAGATCCATCC
>Ga0207937_1000241_pt1 | contig 19667 bp, 14 predicted proteins | sample LakMenEpi04Sep11_FD_150668 | JGI IMG/M metagenome (GOLD analysis project Ga0207937, IMG submission 150668) | Freshwater microbial communities from Lake Mendota, WI - 04SEP2011 deep hole epilimnion (SPAdes) | ecosystem: Environmental > Aquatic > Freshwater > Lentic | place: Lake Mendota, Madison...
CTTCGACGAGCGGAACGAAACATCGAATCGATAGCGGAGCGACGATCGGTGGTGTGGCTAACGCATTAGAGCCATCCAATCGAACACCGACGGCCATTTTCAAGGACACGTGCAGTTCGATGCATTTCGCTGGCGTCGTCGCGAGCATCCACCCTCATCCTGGTGACCATACCAACACGCTGGCCTTTCCCAGGCCCACTGATCAAGATTCAAAATCGAATTTGCAAAATGTCGAAGCACTTCCCGCAAATTCGTCGGAATCAGCTCCTACCCCCAAAAAACGAGGCTGTCGAAACCTAAGGCCTTTCCGTTGGACAGTTAGCCTCATCAAGGCTGGCATTTGCTGGGCTTGGAATCTGCTCTTAGGAATCGACGAGGGAATCGAATCGTACCTTCGCTGTCTTTTCCTAATGGATCCCACGAACCGCCGCCGTCGCTAGTTCCTTTACCGACCATTTGCATACTCCACTTTTAATACTCTTTCGATATAACATTCGGAGAAACCGTGCAGACCCTAATACCTTTGAACTCCCTGGCAGGCATCATCGATGGAAATTTATCGGATCCCCGAGGAATCCTCGGTCCCCACAAAGTCCGGATGGAAGGGAAGGACGCGATCGCAGTCCGAGGTTATTTTCCTAGCTCGGACCAAGCTTGGATCGTAGACAATGTCCATTCGGCAGTCCGCCCCATGCGAAAGATCCACCCTTCCGGAATTTACGAAGGCTTAATGCCACACCATGATACTGATTCATCGAGCTACCGCATCCGACTCGCTAACGGCATTGGGAACACAATTGAAATGACAGATCCATACTCGGTCCCATTCCATTTAACGGACTTTGATCGCTATCTTTTCGGAAGTGGCCAACACTGGAAGATCTACGAAAAACTCGGTTCTCACATTCGCGAAGTGAATGGCCAAATCGGCGTGAACTTCGCCGTTTGGGCGCCCAATGCACAAAGCGTCCAAGTCGTTGGCGACTTTAATCATTGGGACGGCCGATCGCATGCCATGCAAAAGCAAATCCCAAGCGGCATCTGGGAACTCTTTGTACCCAACATCGGTGAAGGCCAAAAGTACAAACTGCGCGTCCGCTTGGCGAGCGGCGAGGTGATCGACAAGACAGACCCCTACGGCGTCGCGGCGGAGTTGCCACCGAGAACCGCGTCGATCGTTTGCTCGTTGGACAAGCACAAGTGGAACGATGGCGAATGGATGAATCGTCGCCGCGAAGAAAATCAACTTGACAAACCCATGACGGTTTATGAAGTTCATTTGGGCTCATGGCGCAAGTGCGAGCATGGCGTGCACGGTTGGATGAACTACCGTGAAATTGCTCACCAATTGGTGCAATACTGCCAAGAGATGAACTTCACGCACGTAGAACTGATGCCGATCTCTGAGCATCCTTTCACTGGCTCGTGGGGCTATCAGACGGTTGGCTACTTTGCTGCAACCAGCCGATACGGAACTCCAGAAGATTTCATGTACTTTGTCGATCATTGCCATCGACATGGTATCGGGGTGATCATCGATTGGGTTCCCGCGCACTTCCCGAAAGATGCACATGGACTGCGTCAATTCGATGGATCAGCGCTTTATGAGCACTCCGACCCTCGCCAAGGTGAGCATCCGGACTGGGGCACCATGATCTTCAATTTTGGCCGTAACGAAGTCAAGAACTTCCTGATTGCCAACGCATTGTTCTGGCTCGACAAGTACCACATCGATGGATTGCGAGTGGATGCGGTTGCTTCGATGTTGTATCTCGATTACTCCCGCAAACAAGGGGAATGGGTCCCGAATCAGTATGGCGGACGCGAGAACATCGATGCCATTCATTTGCTCCGTGAATTCAATATCCAGTCGCATTCTCAATACCCTGGGGTATTGACGATCGCTGAAGAATCGACCGCATGGCCTGGCGTAAGTCGCCCCACAGAAACGGGCGGGCTCGGGTTCTCGCTCAAGTGGAACATGGGTTGGATGAACGATACGCTGCGTTACATGCGCGAAGATCCGATCCATCGCAAGTACCACCACAATGAGCTGACATTCAGTTTGATCTACGCGTTTACGGAAAACTTCAACTTGCCTCTGTCGCACGACGAAGTTGTTCACGGCAAGGGAGCGCTCATTGCACAGATGTCGGGCGACCTCTGGCAGAAGTTTGCAAACCTGCGATTGCTCTACAGCTATATGTGGACTCATCCAGGCAAGAAACTTTTGTTCATGGGTTGCGAGCTTGCTCAATGGCACGAATGGAACTACGACAGCACCATTCAATGGGATCTGTTGCAATGGGACACGCATCGAGGCATGCAACGGTTGGTTGCGGATCTCAATCAACTCATACGAAGAGAACCAGCTCTACATCAACTTGACTTCAGCGGGGAAGGCTTCGAGTGGGTGGACTGCATGAATGGTGACGATAGCGTTCTTGGCTATATTCGCAAAGCAAAGGATCCAAACGACTTCGTCTTGATCGCCTGCAACTTTACACCTGTCGTGCGTCGGTATCGTATGGGAGTTCCCAAGACTGGATACTACCAAGAAATATTCAACAGCGATTCAGCGCACTATGCAGGCACGAATGTCGGCAACTATCCTGGAATCACGGCAGATGCCCAGTTTCCACACCATGGTCGCGCCGCTTCGATTGAACTGACGATTCCCCCATTGGGACTCGTTGTGTTCAAACCGCAATGAGGCAAATGATCCATCTCGGAAAAAGAACGGATCGGCATTGACGCGGTTGATTACGAGTCTGCAGTGGAGCGATTCATTCGCGCTGCTCACGACGAAGTGCGATACACAAGCCCCTTCGTGGATGCAACGTTTGGGGTTAGAATGGTGGTTTCGATTGAGGAGCGAGTCGCAACGCCTTTGGCGAAGGTAACTTGTATCTCAATCCTGCCTAGTTGTATCTGCTGGGGCTATGGTGGCTGCGTCTTAAGACGTTTGACTCCTCCACCCAAGACCAGCACCCTCCACTCGTATGAACTGCGGATAGCTTGGTGAATAGCTCAGATTTCGATAGCGGCTTGAATGCCAGGCATGAGAACACACCCGCGAACGAGTTGGACGCTTACGATTTTGAACTACCGCGCGACCTCATCGCCCAAGAGCCTTCGACCCACAGGACAGATTCGCGAATGATGGTTATCGATCGTTCTTCTGGACGCATCGAACACGCCTCCGTACGAGATTTGCCAACCATGCTGCGAGCAGGCGATGCAGTGGTTGTCAATGATTCGAAAGTTATCGCAGCGAGGCTTGTCGGTTATCGTGCAAACACGCGAGGACGTTGGGAAGGGCTGTATCTTCGCGAGGAGAATGGCATTGGCGAACTACTCTCCAGTACACGAGGCTTCTTGCAACCTGGCGAATCGGTCGTCATTCGCGATCCTGAGGGACGAGAGAACCAACAACTCACGTTGGTCGCGCGGACACCTGAAGGGAATTTTTTATTCAAACCGACACCGGAACGACCTTGGTTAGAACTACTGGAAGAATGCGGCCGAGTCCCCTTACCACCTTACATTCGAGATGGGCAAATGACTGCGGCGGATCGTGAACGGTACCAAACGGTTTACGCTCGCAATCCTGGGTCTGTCGCGGCTCCGACCGCGGGATTGCATATCACCGAAGACTTGATCAAGAAGCTCCGTTCCTCGGGCGTCGCCTTGGTAGCGTTGACTTTGCATGTTGGGCTTGGAACGTTTCGACCAATCCAAGCCAAACAACTTGCAGATCATCAGATGCATAGCGAGTTCGCACAGATCTCCGAACCGGTGGTCAAGCGTTTGACGAGTTGTCGTTCGGAAGGGGGACGCATCATCGCGGTGGGTACGACTTCGGTTCGTACGCTAGAAACGAGCGCGATGCACGGAAACGGTTCGATCATACCGTGGAGTGGAGAGACCAACATCTTCATCCGCCCTGGCCACCGCTTCCACGCAGTCGATGGAATGCTGACGAACTTTCATCTCCCCAAAAGTAGTCTGCTTGTTCTGGTAAGCGCCTTCGCTGGTCGAGAACTGATCCTAGAAGCCTATGCGAAAGCGATTGAAGAACGCTATCGATTCTATAGCTACGGCGACTGCATGCTATTGCTTTGATCGGGCCTCGAGGTACTGGAGTGAGGTGGGGTAGAAGATCGCATTCGATGCATAGCTTTGCTTCGGGACAATAGAAGTCGAGGCTGCAAGGTTCTTTCGCGTATTCGCGTCGAAACTCGGCACCGCATGTTTGTCGATTGCGAGGCAATTGCCACAAAGCTCGAATCTGTGATTAAGGCAAGGGTTGCACGATCGTAACAACTCCGTCTTGACTGGTGATATCGAGCAATTGCGGTGTTGACTGTCCAGGCCAGTAGATCTTCAAAGAACATTTCGAGGATCCAAAGGTTGGAATTCTAATCGTTCGTTCACTCGTCGAAAGATAGCTTCCCCCACCCACAATCTGTCGACTCATTTCTGTCTCACCGATTCTCGCAACTACGCGTGCTCCAATGGCATCACGATTGGATTCTGAGCCAACCAATTGGAATGCGAACGGCGGCGATACAGGGACCGTGCTATTCATCAAGAGTGCAACAGGTTCACTTAAATGCGAAATCACGACATCGACGGTTCCGTCGCCGTTCATATCCCCAGTTGCCAATCCTCGTCCTTGGTGTTCAGCACCAAAGTAGTTTTCTGAAGGAAAGGACTGCTTGATAAATCGTCCATCTTGCAAGGTAAGAATGAGAGGTAGCTGGCGGAGCGGAGCGGCCGATGGGAATCGCACCACATGACCATTGGTTACCAAGATTTCTGAGCGTCCATCCATATCCAGGTCACAAAACTCGGTCCCAAAGCCCACGAATCCTCCCCCCATCGTAGTGACCCCCACACGACGGCTCACATGCTGAAACAACCCTTGGCCTTGATTCTGATACATGGCATTGGATTCTCGCTCGTAATTCGTTACCCACAGATCGATCCAACCGTTCTCATCAAAATCGCCAGCTGCCACTCCCATACTGCCGTTCGGAATAGATCGATCATCCACAGCCACTCCGTGCAGCAATCCCACTTCGTTGAATTGGCCAACACCATCATTGAGATAGAGGAAATTGTCCGTGGTATCATTGGCAACATATACATCAATATCACTATCGTTATCGATATCGACAGCAAGAACACCCAAGCCTTTTCCATCTTTTCGGAGACCGTTTCGATTTGCACTTTCAAGAAAACGGCCATGTTGATCACTTATCAACAACAAATCGGGCAACGGCAAAAACGACTTCGGGGGGCAAATGTCTCGCTCGCCGTTCACCGAGCTGTAGCAAACAGGATGATTGCTGAACGACCAATCCACATATCGCGCGACGTAGAGATCTAAAGCGCCGTCTTGATTGAAATCTGCCCATGCAGCGCTAGTGCACCATCCAGGCTCAACTGGGAATCCGTTGTCTGGCCTGTGCTGGAATGTCCCATCCCCCATATTCTCTAGAAGAACGAGTCCATTGTAGCCCGTAATCAACACATCTCCATAACCATCATGGTTGTAGTCCGCAACGCAAACGCCGTGTGAATAAAGTTCGGTAACCACCGTTGCCATCGCTGTTACGCTTTCAAATCGCGTTCCGCTGTTCCGAAACAATCCACACGCAACCCCTCGAGTCGTCGACTTGTTTTCAAAGGTACCCCCTCCAGCCGCCATCACATCTTGATTTCCGTCCTTATCAAAGTCGAATACTGCGACACCTCCCCCTAGTGACTCGACGATCGACAATAGCCCGCTGTCCTCATCATTTTGATATGCAAAGTTCAATCCCAGCTGTTTGCTTCGATCTTCAAGAAGAAATCGACTTGAGGCTTTTTCTAGGGTTTGCCCGCTTTCTTTGGATGAATTGATTGCAGGCACTTTGGAGGGTACGTCCTTTGATGAAACAGAATGCTGCTTTGCGGGTCCAGGGCTGCATCCGAGAATCGACATCCAGCCCAACAGAAAAAGCAATGCTAACCGACGTGCGTCTCCGCCAGGAATCTGGGATTCATCAGACGGATACCTTTCCCTTGTTCCTAACATGGCTTCCAGCATTGAACTATCGTCGGTTCGAGTGATCTGAAGTCTGGCTCGATGTCTCTCCGCTCATCAGCTTACTCAATTCTTGGCGAGCCACCGGGTTTGAAGGATCCATTCCCAAAGCGACTCGGTACCAATTGGCTGCAGCGTCCAGCATTCCTAGCTCCACGGCAACCTTGCCCAGGAGAACTCGGCTTTCAACATCGTTGGGGTCTTTGATAGCGGCCACATGCAATTCAGCGAACTTGTCCTTCAGAGCACGCAGTTTCTTCATCGACTCTTGCTGCTTGGCAGCGAGCTCCAGTTCACCTTGTTTTTGATAAGCGAGCATTGCCAGAGATCGTAAATTAAAATCGTACGGATGTAACGTGATTGCTTTCTCTAACTTTGCGATCGCTTCTACCTGCGAGTCTTTTTCACGCAGAAGCGTAATCTCCGTCGTTAACATCTTAAGATTTCCAGGATCGAGATGGAGTCCATCGGCGAGTGCTTTCGCGGCTTCTTTATCGCGTCCCATCGCTAGCAGGCACTCGGTACGTAGCGCAAAAACCTCGCTTCCACTCCCTAACGTTGATAGGATCTGAAGCGCCTCATCATGACGCCTAACCTGAATCAGACATTCGGCAAGCTCAGTGCGTATTTCGATTTCTAGCTGCTGTGAAGGCGATAGCTCGAGTGCTTGACTATAGGCTCGAATGGCCTCGTCGAACTTCTCGAAATCTTTCAAGATAAGCCCTTCGAGTCGCCATGGTCGAATGTCTCGTGGGGCGAGTTTCTGCACTCTTGCAATGTGCTCCAGCGCATTGTTCATTGCTCCTGTATCGTAATAGGTCGCAATCAATAATCGATGAGCATTGACAAGGTTCGCGTCGGATTGAACAGCCGCTTGTAGCATTCTTTCTGCCTCGACAAGCTGTCCGGCCTCATAAAATATCTCTCCTGAAAGTGCGAGGGATAATGCCGTCGTATCTTGATCACCAAGCGCTTCACCAAGCTCTATCAATGCTTCTCGTGGCATTTTCTTTCGCTTCAATGCCATGCCGCGAACCAAATGAAAACGGTGAGGATAGCGACTATCACGTGAAAGCAAGGATACGTCAGCTTCTAGCTGTGCATCGTCTCCAGACTCGTAAGCGCGGAGAGCGCTTTCAAAGACATTCTTGGGTGACTGCTCTGAGAACCAGACATATCCAACAGCGATCGCAACAGCAATCGAAATGACAAGAATCGCATTTGAGATATTGGATTTGATTTTCATTTTTCAAAGTCGAATCGTTGCCCAAAAACTAAGGGCTGGGTTTTCAGATTCACCATCATGGTTGAAAAAGCACCGCAGGGTCAAGATACCACCCTATAAATCGTGACGCCAAGTCGGTGAAGGCCATGGCAATGATGACTTCTCGTACCTTGCAACAGGATAAAGCAATCCTCGGCAACGAAAAAGTGACCTTTGGCAACGTGAAATCTGACAAAACCGGATAATTGCCTGAGATTCTACCGCAAACCATTGACTTCACCTTGGAGATCGTCTAAAAGAGAGTTTGGGGTGCGTAGATTACCTTTACAGGGTTATAGCGACCTCCAATTCCAATTTTCCGGATTCTGTTTGGTGCGTGCCTTGTGGATAAAGCCAGATTTTGGGTGAAGTTGGGGCAACACCTTTCAGACATGGACGATTTTCTTTTTTGAGTTTTGAGTGTTTTGGTCCTCATGCAAAGGGTTCGATGATGAAAAAACGTGTTGGGTGGCGCCCAGGGTTTACCTTGGTCGAGTTGCTTGTGGTGATTGCAATTATTGGCATTCTTGTCGGTTTATTACTTCCTGCTGTTCAAGCAGCCAGAGAGGCTGCTCGGCGCATGCAATGCAGCAATAACCTAAAGCAATTGGGGTTATCGCTTCACAACTATCATGATGCCTTTAAAAGGTTTCCTGGAGCGAGTGCAATAGTCCCCGGCGTAGCCGATGGCGTCAACGGAAACTCCCAGCCATGGGTTGCCGGATCATGGAGAAAGGGTTCGCATCTGGTGAAGTTACTGCCGTTTATCGAACAGCAGAACTTCTATAATGCAATTCCGATGGAGAGGGACGTTGAAGCCTGGTTTGCGACGATAGCGCCCGCCGGATCGGCTTTTGCGGGAATAAGACCTCGAGAACGACAGATTCCTTCCTTCGTTTGTCCAAGCGATCCTCCGTCTCGTGTCGACATCGCAGTTGGCAACTATGGCGCGTCGATGGGATCTCAAGCAATGCCAGCGAACGGCGGAGCCTGTACTCTTTACCCAACCCACATCAACGGACCAGTCGGTCACGGTAGCTCCAACAACTCCGCAAACATCTCTGGCGTTTTCTCGCGATTCCACTGGTCAGCCAAACTAGGTGATATCACAGACGGAACTTCCAACACGATCGCCTTGGGGGAAATTCGTCCAAACTGTGCCGATCACCACAACAATGGCTGGCACCATGGAAACGCGTTGTGGACGAGCACTATTCCTCCAATCAACTACAATACTTGCCGTGGTGAAGCGGGAGGTAGTCCAGCTACCGGCCCTCGAACCTGCAATAGTTTTGATGTTTGGATGACCTCGCAAGGATTCAAATCCAAGCACGTTGGTGGTGCACAGTTCGTTCTTGGTGATGGTTCGGTCCATTTTATCAGTCAGAATGTGGACTATGTCACCTATCAACGAATGGGAGCCCGCAGTGATGGCGCTGTAGTCGACATGAGTTCTGCAATTGGTCAATAGTTAGCAATGCATGCACAAGTTAGCAATGCATGCACAACGCAAGTTACTCTTTGCTATTTAGACCTTGGTCATTCGGAGCGATCCTGGCCAAGGTCTGTTTCAAAATTGATTTCAATGAACTAACATTCCCGAATTAGGAAAGATGAGAAAGATGAATCGGATGCGTTTTTTCGCGATCGCATTATTGGGCGTTCCGTTGTTCGGATGCGGAGGAGAATCGCTTCCCAAGAGAGTCCCTGTCAGTGGATCCGTAACTTACAAGGGGAAAGCTGTCGAGGGAGCAACTGTCGGCTTCCTTTGTGAAGGCGCACCTCGTATGGCGTCGGGAATCACAGACAAGGATGGTAAGTTTACACTTACTACCTACGAACCGAACGACGGAGCTATACCGGGGAAACATACCGTTACCGTCACCAAGATGGACAAGACAAGCGACTTGATGGAGGCCCAAGATCGTAACGCGAATGCAGACCCAGAAGCTGCGGGCGATGCTTATGGTAAAGCGATGGCACGTGCAGCAAAGGATCCAAAGCAAGGTGCAAAAGATTTGCTACCTGCAGTTTACTCTAGCCCGACCACAAGCCCTCTCCGTGAAACAGTGAATGAAACGGGGCCAAATGTAATACCCATTCAGATACAATAGTTCGATCATCGATAGTTGTTGCACCGTGGCTCCCTCCGATGCTTCGAGTATTCTGGATTATCAAAAGAACGGAAAGATATGCTTCAAACGAGTGATGGCGGATCCAGTAGCGATCCCATAACTTCGGATTCACCCACGGTGTGGCCTCCTCGATTGGTTCGGTTGGCGCTCGGTGCATTGGTCGGAGGGCTCCTTGGGTGGGCTATCTTTCGGTTTGCTTTTCCTCTCTTTAGAATCCCTGAAGAAGTGGCGATCCTGCCTGATCCACCACCGATTGCAGCCATTGAAAAGCTTGAAGCCTACCAATTCGATGTGGACAACAAGAACTATGGAATCGCGTTTGCGATCACGGGTACGCTTGTCGCGTTGTTCGCTTTGGCGTCCTCGTTTGGCGTGAAGCGCCCAGTGAAAATGGTTATAGCGTCAATACTAGGAGCATCGATGGGTGCTTTGGGGGCGGTGCTTTGCAACATTGTCACGACTAAAACGCGAGCGGTCGGTGGAAATGACGTGATTTGGCTAGGAGTCAAGCTGGATAGTATGGGGCAAGCTTTGTTGGCACAAATCTTTCTTTGGGGCCTTATCGGCCTTGCAACCGGTATCGCAGTTGGCCTTGCTGGAAAAGGAGTGAGTGGTGCGATGAAGGCAGGATTAAGCGGCCTTCTTGGTGGCGCGTTGGGATCTGTACTTTTTTTGGTTGTGTATGCAACCTTGTACCCTACTAGCAGTTCCAATCATGTCGTTCTACAATCCATTGGGGAACAGATAGGGTTGACAGTTGTAGCAACGATACTGATTTCCGTAGCCATCTGTCTGGGAACTGGAGAACGAAAGCCGAAGACCGCTTAGTGCTTGCAGGCTACCGTTCGCCGCAAATTCTTTTGACAACCTATGACAACTATTCCACCATCTCAGACAATTCGATGGCATCTGTCGTGGGTTTTCCTCTTATTGGTATTGCTATTGGTCGCAGGTAGCATATTCGCTTTCACGCGTTCGACTTTCTCGAAATCGAATTCGACTTTCTCGATTCCAAAACAGAATGAGACAAACTCAGATGACGAGTCTGGTTTCGTTGTTGCAGTGGACTATCCACGAAACGCTCGTCCAGATTTTGTTGGGCCCGATGCGTGTTCTCGGTGCCATCGCCAGATCTTCGAGAGCTTTCGCACAACAAAGCATCCGAGAACGTGTCGTGTTGTTGAGTCACGGGATATGCCACGAGGCTTCACTCCTCCCAACAACAAACTCGATTCGGTGCACGATGGCATTCGCTTTGAAATGACGCAAAGCGGAGGCGAATACTTTCAGACAAGCGTTCACGCGAATGCAAACAAAAAGCGAGAACATCGGTCGCGACTCGATCTTGTTTTAGGAGCTGGCGGAACGGCCGATGATGTTTTTTTGACCTGGTTGGAAGATGGCCAAATTCGGGAATTGCCGATGGCTTGGCTCTATCCCTCAAACGAATGGGCTTGTAGCCATTTTGATCCGCTCGAAGGTAGCGATTTCGCGAGACCAACCACAGTTCGTTGCATCGAATGTCATAATACATGGATCGAGCATGTTATTGGGACCGCAAACACGTATCGCCGCGAAGGTGCGCTGCTAGGAGTGACATGCGAATCATGCCATGGACCAGGCGGACAGCACGTAGAGTTCCATCACGAAGCTCCGGATGCACGGACGGGTGCTCATATCGTTGCACCTGGCAAACTGAGTAGGGAACGTCAAATCGAAGTCTGCACGCAATGCCACAGCAATGCCATGCGACATCACGGACCCGCTTTTCATTATAAGCCTGGAGAGCCTCTCGATCTCGCCTATAAAACTATCGCTACCGTTGCAACAGAAGACGATCGTGTTGCAAACCAGATAACGAATCTTCGAAAAAGCAAATGCTTTATTGCGGATGAGCGAATGACCTGTATTACTTGTCACAATCCTCACGTACCAAGTAACCCGATGGACTCTGGAGTCGTTTCCTGCGCCAAATGTCACAAACCTGATAGTTGTTCCGACTCTCACAACCTACCGACGGACGTGCGTTCCAAATGCGGCGACTGCCACATGCCTAGCTATTTGAAGATCAATATCAACTTCCAGACGCAAGAAGACAATTACGTTCCGCCCATTCGCAGATCGAATCACCAAATCGGCATATATGCTCATGCACGTGACGAAGTATTGTTGGAGTACCTCAAGAAAAAAAAGAACGAAGCAAACCAAAAGGAGATCGAAACGATATCGGATCGCTTGGTAAGCCACTTTACCAATGAAGCTGAGCAATGTCGCAAAGAGTCTCGCTTCTTGGGTGTTGTCGCAGCATTGAGAGAGGTTGTCCGTATTCGTGATACTGCGGAAACGAAAGCACAACTGCAACAAGCCGTCAAATTCCAAACCGACCTCGATCTCCGATTCAATGCTGCCTTGGAATCGTTAAAGACAGACGATTCCAAGAAAGCAATTGCTATTTTGGAAGAGATCCTGCAACTCAATCCAAAGGATGCCAAAGCCCATGGACGCCTCGGAATGGAGTATGCGAAAATGGGTGACCGAGTACGAGCCAACTATCATTTCGAGTCTGTAGCGAAGTGTGACCCCAATGACATCTATGGTATCGCGATGATGGCTTGGCAAGCGTTTCTGGATGGGAAATTCGACGATTCCTTGCAACTCTACGCGCAGGCCGAGGAGTTAGAGCCTAGAGAAGCTAAGATGAAGTATCAAATCGGATTGGTTCTATTGAAATCAAATCGTTACGAGGAAGCTATCGCGCGCTTCAAACAGGCGATTGACATCGAACCATTGCATGCCGAGGCGATTCAAGCCCTGATACTGACTTTTTTAGAGAAGGGAAAAGCAAGTGAAGCAATTCCATTTGCCGAACGGGCTGTCTGGGCGACCCAATCGCAAGATGTAAATACACTAGCAATGCTAGGCGAAGTTTATCGTGCCTCCGGCGACTCGAAAAAAGCTATCCAAGCATTTCAATCAGCAATTCAGTTTGCTGCATCTCAAGATCCTTCGCTTGTTCCTCGCATTCAGCAGGAATTGAATTCTTTGCGTCCTCAACGAATGATGAATCAATAAGGACAAGGCACAACTCGAATGGGTGCCCCTCCTCGCTATGTTTCGCAATTGCTGAGCTGCTAGGGCAATTGCGCGTTGTCGTTGGGAGCGGACGCAATGACAGCTTTTTGCGAGGCTTTGATGGCTTTGGTGAGGGTGCGATCTAGGGCTGAGGCAAACGCGGATTTGTCTTTCGAGGAATAAGGTGGCGGACCAGACAACTCAAAGCCAGCTCCGCGTGCGGCATCCGCCAGATCCCTCGCTCCCAATCGGGTTGCGACATTGCGGTCGTCGTATTCGATTCCGCGAGGGTCGATCACGAACACTTTCTTCGCCACTAAATCCGCGGCCAAAGGAACGTCTGCGGTAATGGCGATATCGCCCGCACGAGCATGCTCTACCAGATACTTGTCCGCCATATTTGCACCGTCGCGAACCGTTATCGAGGTGATGAGCGAGTTCTTCGGTGCCCAGATGGATTGATTGGCAACGAGAGTCACTTCGACCTTGAGACGTGCCGACGCACGGAAAACCATTTCTTTCACTTCGCGTGGTGCTGCATCCGCATCGATCCAAATCTTCATGTCGGGATTATATCCAGTTGCGGTTTTGCACGAGATTGAAGCTCGCTTACGCGTCGGGTTGGGATTAAAGCAGCAGTCGGTCAAGCTTTGGGTCGAGACTTAAACAACGCGTCGATTGGGGAGGTTCACTCCCTCTCATCTAGGCTGCGTAGCGGTCCGGTGATAGTCGCTCGACAGATACGGATGTTCGTTCGCCAGTCACGATCTGGGTCGTCAACTGACCCGTGATTGGCCCGAGACTAATGCCCATCATTGCATGCCCCGCGGCCACAGTCAGGTTCTTCCAATGGTTGGTTCGACCGATGTAGGGCAGTCCATCCGGCGTAACCGGTCGCAAACCCACCCAAGGTTGAATACCATCAAAATGTTGTGCTTTGAATCGCGGCAAGTACGAAGCAACACTCTTCGTAATTCCTCGAATCTTCTCCGGTGCAATGACTTGATCCGGCTTGCCTATTGTCATTGTTCCACCAAATCGGAGTTTGTCCCCCATCGGTGTCACTGCAACTCTGGCTTCACACAGGATCGAGCAAACCGATGGCAATTCAATCGGTGTTGGCAGTGTTAGCGAATATCCCTTACCCGCTAGCATGGGAATTGAAAGTCTCAACGGTTTGACGAGATCATCCGACCACACACCGCCACAAAGAACAAACTCGTCCCCGGTCAGTTCTCCATGCGATGTTTCGAGTGCGACGATCGACGATCCTAACTTTTTCCAACCGGTGACATGGTGGTTCCACAAAACCTTTCCACCTTTGGCTTCAATGCTTGCGAGGAGCGATGCAATCAGCCGTGATGGATCGAGATGGCAGTCCTTTGGATAATACACACTACCCGCAATACTCATGGTAACGTTTGGATCGAGAGCCGCTGTCTCTTGAGCATCCAATACTTGAGCAGGTATCCCCAGATCCCTGGCTTGCTGTGCCAATTCTTTTTCCTCGTGCAACATCGTATCGGTCTTGCAAAGCATCAGAAGACCTTTTTTCGCAAGGCCGCTATCGATACCTGTTTCGCTCCACCGAATGTAGAGATCGCGTGAAGCCAGATTAAGATCTCGCAGAATCGGTGCCGCTTGGTCCACTTGGGCCCGCGTCGAAGCGAGATAAAAGCGCAAACCCCATTTCAGCATATCCAAGCTCAACGATGGCTTGAGTGAAAAAGGAGACTCTGGGTCGCGCATCCATCGAATCGCTTGCCCCATGATCCCGGGTGCGGCGAGCGGAACAAAGTGGCTGGGTACGATCATGCCCGAGTTCCCTTGGGAGCAGTTGTCTCCATGCGGGGCATTTCGCTCGACAACCGTGACGTTCCAACCTTTTTCTAGTGCAAAATATGCAGTCGACAGACCGATGATGCCACCGCCTACGATGACCAAATCTTTTTTCGTACCCAATGCAGTATCCTGTCGATTCAAAGAGAAAAATTACACAAGTCTCGCCATCAACAACTCGCGTTGGCACATCAGTTCCTTGGGCATCGTGTGATACAGCTTCAAGAAAAGATCTGTCTGGCTGGTCAATTCCGCGAGCCAATCTTCTTGGCGGTAAAGCATGATGGCATCAAATCGTTCCCGTGTGAAGCCTTCTAGCCCAACGGTGTTGAACCCTTTCCAGTCTGGAGTCCAGCCAATTGGGGTTTCATACCCCGCGACACGCCCTTGGCAACGCTTCACTATCCAATCCAGGACTCGCAAATTCTCGCGGAATCCCGGCCAAAGGAATTTTCCTTCGGCGTCTTTTCGGAACCAATTCACGTGAAAAATTCTAGGCAATCGTCGAATCCGTTTGCGCATATCGAGCCAATGGCCAAAATAATCCCCCATGTTGTAGCCACAGAAAGGAAGCATCGCCATCGGATCGCGACGGACAGTGCCGACCGTACCTGTCGCGGCTGCGGTCGTTTCAGACCCTTGAGTCGCCCCGAGAAAAACGCCATGCGTCCAATCAAAAGACTGGTAGATGAGCGGCATCGTTGAAGGTCGTCGTCCACCGAAAACAATCGCATCGATCGGTACACCTTCGGGATCTTGCCAACTAGGATCGATGTTTGGGCATTGCCCTGCAGGTGCCGTAAATCTCGAGTTCGGGTGAGCTGCCAACCTACCGCAATCGGGCGTCCAATCTTGACCTTTCCAATCGATCAAATGGGCTGGAGGCTCGGACAGCCCCTCCCACCAAACGCAACCATCGTCAGTCAAGCCAACATTCGTGAAGATCGTGTTAGCCGACATGGCTTCCATGGCCCCCGAGTTGGATTGCCACGAAGTTCCCGGTGCGACGCCGAAGAATCCAGTCTCTGGATTGATTGCATGTAGTTTACCGGACTTTCCAGGCCACAACCATGCAATATCATCGCCGACAAGTGTTGTCTTCCATCCTTGTTCTCGATACTGATCGGGTGGGACGATCATTGCCAAATTCGTCTTGCCGCAAGCGCTCGGGAAGGCCGCCGTCAAATAGGTCTTCGTCCCGTCCGGGGACTCGATCCCCATGATCAACATATGTTCCGCCAGCCAACCTTCGTCCCGTGCAATCGAACTCGCGATGCGCAACGCGACACATTTCTTCCCGAGCAATGCATTGCCACCGTACCCACTACCGTACGACCACACTTCGCGCGCTTCTGGAAAGTGGACGATGTATTTTTCAGCGTTGCACGGCCAAGCGACATCGATTTGCCCAGGCTTCAGGGGAGCACCCAAGCTATGCAAGCACGGTACATACGAACGATCCGCAGTGAGCCGTTGTAGAACTTTCTCACCCATGTGGCACATGATCTTCATGCTGACGACGACATAAGGCGAATCGGTCAACTGCACGCCGATCAGAGCCAGTGGACTATCGAGCGGTCCCATGCAAAAGGGAACGACATACATCGTGCGCCCCTGCATGCTGCCACGAAACTTCTCCGTCATCATGTCGCGCATTTCGGATGGACTACGCCAATTGTTTGTCGGGCCGGCATCGACTTCTCGAAGCGAACAGATAAAAGTCCTATCCTCGACACGGGCTGTATCCGATTCGTGACTTCGTGCTAAAAACGATTTGGGGTGTTTCTCGGGATTCAGGCGGATAAACGTACCCCGTTCTACCAGAAGACTCGTCAGTGAGTTCCATTCGGCATCCGAACCCGTGCACCAAACAATGTCAGTCGCACCGGTCAGAGCTGCGGATTGATCGACCCATGCTTTCAGTTGTGGATGCTGCAACGTCATTGAATTAGACGTGTGATTTATTGGGGACGCCAATGAAGTCATTTCTATATCCTGCTTGGATCAAATTTTTTGTCGACAGAAGAGTATTTGATAGAGCCTCGCTCCCTCTGTCGAGTATAGACTTTCGTTTCTACCATTCCCTAAAAACCTATGTTTTAAAACGCTCCGTTCCCCGGCGATAAAGGTCGTCGCTGGGGCGCAATTCGCAACATGTTTTTGGTCAGGACACGGAAAAGACCGACCGATGAGTCTTGATTTTCCGCATTTCTTCGAAACAGAGCGGTCCCTATAATCTGCCGATCATCGTCTGTTTTCGCCAAATGAACATTCCCCCGATCCCCCAAACTTCCTAAAGAACCATTTCTTGTGATCCCAACTCTTTCAAACTCCGTAAAAAGTGAGACTGAGATAGAAACTCAAGAGGCTCTGCGGGTCGAAAATGTTTGGAAAAAATACGGCTCCAATCAGGCGCTTCGAGGGACTTCTTTTTTTGTCAAGGCTGGAGAGCGACTTGCACTCTTGGGACCCAACGGGGCAGGAAAGACCACATTGATCCGCACTATGTGCGGTCGAATCCGGCCTGACTCTGGAAGGGTGCTCTTGTTTGATCGGCCGATTCAAGAGCCGAGTGTCCTTCAACAGTTAGGCGTGATCCCACAAGATCTCGCAATTTACCCCGACCTGACGGCGCGCGAAAACCTGGAGTGCTTTGGGAGGCTTCACGGTTTGCGGTCAACTCGTTTGAAGGACCGCGTCGATTGGGCTCTCGATTGGATCGGGCTCACCGACAGAGCTCATGATCTCACGAGCAAGTTTTCAGGTGGCATGAAGCGCCGCGTCAACATTGCTTGCGGTGTACTGCATAAACCCAGAGTTCTGTTGCTCGACGAACCAACGGTCGGAGTCGATCCCCAAAGTCGGCAACGGATCTTTGATATGCTCGATGAATTGCATTTGCAGGGGACAAGTATCGTCTTGACCACCCACCACCTCGACGAAGCTGAACAGCGTAGCGATCGTATTGTTATCGTCGATCATGGCCAAGTGATTGCCGAAGGTGAGTTGTCCGAGCTTATCGCGAACACGACCGGCACCCAACGACTCGTCACGATGGATATCTCTGGCTTGATGGTCGCGGCGCCCGTGGGTATCCGTTGGGATCAAGAACGGAACCGATATCTCGCTTCGGTCGACAATGTTGCTGAAGAACTGCCCAAGATCTTGGACCGAATTCAATCCGTGGGGGGGCTAGTCAAGGATTTGGAAGTACATCAACCGAACCTGCACGATGTTTTCTTGTACCTTACGGGCAAGGAGTTGCGAGAATGATCTGGACCGTGGTGCAAACCAGTTGGCGACGACTGAAGAATAATCGCTCAGAATTGGTTCTGACTTTTATTGTCCCCATTCTTTTTTTTAGCATCTTTGCGATTATTTTCGGATCGCGCGACGCATCGTCGACAACTCCTAAAATCAAGATTGTTGTTTGCGATGAACAACATAGTTCGCTCTCGACCCGTTCCATAGAACGGCTCTTGGAACAAAAGTCTCTCCGGATCACCAACAAGAGTTCCACCGATACGATCGCTGCAATCACCCGGGCACAAGCCGAAGATCTTGTCCGCCGTGGCATGGCATCCGCCGCCATCGTTTTCCCGAAAGCGAACCAGGGCCATGAACAAAGCGATGCACCTAAAGTCGAAGTCCTCTCGGATTCCTTCGACCAAGTGGCATCGCAAGTGATGACAGCGGTCGTACAAAAATCTGTTTTGACGGCTCAAGCAGAGATTGCAAAAGAAAAGCAATCTGCGATGCAAGCCACGCATCCTGTCGTTCTCGCTTCGGGAGTATTGACTAGCAGTCCATCGCCTAATCAATCGCCAAACGATAGCCGTATTGCTTCTGGTCCTGCACTCGAAGAGGTGGGGACCAAGGTTCCGTCTCTGTCCGCCATGCCCGAAGTGGTTAACGTTGACTTGATGGGAGGGAAAAAAACGAATCCTGTCGTAGCGATGTATGCTGCTGGTATCGCTGTCATGTTTTTGTTGTTCAGTGCGACAACGGCAAGCGGTTCGCTGTTAGAAGAACGAGAGAACTCTACACTCGATCGGCTCCTTTGTAGCCGATTGACGATGGATCAGCTACTGTTGGGAAAATGGACGTATCTCACGATTATCGGGTGCATTCAAATGCTGCTGATGTTCACATGGGGAGCGCTCGTTTTCAAAATCGATGTTCTCCGCCATTGGGAGGGTTTCGCGGCGATGACTCTTGTGACGGCAGGAGCTTCGTCAAGCTTCGCACTGCTGCTCGCTTCTCTTTGCAAATCACGCATGCAACTCGGTTGGGTCTCGACGATCGTTATCCTAAGCATGAGCGCCTTAGGTGGCAGCATGGTGCCTCGCTATTTGATGAGCGAGACGATTCAAAAGGTGGGACTTTGCACATTCAACGCATGGGCACTCGAGGGATTCAACAAAGTGTTTTGGAGAGAACTGCCTCTCGATCAAATCGGTTCGGAGTTGGGCGTGTTGACCGGATGCGGCGCGTTGTTCATCGTGTTGGCTAGGGTTTTTGCAATTCGCTGGGAACGTTCATGAGTTCGGATGAAGTGGTGAACGATGTTTCTTCGGTGTCTTTAGCAGAGCTAGAACCTTCACGACTACTTCGGCGACACTATCTACGACTAAAGCAGCAGCGGGATCGGATACTCAAACAGCCCGCTGGCAAACGTCGCATGCTCGATACCGAGCGTTGGAATCATGCGATGGCGGAATGCCATGAAACGTTTCACAAGAGAGAGAAGCTACCTCGAACGATCGAGTATGACACCGACCTTCCGATTACAAACTATCGAGAGCAGATCATCGACTTGCTGGTGCATCGACAGGTGCTCGTGTTATGTGGCGAAACCGGCTCCGGAAAAAGTACGCAACTCCCCAAGCTCTGTTCGGAAGCAGGACTAGGAAAGACTGGCTGGATCGGGCATACGCAACCGCGACGGATTGCAGCTCGAAGCGTTGCGACTCGAATCGCGGAAGAACTCGATAGCCGTATCGGTGATGCAGTCGGTTTCAAGGTCCGTTTCAATGATCAAACCAAACCGGAGTCGTTGATCAAACTGATGACGGACGGTGTGCTGCTCGCGGAGATTCAACGCGACCGCTTTCTCGACGCTTACGATTGTATCATTGTCGACGAAGCTCACGAACGTTCGCTCAATATTGATCTGTTGATGGCATACCTGCAACGGTTGTTGCCGCAACGTCCAGATTTGCGAGTGATTATCACTAGCGCTACTATCGATGCAGAACGATTT
>Ga0207937_1000243_pt1 | contig 19652 bp, 10 predicted proteins | sample LakMenEpi04Sep11_FD_150668 | JGI IMG/M metagenome (GOLD analysis project Ga0207937, IMG submission 150668) | Freshwater microbial communities from Lake Mendota, WI - 04SEP2011 deep hole epilimnion (SPAdes) | ecosystem: Environmental > Aquatic > Freshwater > Lentic | place: Lake Mendota, Madison...
TCGGGTGGCAACTCGACCAATGTGGCTGCTCCCGATGCTGGAGTGCGAACTGGAGTTCTATCGGGCGGTACATCTACACTCCCGCAAACATATACACAAGCGAGCGAAACAGCAGTTGAGTTCAATTCGACTCCAACCAATGGTTTCAAATTTGATATCGCCGCAGTTGCTGGTGGTTCGTTTGATGGAGCTCGCGGTAAGCAAACAGACTTCATCTTCACGATTGCGAATACGGGTGGCACAAGTGCTTCCTTCGACGCAGCGAATAACAAGGTGACATTGACGATCGACAGATCGCAAACCGTTAGTGCCATTGAAACTGCAATCAATACTGCATTGTCTGGTCAGTTCAAGTTCAGCGGTGGCGTCACTCAGGGTACTCTAGCAGATCTTGCAGTACCGGCAACGGTTACAAATCCGTTGCAGACAGGTGGAACGGATACAGCAGTTGCCGCTGGTTCACGAGCTGGCTTCAAATTAGCAGCTGTGGATGGTGGTGCGGCGGATGGAACGATTGGTAATGATACAAAACTGAATTTCATTCAGGCTGCATCTGGAATAGAATCGACCGCTGTTTATGACGCCGCAACGAACGAATTGAATGTGACGGTAGGTCGTGGAGCGGATGTCAATAGCATCGCAGCAGCGATTAACGCCGAGGGTACATTCTCTGCATACGATACTCGGTACGGAAAGGCCATTTTTGATTCGGCAGCCTTCGGAACAATTGCAACACCACTCAGCACGACGGCGGGCACAAACACGACAGCCCCATCGTCATTCAAACTAACAGCCGTCGATGGTGGTTTGGCAGATGGAGCAACTGGTAATTCGACCAAGTTGATTTTCTCGACCGGTTCGACAACCGAAGTCATTTACGATCAAGCTTCGAACGAATTGCGTGTTACCGTTGGAGCAAACGCTAGCGTTCAGAATGTCGCAGACGCGATCACAGCGAATGTTGGCGGTGTATTTAGTGTTTCCAACGTCGCTAATGGTGAAGCAAAGTTCAACCGTACACCCAGCAATGCTGACTTGGGAACCAAAACCGGTGTTCTGACGGGTGGGACCACCAACGCGTCTAATCTAGAGGACGAGTTGATTGTCACAGCGGCCGCTACGGGAGTCAGTCTCAATGGAGTCAAGATTACATTCGAGGAAGATGCAACCGTAGCAGCAGGCGCACCGACCGCGAAGTACACTGCGGCCACAGGATCCGCTGATGGGTCTATCCTCGTCAAAGTCAGCAACGCTGGCAGCACCAAACTTTCGGACATCGCTGCTGCCATCAATGCGATCCAAGATGCGAACAACAACCCTTTGTTTGCCGCATCATTGAGCCCCACAAGCAACGGCGACGGAGTTTACACGGGTGCAACCGAATCGGTTCCAACCGCAGCAACGCTTTCTGGCGGAGCACAGGGTGGTGGACTCCAAGCTGATTTGGTATTCCAATTGACAGGAGGTACAGGTTCCGAAGTCTTCAAGTTCAAGAAAGGAGTTTCGATTGATAACATCATTCAATCGATCAACCTGCTGAAGGACTCGACCGGAATCGAAGCTTCCATCGACGAGGACTCCAATCTGGAGTTTCGAAGCGTGGAGTACGGTTCTGCAGGAATCGTTGGCATCGAAGTTCTCAGCGAAGGTGCAGGTGGTACATTCAAGAGTGGACTTACTGGCGGGCCACGTGCTGTAGGTAATGATGTTCAAGCGACAGTCAATGGAACGGTAGCAACAGGCAAAGGGAACAACATCTCCCTAAGGACTTCTACTTTGAGCTTCAATTTGACGGTTCAAGATGGGTCTAGCACCGCAGTCAACTTCAATATCAATGGCGGTGGTGCGTTGTTCCAGTTGGGCCCAGATGTTGTTAGCAACCAACAGGCTCGTTTGGGTATCACCAGCCTGAATACAGCGAAGATCGGTGGTGTATCCGGAAAACTTTTGGAACTTGCATCCAGCGGCAATAGCTCGCTAACCAAGGATGTAACCAGAGCATCCGCGATTGTTGACCAAGTGATCAACAAGGTTACAACCCTGCGTGGTCGATTGGGTGCATTCCAGCGAACGGCTTTGGAGAGCAACGTAGTTTCGCTGAACGATACCTTGGCGAACCTAAATGAAGCACAAAGCTCCATTCGAGATGCAGACTTCGCGAAAGAGTCTGCCAACTTGACGAGAGCACAGATTCTTGTTCAATCCGGTACTTCGGTGCTCGGGATTGCAAACCAAAGTGCTCAGTCTGTTCTGTCGTTGCTCCGATAGTTCACGTTGAACAGTATCCTAATGAAGAAAAAGGCGTGCCAAAAGCACGCCTTTTTTTATGCTATCATTTTTCCAACGATAGGTTTATTACGGAACGGCCGATACTCTCATGAGGAAAGATATGCAATCTAGACATGTTTCAACGACACGCCACTAACCGCATGGCACAGTTGCTATTATGGGAAGAATCCAATCCAACGTCGGGCTAGCGTCCGGAATCAACATTACGAGTACCGTCGACCAGTTGATGGCCGTCTCGTCTCGTTCAAAAACCGCGTTGGAGACGCGGGTCAAAGGACTGCAAGCTCAGCAAGTGGCGATCAACGAAATCACTGCGTTAGTCGTCGGGATTCAGCTACAATCGGATCGAATCGGGGCAGCCTCGAGTTTCACAACCAACGCAGTCAGTTCATCCAAAAGTGATATTGTAACTGCAGCCATTTCCGGCGCACCTGCTCAGGGGAATTACTCGGTTCGTGTGTTGCAAACCGCGCAAACTGCCACGGCATCGAGCGCCCCTCTGACGAGTAGCAATGACACGCTTCTGGCCGGTGATTTTGTCGTCAAGACCGGGGGGTTCGTCGATTCCAATATCGCTTTGGACGATCTGCGCGGCGGAGCAGGGATCGCACGAGGCAAGATTCGAATCACAGATCGAAGTGGTTTGGCGAAGGAAATCGACCTTCGCTTCTCTTCGACGATCGACGATACCCTGAAGTCCATCAACAATGCTGGCCTTCGCGTAAGTGCCAAAGCGGATGGCGATCGTATCGTTCTCACGGATTTAAGTGGCCAAACTATTTCCAATCTCATCGTAGAGGAAGTGGGAGGAGGACGTACTGCGGCTGACCTGGGTCTGAGCGGAATCAATGTGAATGCCAACAGTGCGACTGGCGACGATCTTTCCTTTCTGGCGAGTTCCTCGCGCATTAGCACACTTCGCGATGGAAGAGGAATTGCTTTTGGGTTCGGAACCGATCTGTCAATCACTTTAAGAGATGGCACGACGCTGAATATTGACGTCAATTCGGACAAAGCTCCTTCGAATGTTGGTCAGCTAATGGCCAAGGTGAATGCCGCAAACGCCGACAAACTAGAGTTACGCATCAGTTCCAATGGCAATGGTTTGGAACTGGTCGATAAGACCACCGGGAGCGGTGCGTTTGTCGCGACAGGCAAACTTGCCGATCAACTTGGTTTCACCGGCGTTGCTGGAAATTCCGGTAGCATTGTGGGATCTCGAATCCAGAGCACTCTCCAGGGACCTCTATTGTCTTCCTTGAAGGGAGGGCAGGGACTAGGAACCCCAGGTATCATCACGATAACGAACAGACAGGGGACCGTTAAATCGGTCGATATGTCTGGAGCCCAGGGGCTTCGTGAAGTCATCGACCGTATCAACAACAGCAATTCTGGAGTTACCGCGTCTTATAATCGATCGCGAACAGGAATTGTAGTTCAAGACGTGACAGGTGGCACCTCGAGCAACTTGATCGTGGCAGATGGTGATTCGAATGGAACTGCAACGAAACTTGGTATCGCGATCAATGCAGAGAAAAATAGCGTCGAAGGTGGCGCTCTCGACCTTCAGTTTGTAAGCGAAGCAACAGAACTGACTCGCCTTAATCAAGGTCGAGGAGTTCGAACCGGTAGCTTTACCATTACCAATGCATCAGGCTCTCAGAAAACTATCACGCTAACGCCCAATACGAAAACGGTTGCTGACGTCCTGGAACTCGTTAACAGCAATACGATAGGGATACAAGCGAAGCTGAACGCGCAAGGGGATGGAATCACTATCGTCGATACTTCTAGCGGTTCTGGACAGCTTACGATCACCGACAATCAATCCGGTAGCTCCGCGTTGGATCTAGGCATTCGTGGCACCGGAACACCCAAAACATCTCCTGCCCGTCAGGAAATAACTGGAAGCCAAAACTTCAAGCTGGCCATCAATGGTACGGAATCGATCACGGATGTTGTCAAGAAGATCAATGATGCCAATGGCCCGTTAACAGCATCCCTCCTGACTTCGGGTAGTTCGACGGTGCGCCTGCTACTGACCTCACGAGCCACTGGGGATTCGGGTAGATTCTACGCGGATGGTGAAGGCATCGGGCTGAATATCAACGCATCAGGAGCAGCTCGGGATGCCATCGTGGCGGTTGGAAGTGCGGAGGACTCCGGTGGATCGCTAGTGCGATCGTCGAACAACATCGTCAATAATGCGATCGAAGGCGTTGCCTTAACGCTGAAAGGTGCTTCTCCAGACCCGATCGATGTTACCGTCTCATCAAACAATTCTACTCTTGAGCGAAATCTGCAACTGTTCGTCGATCAATACAACAAGGCCCGAGACAAAATAACAAAGGAGACCGAGTTCAACTCAGATACTGGCACCACTGGATTGTTGATCGGCAGCTCAGAGATCTTGCGAGTCGAGCAAGCGCTTTCTCGATTCATCACGCAACGAAACTTTGGCTCAGGAAAAGTCCAGTCGCTTGTGCAACTAGGAATAAGCGCCAACGACAAAGGAAAGTTGGAATTCGACAAAGAGAAACTCAATAAAGCGTTAGCCTCTGATCCTGAGGATGTGAAAACTTTCCTTACCAAAGAAACCACAGGCTTTGGTTCACGAGCGAAGAAATTGCTCGACTCATTGGTTGGCATCAAGGGAAGCACTTTGGTCATTCGCAGCCAGACTATTCAACGACAAATAGAGAGCGGAACGCAGCGAGTCGAAACATTGACCTCGAAGTTGAGTAGAGAACGGGAAAGGCTCCTGAATCAATTCTATAAGCTGGAAGAGAGCATCTCGAAAATTCGCGGTGCCAGCACTAGTTTGAATGATCTTCAAACCGTGTTAACTCAATTCTCATCCCTCTAACGCTCACGCCCTACCCAAAGCAGATCGTTCTACGCTTCGGGCATAAGCAGCGACTGCATGGCGAGCTGCGACAGTACTTCTTCCACCAGTCGTTTGGGTATCTCGCCTGCGGGAATGTTGGCCTCAGCATGCACCAACTCCACTTTTAGTAGTCCGCTTTGGATGAGAAAGGAAACTTCGCGAACGATCTCAGACATATCTTTGGTACCATCCAGGATTGGAATGATATGGCGGTTGATGTCTGACAGATTGATGAATTCATGCCGTAGGTTCGTTGCGTACTTACCAGCTTGTGCTTGGCACCGAGCCCAATCGGTAACCTTCGGCTTCTTGTGCCCACGAAGTTGAAGACGGTCTGGCAAAATACGAAATTCCACCCACCCGGCAAGAACGCCCTGAATGAGATTACCAGCAATATGATTTACATCCAGCTTCTCACTCAGTTCTTTCGGTAGCGTTCTTCGCAAGTGCTCAACTAGTTGGGTAGCTGATTGCGACTGTGGATAGTTTTCTGTCAAAAGCTCAAGTACATGTTGGATGATTGTATCATTAGACTGAACCGTCATTCCCGTTTTTGACTTGTACCGCTTGAGAACAGACCCCGTAGAAGAGTTCTTTTCTGCTCCGAGGTACTCCATCTTCGCCGAGAATCGTACCTCTTGAAGTTTTTCCGTACTGATATTGCGATTGACCGTTCTGTCTGCATGCACGAGGTAGGTCTCACGAAACGTTCGGCCCGTGATACAATCCATATAGTGCCCTCGTTGAATTGCATCTGCAATAGGTTCGAGGCCCTTTTGGGCGTCTCGCGTGAAGTTCCCAATCCAAGTTGAGGCGATGCTTGCCTCGCCAAGAAACTGCAACTTGTGCTGCATGACCTCGCGAATAAAGTCCCTGAAGTAAAATGCGTTGTTATGCTCTTCGAGATATTCGTGCATCAAGTAGCTATCGGGTAGCTTTTGCAGAAGGGCAGCTTCGGTACGAATGAATTCCGCATGGGTTGTATGACTGTTGACGTTCGCATCTACCAAGAACTTTAGCAGTGCTCTTGCTTGCCCGATCCTCTTGAGCGGCTCTGCGATTCCCTTGACGTGCTCCAACATCATGCCCCGAATCATCCCCTTGAAGTACCAACCTGGCATGACGTTGTAGCTAACATACGCTACTCCGTTGGGAGATAGATTCTGAGAGCAAACCCTCAAAATGGCCTCTCTTACAAAGTCAGGGACCCAGGAATACACCCCGTGGCAAAGGATGTAATCAAACTCACCAAACTCGGGACCGATTTCGGTAACGCTCCCCTGTTGAATCGTGACATTGTTAAAGCCAGTGAACTCGATTGCTTTGGTTCCGTAGTCGCACTGGACTTGTGACAACTCCACCCCCACGCACGTTGCGTTAGGGAAAAGACTGGCCAGAGGTAGTAGATTTCCTCCACCAGCGCAACCGATTTCAAGAATCCTGGCGTTGTCTGGCAAAACTGGCTTTTGCCCAAACAACGACGCCATACTATACAATCGATCAGGATGGCTCGCCGATACCGGAAAACTACCGTACGGTACATCGTCGTACGCTTGCTGGGCAGACTCTACGCGCGGAGCTGTTGCTGGGATTGTTGTGGAGCCTTGAATACTGGTCATAGCCTTGCACTTCCTTGCTGCGAACAACGCCTCGAAATACGATACAATCTCCGAAATTTTGTCTATACAATATCACTGACTCCTAAGTCGATCCCAACTTGGTTGGATTTCAGACGGTGATCAGATTGCCTGCAATAAATCCAGCTCCCAAGGAATGGACTAGTTGCATGGCATAAGATCCTGCGCGAGATTCCAACAGTGGATCGATCGATGGTGATTCCTCCCTCCACGATTCCTCCCTCCGCGATTTCACCCTATGCAATTCAAAGTCCTTCCCTATCGGTTGTTCTTTCTTGGAGTACTGTACTTTCTTGGAGTACTGCTCTTTCTTGGAGTACTAGGAATTGGTTCCTATCGGCAACCCCCATGTCATGCTCAGCAACCGGAAGACTCCAGTTTCCTCGAGTTTGGCATCTTCGAGAAAACAGCGCCTCGTCCACCGATCGTCCCACCTGTCAAAACGCAATTGCCTTTGGAATTGAATCCTGGTGAGCGCATTGCCTTCATTGGCAATACGCTCTTCGAACGGATGCAACAGTTCGGTAACTTTGAAACCATGTTGCACATGCGATACCCGAATCATCGCCTTGTGGTTCGAAATCTTGCATGGTCCGCCGATGCAATCAACATCCAGCCGCGACCGGAGAACTTTGCCGACATCGAGCAACATCTATACCGCGAGAGGATCGATGTCGTTTTCGCAGCCTACGGATTCAACGAGTCCTTTGATGGCGTCGATCAAGTGGACTCGTTTCGCGAACGGCTCGTGACTTTTCTAAACCGCATGCAGACTCTCGCGTTCAATGGACGCACTGCTCCGAAAATAGTGCTCCTCTCCCCCATCGCCAACGAGAACAAACCGAAAGTTCCAGCCGCAAACCTGAACAATGCTCGAATCGATGTTTTCACGCAAGCCATGCGAGATGCAGCGGGAGCAACAGGTGTGGGCTTCGTCGATCTCTTTTCCCCAACCCAACAAGCCATGGCAAGCGTCGATGCAAACTACACCACCAATGGTTGCCACTTGAACGAACGTGGAGACTCGCTTTTTGCCAAATCGCTTTATCAACAACTCTTCCGATCAGAACCACCACTACCGAACGAAAAACTGAGACAAGCGATCATCGATCGCGATCGACAATATGCCCGGCGCTATCGACCTCTCAATACGTTTTACTATACCGGTGATCGCAACAAACAGTACGGCTATCTCGACTTCTTACCTGCCATGCGCAGCTTTGAACAAATGGTCGCAAATCGTGACGAACGCATTTGGGCCATCGCAAAAGGAGAAACCGTTCCGCAACTCATCGACGATTCCAATGTCCCCCCCATGCCCCCTTCTCTGCAATCTCGCGGTGTGAACGAATGGCTGAGCCCGCAGGACGAACAGAAAGCGTTTCAAGTCGACCCTCGCTTTGAAGTCAATCTCTTCGCCAGTGAAGAGGAGTTTCCTGAAATTGCGAACCCCATTCAAATGCGCTTCGATGCCAAGGGACGTATGTGGGTAAGCACTTCGATCACGTATCCCCACATTTATCCAGGGAATGAACCGCAGGATCGTATTGTCATTCTCGAAGATACCAACCAAGATGGTCGTGCGGACAAATCCACTATCTTCGCTTCCAATCTACATGTGCCTCTCTCGTTCGAACTCGGAGATGGTGGAGTGTACGTATCGGAGCAACCCGAACTCACTTGGCTAAAGGATACCGACGGCGATGACCGCATGGATCAGAAGACAACGCTGCTAAGTGGTTTTGGTACCGAAGACTCACATCACGCCCTGCACGATTTCACGTGGTCACCCGAAGGGGATTTGATCATTCGCGAGTCGATCTTTCATCACTCCCAAATTGAAACGCCCTACGGTCCGGTGCGTCAACAGAATAGCGGATGGTTTCGGTATACACCACGCACGGATCGACTTATTTCCTTCGGTTCGTACCCGAGCACCAACCCATGGGGCGTTACATTCGACGACTGGGGTAGACACGTTGCAAGCCATCCGATTTTTGCCGCTGCCTTCCATTCTCTCGATCCTCCGTATCCGGGACAGCATCCATCTCCGAACGGTTTGCAAGCGTATTCGGGAACATGCGGCCATCAGTTTGTTGACTCCGATCACTTTCCGCCGGAACTTCGCGGGGCATTCATCAAAGCGAGGTACAAACCGACCAATCGCATCGAAATGCATCAATGGGTTCGCCAACCCTTTGGCTTCGAAGAGCAGTACATGGGTGACTTGATATTCTCCACGAATTTAAGCTTCATACCTGTAGATCTTCAATTCGGCCCCCGAGGGGATCTCTACATCTGCGATTGGTACAATCCAGTCAAAGGCCATGCGCAGTACTCTTTGCGAGATACACGACGAGACCGAAGCTCAGGTCGCATTTGGCGAGTGACCGCCAAAAATCGACCAATCGTGGTGCCACCCACTATCGAAGGCGCGACTATCTCGCAATTACTGGAAGTTCTGAAGCGTCCAGAGTATATGAACCGCTATCGAGCCAAACGGGAATTGCGAGGCCATCCATCGGAACAAGTGGTAACCGAACTCAAGAAATGGATCGATGGATTGGATAGAAAAGACCCGCGGTTTCGGCATCACCAACTGGAAGCGCTCTGGAGCTTGCGAACCGTGGGGCATTCGCATGCAGATCTGCTTCGGGAGTTGATCGGTTGCGAATCCGCGGACGCTCGCGCAGCGGCCGTTCAGCAATTGCGATATGGCTTTCAGGAAATGCCCGATGCACTCGAACTCCTTCAACGTTCGATTCATGACGCGGACAGCATGGTTCGAATGGAGGCTGCGATCGCAGCCAGTTATATCGGAACCGAACCTGCCCTCAAGACATTACTGGAAGTGTTTCAGCATCCGATGGAGCAGCATTTGAGCTATGCGGTATCCTGTTCGCTCGGCTCTCACACGCTTCGTCCTATTTGGGAAGCTGACCCAAAGTACGGCGTCGAGCGGCTCTTGAAAAAGCTCAAGACATCGAATGCGATCGTTGAACCAAAAGCTAAAAAGGAAGATAAGGACTTTGACGAGCGTTCGAACGTCAAAACGGTTCGTATCAGTTGCGAGCCCGAACGGATGTTGTTTACGGTCAAGGAGTTCACTGCCGCACCGGGGCAACCGCTCAAGATTGTGTTTACGAATCCCGATGCGACCGATCACAACTTGGTCATTGTCAAGCCGGGTGCACTCGCCGAAGTCGGAATGGCTGCCAACGACATGGCCAAGGATCCGAAGAACGCGAACTCCGACTTCATTCCGTCCGACAAGAAGTCCTTGATCCTTCACGCTACTCCATTGATCGGTACGAATCGAAAGTTGAAAATCGATGTGCTTCGATTCGAAGCTCCCTCGGAGCCTGGTGTGTATCCTTACGTGTGTACTTTCCCAGGTCATTGGATCATCATGAACGGCAATATGATCGTTGGGCGAGATGAGAAAGAGATCGAGTCTTTGCGAATGTCCACGTTACCCAAGATTGTTCGCCAATGGGCGATGTCGGACTTCGAAGGTCTGGGAGCGAAGGTAACCGGCGCCGAGAGTGATCCGATGGCGGTTATGCGAGGTATGCAATCCTTTACAAAGGCAAACTGCACTTCGTGTCACCAAGTTGCTGGCCACGGCGTGAACCTTGGCCCGGCCCTGTCGGAGTCGATCAAAAAGCTTCAAGGTGCCATCCTGCTGAGGCACATTCTGGAACCCTCATGGGAAATCCATCCGAACTACAAAGTGATGCAGTATATGCTAGAGGATGGTCGCACGGTCTCCGGTGTGGTTGCCAAAGAAGAAGAGAACAGCGTTCGCATCATCACCAATTTACTAACGCCAGATCGTATGACTACGATCGCCAAAAAAGACATCGAGGAATCGAAAGTATCAACCCTCTCGGCCATGCCGACCGGCCTCATCGATGTACTGACAAAAGAAGAGATCCTCGATCTACTTCACTACCTAGAATCAGGCCCCTTGCCATTGATGAACCACGACGAGAAGAAACACGAGTAGAGAAACGATACGCCAACGGCGTTAGATTTCATAGCCCAGAGCGACCACCCGCTTCTACTTAAGCGTTCAATATATCCTTGACCACTTTGCCGTAGACATCTGTCAATCGGAAGTCTCGACCGGCATGACGGAACGTTAATCGCTCGTGGTCGATGCCCAACAAATGCAGCATCGTGGCATGCAGATCGTGCATGTGCACTTTGTTGCGAATGGCCATTTGTCCGAACTCGTCCGTTTCGCCATAACTGATGCCAGGCTTGGCACCGCCACCAGCAAGCCATGTCGTGAACCCGCCTGGGTTATGATCCCGTCCCGTTCCATTCTTTTGTGCGTATGGAGCTCGACCAAATTCAGTCCCCCACCATACCAACGTGTCTTCCAATAGGCCGCGACGAGACAAGTCTTCGAGCAAACCAGCGATTGGCAAATCCACAGCCCGGGCGTGCTCTTCGTGTTTGGGCAGATTGCTGTGTTGGTCCCACGCTGGGTTCGCTGTGTTGTCGCCATAATTAACTTGAACGAAACGAACTCCCGCCTCGCAAAGTCGTCTCGCCAGTAAACACTTGCGACCGTACCCGGCTGTTTGCTTTTGGTCGAGTCCGTACAGCTTTTGCGTTTCTTCCGATTCGCTCTCGAAATTCAATAGGTCAGGGGCAATGGTTTGCATTCGCCATGCAAGCTCATACGATTCGATCACCGCATCTAGTTCTGTTTCATTGGCGGACCAGCGTTTGCGCTGAATCTGGTTCAATCGTTGAAGCTCATCTATCTTCTTTCGATCGAAACCATTCGACGTCAGATGTTCAATCGTCAATTCATCATTTCCCGACTTGCCAATCGGAGTCCCTTGATGACGGGCTGGCAAAAAAGCATTTCCATAGTTTCGTGTTCCGCCATTACCGACCGATGGAGCGATCGATACGAAGCCAGGGAGATTCTCGTTTTCTGATCCGAGTCCATAGTGAATCCATGACCCTACGGATGGTCGGATAAAGTTTTGGGTACCACAATGCAAGAAGAGGGTCGCAGGTCCATGCGCTACACCCTCCGTGTTCATGCTATGAATGAACGCCATTTTGTCGACATGCTGAGCCATGTGAGGAAACAAGTCCGAAACCCACTTGCCGGATTCGCCGTACTGCTGAAACTTCCACAAAGACTTCATGAGTCGTTGTTTGGTTCCCATCGTCCCCGTGTTCGCAACTTCGCGTGGGTCGTCGAAATTGATCATCTCACCGTCGCGACTATCGAGCAGCGGTTTCGGATCGAACGAATCGACTTGACTCACTCCACCTTGCATAAAGAGGAAGATGACTCGCTTGGCTTTGGCAGCATGATGAAGCCCCGTAACGGGAAGCGTCGGCTGTCCGATGGTGTCTCCGCGACTCCAATCCGCGAACAAAGATGCGGCAGCGAACGCTCCAAAACCGCATGCCGACTGATGGAGAAAGTCTCTTCGGAACAAATCTCTTCGGAACATAGTGGGGGGAGTAAAGTTGGAGGGGATTCTTCACAAAACTCTCTCCAGTATACCTCATCCCGAGAGCCGGTAGCAATGAGAGAAACATTCTCGCGACTGGCCCAAAAGGTGGGGTGCTCCCAATCCAAGCGAAACACTTTCACTCCAAGAATCCGCAAAACCGATCGATTCGTCAGAGTGCTGTCTTCGACTCTTCGCCCGCGATTTCCTGGACAAACAAAGGTATCGCGTACCCCGGAAGCCGTTTTCGGAGGTCGGCTATCCATTGCTGACCCAGCTCGAGGGGTACTTCAAAATGAGCTCCACCTGCCACCCGATCCAATTGGTGCAGATAGTAAGGGGAGACATTGCAGTCTACCAACTTTTCGAAAAGCTGGCGAAGAGCGTCTACGTTGTCGTTGACTCCTCGGAGCAATACCGCTTGATTCAGCAACGTCGCACCGGCATTTCGCAAACGTGAGATCGATTGCTCCACTTCTCCGTCGATCTCTCTCGCATGATTGATGTGCAACACAACCCACGTTGCCAGCCTCGTCGAGCTGAAGATCTCACACAACGCATCGGTCACTCGCTGCGGGATCACAACAGGCAACCGAGTATGCACTCGCAATCGTTGCACGTGATCGATGGATGCGATCCGCTCGACGATACTCTGCAATGTGCTATCCACCAGGGTCAACGGATCACCCCCTGAGAGAATGACTTCGTGGATGGAATCATCTTCTTCGATGTAACGAAACGTTGGCTCCCATTGCTCTAATGATTTCGGAGCAAGCTCGTATGGGAAATGACGTCGAAAGCAATATCGACAATGGATGGCACAACTCCCGCTAACAACCATCAATACGCGACCAGGATACTTGTGAAGCAATCCTGGAGACTTCTCGACTTTCAAGTCACCCACAGGGTCTTCAACAAAACCGACCGCATCAACCGACTCGGCATACTGCGGCATGACTTGCAATAGCAACGGATCGAAAGGGTCGCCCGGACGAATACGTGAAAGGTAGGGAAGTGGTACGAAGACTGGAAACTGAGCTTCACCTTTGGAAGACAGTGAAACTTGATTCGAGTCCAGGCCTAGAAGGCGCATCAAGTTTGCCGAGTCTCGTACGGCTGTCTTCATTGCTTCCTGCCAGCTTGACGAAGAGCAGTTCATGGGTGACAGAAGCATCGTACCACTATTCCACTATTTGCCATGAAGCATTTCGGCCGGGCGCTTGCCGACACGTATCTCGTTGTAAAGGAATATCAATCCCGCGACCAAGAACGGCAGAAAATAGTAGATCGCACGGAAAAGAATGACTGCCGTGAAGACTTCCGTATTCGCTTCGCTTGGGAGAAAACTCAACAGGATAGATTCCAAGATACCGAAGCCACCAGGAACGTGCGATACGACTGCCGCGATCTGAGCAGACAAGTAGGCTATCAAGACTGTGGAAAAATTGATCTTATCTGGACCGATCACTTCGGGTGGCATCAAACTATACAGCACGGTTGTCGCCAGTAAAAAGTCACCGGCAGACACCACCAATTGCATCACCGAAAGTTTGAAAGGAGGAAGGGAGACCTCGAACTCTCGAAAACGAATGGGCCTTCGAATCAGAATGCATGACAACAGATAGCCAGTCACGCATGACAGGAACAGATACCCCCACGTTTTGGGTTTGAGAACCAGCATCTCCATAATGTCCTCAGGCAAGTGAATAGGCAATGCTACGAACGCAATACCTGCCAATAAGAACAATCCTAGCCAAAAAGTGATCGACAATATCGAGACAAAAGCAATGATCTCGAGTAGCGAAAAGCCCCATGTCGAGTAGAGGCGATATCGCACAGCGTTTCCACCCAACAACCACCCCAAGACGTTGCCACACGCGTAACCGACGACTGCACCCGCCATGATTTTCGAGATTGCTAATTTCTTGCGGAGGTGCCTCACCGCGATCCAATCATATCCTGTCAAGACGATGTAATTGAGCACTGTTAAAGCGAGCGCGATCGCAAAGTGGTACCATGGCAAACTACCGATCGACTCTACAACTTTTTCGTAAGTCACCCCGCCGGTTGCAAGCTTCTTCTTGACCATCCAAAAAGCGAACAACATGATCGCTAGGATCGCGGTAACTTTTGCAGACTCACCTAATCGACTTACGACACGACTGGGCTGCACTTGGCTAGGAGTCGGGCTGCTTGAAGGGTTCGAATCGGATTGAGACAACGGTTTTCCTGCCATTAAACACGAGTATCTTGGTCGCAACAGCTACCAGTTGTCCGACCGGACAGACACGTTAACTTACGCAATTTGCGGTCAGTTTGGTAGCTCAAACGAAATTGCCGATTATTCGGATTCTTCCGTCCGATACGAGAAAAGAAGATCCGGCGTCATACAACCACGGTTTGTTTCTCATCGACTATTTCGGCAATCGCAATGCTTTATTTCATACGAAACACATTTGCATGGACTGCGGCGAGCCTTTCGCTCTGCTTTTTGGGGGACTGCTACGCTCAGAATGCGTCTAATATCTTGATTCCTGGGACAGGAATCCAGCTTACGCAGGTGGGTGACGATTTTGAAGACGAGTCGTGGGGGTATACGCCCAACAATCCCAAGAGCACGGAAGACATCGACGAAAAACAACGCCAACCCATGGGGAAATCGTCCAACGGACGCTGGTACGAGGGGGCCAAACGCGGCCACCCGGACATCGTCAAGCGAGTTTCAACCCCAGCGGGAGGGCTTGAAGGGAGCGAAGGCGCATTGCTGATGAAGTCCCTTCAGACAGGAATTCCCAACGCTCCCAGTTTCAAAATGCATCAGGACGACTTCATTTGTAATGTCCAATATCGGCTGGGAGGGACAGTCCCGGTTTCGCAGTCCCCAAGCATGACTACTCGTGTCTATTTGCCGCCGATGGAAGAGTGGGAGCGCCGCAACGGTCCTCACTTCGCATTCCGAGCTGCGGTCGAGACGACGATTATGGAAACCAAAAAGCAATTTCTATTCGCATCTCAAGAGAAGAAAGATGAAATCTACTGGCCAGGTCTCTTCATTCTTCGCGCTGTGAAGAATGTGAACGGGAAACAAGTCCCCTACGCCCACTTCCGCGTTCGAGCAGACCGAACCGGCGGTGACTTCATGGGACCAGAGATTCCGGTGATGGGCTGGTGGACGTTGGGCCTGTCATTCACTCCCGATGGTTTGGTTCACTACTTTGCTCGACAAGGTACCGAAGAGTTAACCCGAAACGACTACATCGCGACTGCAATGCCGTACGGTTATCGCTGTGAAGAAGTCCGCTCGTTCTTTTACAACGTAGTCAACGGAGACAACGGCAGAGACTGGTCCACCGACTGGATCATCGACGATCCTAAGTTTTACGTTGTAAAGTCAAGCCGCGTCGCCAGCCGTTAAATGCGGCTAAACTGGTCGACACGGTCTCCGTTCGCACCGGACGCTTGCGCCTCGGTCGGACAACTTCCAGAGCTACACAATAGTCCAAATTTGGACGAAACATCGTCAGAAGCGCAAGCGGCACAAACCAAGCCAAATACAACCCGCCACCAAAACCATGCCAACATTGGGTCGCTGCCATGATACCGCCCGAGCAACTCATCAGCGTCGCTAAGCTTTTCTGAGCTGGCCACACCACGAAAGAAACGCTCACCAACACGAAAACCAAGATCAAGGGGATCCGCATCAACGGATACCAACCCAACCCCCAGATTCCATCCATACCAGTCATCGCTACCTGCTTGATCCCAAACATGTAGCCCAAATGCTGAAGAATGTCATTCGGATGAAGAAAGATCATGGCGATGATCAATGCCGCTATGGATGTCGCAAATCCCAAGGTGAATCTGCGAATGCCACGCTGCCAATAAAAGCTGCACCAAAGTGGTAACAAAGAGAATGGATAGTAAACCACTCCGGCCGCTAACCCCAAAAACAACCCCGCAGCAAAGGGCTGTCGATACAAGAGAATTGCCAGCAACAGAAACGCGCTAGGCAATACGTGATCGACCCGTCCTGTCATATAAAAGGTATAGGGCAACAACAGATAGAGAGTGGCTGCTCCTACTCCTGTCTTGAAATTACCAAAGTGCCAATAACCGATGGCAACCATGCAAAGGATAATCATCAGATTAGCCCCAATCGCAATACTGCGGGCTGCGACCAATCGAAAGCCAACCGGGATCGGTGTAGCGGATGGCTCGGCGACCTCTATTTCTTTCGGAGGCACCGTGGATATGCTCGGCAATGTCTTCATCAACACATAGCCAGGCCCGCCATTCGATGTCGTCGCTTCGGGCGCCGGATTGCTCACCGATAAATTGACCAGCAAATACGCAAGCATGGAGGAACCCAAGAACAGCATTCCTCCACTACTCAAATTAGGATCCAACATCGGTCGCCGTACGATGACCGTGTCCAATAGCAAACGAACGACCATCAAACTCGCAATCACAATCAGCCAGAAATACCCAGCGTATCGCAGCGACGATGGACTCGTAGAATGAACGTCCGGAACCGATTCGACGGACCCTACCACGGAAACTGGGGCGTCGGCTAACCGATTGCCTTCATAAACGAGCATTATCCCAGGAGTAAACAATAGGATTAAGGCGATGTCCAGGTTGCGAAGGGACCAAAACCTGTGAAACATCAGGAACAAGCCGATCGTTAAAAACGTCGACAAAAATACCCAGGTGGGGGGCTGGAGACGTAAATAATTTGAGAACAGCTCTTCCATGCTAGATAGCATGCGCGATTCTGCGAAAAAGTACAACGTCCGCGAGGAAGTATCTGGTGGCCTCCGGTCGCAGGTAAGTCGCCGTTATAGCCTTACCCCTCGGGACTTCAAAAGCTGCGTCAGTAAGTCCGCTCGCTGACGTCCACAAAAAATCTTCGGATTTCCGATGCGTTATTCTGAAGGTTTGCACTCGAACGCCCTTCATCTTGCCTTTTTGTACCTTTCTAGACGCCTGCCGGAAACTGCACCTAGCAAGGGTTCAAAAGGCCAGGAAACGCTCTGAAGCCTAAATGATTCGGTAGTCTCATGAACTGAAGTCCAGACGAATCGGATTCATTTATTCTCCGATTCGTCTTTTCGTTTAGGTTGCCTCCCCGCCTCCTTGAGTGCTTTCAGCAGTAGGACCTCGATCTGAGAATTGGTGCTTCGGAGTTCATCCTCGGCCCAACGACGCAGCGATTCCAACATCTCTGGCGGCAGCCTCAATAAAAAGGAATCCCTTTTGCTCATTTCGAGGTTTCCAATCCGACGAACATCACGTTACTCATCGACAAACTGTCGATTCAAGCTGAAGATCGTCTCATCCGATGTTAGTGGTGAAGTGTTCCTGTATTGACGACAGGCTGGGCATGTCGGTCTGAACACAACACCACCTGGAGATTGCAAACCATCGCCGCCTTGCGTTCGTCATCCAACTCGACAATCTTGTCTCGATTCAGGTGATCGAGCGCTAATTGCACCATGCCTACAGCTCCTTCCACAATCTTGGTTCGAGCTGCAACCACCGCTGACGCTTGCTGACGTTGCAACATGGCAGCCGCGATCTCAGGAGCATATGCGAGATGACTTATTCTCGCCTCGATAACTTCGACCCCTGCTTTGTTCAATCGGTCTTGAATATCCGTTCGCAACTGATCCGAAATCTCTTGGGTGTTGCTGCGAAGCGATGGTTCGTGATCATGGCTATCGTAGGGATGCCGAGTGGCTAAATTTTTCAACGCAGCTTCGCTATGTACGCCGACATAATCCTCGTAGTCATCGACCTCAAACAACGCTTCTGCCGTATTCACCATGACAAAAAGGAGCGGCGTCACGATCACCCCTGCCAAAACCAACACCAACGGGAACCACCCTGCTGAAGGAACAAACGTTTTTTCCACGCTAACATTACTTTCCACGTTATTTCTCTCCTCTTCAAAAGCTTCAATATATTTTATATCAAAGTGATATCACTATGCTATACTAGGCAATGGATTTTTGGGTTTTGGGCGCGGTTTTCAAGAATTTCTTGGTTACGCCGCCGAGGGGGCGCGGTTGGGTTTTCCCTAGTCCATTTTCGTGCAGCCGATCTGCCGTCCGTCCCGTTGCCAGAATTGAGAAAATTGTCCGGACTTAGGAGGTAGATTGAAAGTTGGGAGGTAAACTTGAAGATGCCCCTAGTCACCGGATCCTCGTCGGCTGTCATCTTGTCGGAACAACTATGCGTTTGCTTTGGATCTCCTCGATCGTTGCTTTATTTTTCGGCGCGATAAACTCACCATCGCCTACCATCGCCCAGGATCCGTTCGGGGACACTCCCAGCGAAAAAACGGATGTAATAGGCGAGATGGCTTTACCATCCGGGGGCGGTGCGAACAAACAGGGCGCATCCGACCTGAATGGGAATGTTTTTGAACGCAGCGCTGTGGTGAAGTCGCTATTGGCGCGGCCACCCAAAAGTCATGCCGATCTAGCAAGAGCGGTTCAATTGATGGCCCGCGTCAAACGGTGGGAAGAAGTGAGTCGTTGGCTGAAGGCAATCGATAAGCTTGGGATCGATGAGAGATCGGCAGCGACAATGGTCGATCAGGTCGGTGGCAAGACCTTCCAGGCTTTGCTCGGAGCGATGGCTCAGCTCGAAGAATCCGACAAAGCAGTAGCCAAAAAGATTCTTGATTTGGCGAATCAATATCGTATCAATCCGGAGTCTCTCCGAAAACATCTTGCGAATATGCGAAGTCCGGATCAGGCTATTCGCCTTGCTGGATTCCGAGGGATCCAATCCGCAGGCTATCCCGGCATCGCTGCGATGTTGAACGAACTGATGTCGGTTGACGCCTTTCAGCCATCACCCATCATGTGCGAAGCACTGGGTAAACTCCATCAGCCGGCAAAGGATGCATGGAAAGTCGCCATGCGATCGCCGCACAAAGATGCACGTCTGAACTTGATGAAACTCGCGGTCGGCTCGAAAGACCCAAAGTACAATGTAGATCTGCATGCGATCTTTTCGTCCGAGCTCGAAGATGATAACTGGGCCTCCCTCAAAAACGCTTGGGTCCAGGCGACGGGGAATGCAATCGCATCCAGCGCAGCATTTGAAGTGAGCAATGCAAAGCTCGAAACGGCACTCGCTGAATATCGCAAAGTGCGATGGGAGGATGATGCGAATACCGGAATTCGTTGGATTCTGTCCGAGGATGGTCGATCGCTAAGCACGATAGAATGTCGAAATGCCGAACAGCGATGGGAGTCCGTGGTTGCAGCAGCCGACAATGTGATCTTCAGCAGTCAACCCACAAAGCGAGATTCAGCCGTTGCCATGGCGGTCAAACTG
>Ga0207937_1000245_pt1 | contig 19490 bp, 20 predicted proteins | sample LakMenEpi04Sep11_FD_150668 | JGI IMG/M metagenome (GOLD analysis project Ga0207937, IMG submission 150668) | Freshwater microbial communities from Lake Mendota, WI - 04SEP2011 deep hole epilimnion (SPAdes) | ecosystem: Environmental > Aquatic > Freshwater > Lentic | place: Lake Mendota, Madison...
ATCGACAGCGAGTGCACTGTCATCGATAGACACGGATCTTCGGTCGGACGCGTTGCCTGGGTTCAAAATGGTGACAACACCCAGCTGCAATGTGTGCTTCGTTAGTTGGTCAGTATCCAGTAGAGGAAAAAATTAGTTAGGCGGCTTGCCTCTGGAGTGCTAGGAACTCTTGCCACTGGGGAAGTGGTTTATCTGCACCCCTGACGCTCCAGACCAAGCCGGTTGGCATCTTTGGAACAACCCTTAGCTGCCAGCCCATCTCTTGCGGAGTTCTATCGCCCTTCTCGTTGTTGCAAGAAAGGCAGCAGGCAACCAGGTTCTCCCAGGTGTCCTTGCCCCCGCGTGATTTGGGAACAACGTGATCGATGGTGTTTGCCCCTCTTGCGCAATAGGCGCAGCGATGTGAATCCCTTCTGAGGACTCCCCTGCGAGAAACCGGCACTCTTCGAGCGTTAGGAATTCTGACGTAGCGCTGCAGAAGAATCACCGATGGCATATCAAATTCCTGATTGGTGCTTCTAACAACCGCACCTGAAATGCCAGCGAGAATCGTGGCTTTTTGGTTTAGCACGAGCACCAGGGCCCGTTTGAAAGAGACGACTGCCAGAGGTTCGTATCCGGCGTTGAGGACTAGTGTTCGCATTTTGCTCCTAACGAATTCGCCCACACGGCTTGTGAGCATTCGGTCTTTGTCCGCGGAAACAAAAAACGCGCCGCTAATTCGCGACGCGTCAGATTTCCTGGCATGGGTATGCAGGGGTGCTGGTGCAGATGGACCCAGTTGCCAAGCTTGGATTGCATGTCTACTGGCATCTCACCGCCCCTTTCTAACCAATCAAAAACTTGAAAACAGGGTAAGCCAGATTGCTGGGTAAAGGTGTAAAGAAACGCAGCCACTTCCGGGCTGTTTAGTTTTGGATGTCTGCCAGACGAACGATGTGGTAGCGGTTCGTGTAGATGGGAGCGAGCTTGACTCGGTCTCCCTTTCTTGGGGCGTGATAGAAGTTTCCGGCACCGGCGTAGATGCCGTTGTGGCTGAAGTCATTGAAGATAACGATGTCGCCTGGAAGAGCCTCTTCCAGTGGAATCTTCTTACCCATCCTCGCCTGCTGATACACAGAGTGTGGAAGATCGATTCCGAATTGGCTGTAGATGAACTTGGTGTAGCCGGAGCAGTCAATGCCTCCCGGGGTCTGACCACCGGCGACGTATGGGGTGCCAACCAATTCCGCGGCAGCTCTCATGATGTTGGCACTGGTGATCTCAGTGAAGCGAGGTCTGAGCAAATAGTCAGCTGCCACCGGTCCGTCATAGCGTCGAAGCGATCGAGTCACCTGGAACTCTGATGCATCAGCTGGTTCGAAATCGCCTCTGGTGAATTCAACCGCCTTGATGGTGGCAACCGAGAGTCCCTGGGATGGAGCAGATATCTCCACCAGCTCGTTGTTGACGGTAAGTCCCGAAACCGCTGTGGCCTCTGGCGAGAATCCATATGAGGGAAGAGCAACCGTCGCCATCAAACCGGTGGTTGACACCACGGTTAGGAATCGACGAAGCGAGCCAGTTGAGACTTTGCTCTGCTGCTCCAAAAGGCGCAGCTGCCGTCTGGTTGGCGCGCTGGTTGCGGTTTGAATCAAAAGGAATCCTCCGAAAACCTCATTGGACTTTCCAAGCTCAGATTATAACTATTTGGCAAATACCGAGCTAATAAAGAGGTGTTGACCGTAACGCTCATCAAGCAAAAGACCCTCGGCCTGGCCCTGGGCGGTCATTAGATAGCCGCTGCCTGATTTGGCGACCTGGACAAAAACCCCTGGTTTTAGGCCCAGATTGGCCATCTGGGAGAGAAAGCTGGGGTCGATCTGGACCGGTTCCCCTATCCGGCAGAGCTGAAAACTACCCTCCCCGGCCTCAGTAATTGACAGGCAACTAACAGATTCAACACCCGGTAGTCCCAGCAGTTCGAGCCCGGGAATGGGCATCCCGAAGGGAGAGTGGGTCGGGTTATTCAGCCGCTCTACCAGCTTGCGCTCGACCTCTTCGCTCATCACGTGCTCCCAGCGGCAGGCTTCCTCGTGAACCTTCTCCCAGCTCAGACCCACGATCTCCAAAAGCATCAGCTCCGCTAGGCGATGCTTGCGCATCACCTCGACTGCAGTGAGCCTGCCCTCGTCGGTGAAGCTCAGGCGCCGATCGTCTTCGACAATAAGTAGGCCATCCCGCTCCATCCTCCCAACCGTCTGAGAGACGGTGGGTCCGGAGTGGTCAAGCCGCTCGGCTATGCGAGCGCGCATCGGAGTGATGCCCTCTTCTTCGAGCTCCAAGATGGCCTTGAGATACATCTCGGTGGTGTCGATTAGATCTGTCATAAATCTTCCTTGGACTTATCAGACTAGTGAGGGCCGATAAACTTTCCCCCGTGCCGCAAATCCTTATTCCGAATTCTATTCGCCCCAAAGATGCGCGGTTTGGTTGCGGCCCATCCAGAATGCGCCCAGAGCAGCTAGAGAACTTTCAAGTTTTTGCCCAGCGGTATATGGGCACCTCCCACCGTCAGGCTCCCATTCGATCACTGGTTGGGGAAATCAAGACTGGTCTGCTAGACCTCTTCAGAGCCCCGGACGGCTACGAAGTGATCATGGGCAATGGTGGAGCTTCGGCCTTTTGGGATGCAGCTACTTTTTCCCTGGCTGAGAAAAAAGCACAGGCACTTGTCCATGGTGAATTTGGAAACAAGTTCGCCAAGATCCTCGGCGCTCCCTGGCTAGATAAGCCAACCGTGATTGAAGCCGAGCCTGGCACCAGAGCGGATCTTCGCGCAGAGGCCGGGGTCGACATCTATGCCTATCCTCACAACGAAACCTCCGCCGGAGTGGTCTGCGATGTGAAGAGAGTTCAGGGTGCAGACACTCATGCTCTAATGCTCACGGATGCAACCTCGGCCGCCGGTGGAATTGACTTTGACCTAAGCCAAACCGATGTCTACTACTTCGCCCCGCAAAAAAACTTTTCCTCCGACGGAGGTCTGTGGTTGGCAATGGTTTCTCCGAAGGCTATTGAGAGAATTGAAAAGGTGTCAGCATCGGGACGATACATCCCAAACATTCTTAGCCTTAAGTTGGCTTTAGATAATGCTCGTGAAAACTACACGCTAAACACTCCGGCTTTGGCGACTTTGTTTTTCCTGAACGACCAGATTCAGTGGATTTTGAAAAACGGAGGACTCAGCTGGGCGGATCAGAAAACCAAGGCGAACTCAAAGGTGATGTTTGACTGGGCTGAGAAAAATCCGCTGACCGAAGCTTTTGTGAAAAACCCGGCGCACCGCTCTCAGGTAGTGGCGACCATTAACTTTGCCGATCACATCGATGCTCTAGGGATCGCGCAGATTCTCAGAGAAAATGACATAGTGGACACTGATCCCTACCGAAAGCTTGGTAAGAACCAGCTGAGAATTGCAACCTTTGTCTCAACTGAGCAATCAGACTTAGAGGCACTTACTACCTGCATCGACTACGTTCTGGAGAGGCTTTGACTAAGGAGCTGGAACCGGTAAAGGTGAGGGCGAGACTAGTTATCGCCGTCTGCACTGGGCTGTGGTTGCTCGCTACTTTGATCCTCGCTGCGTTTTATCAGCCGCTTGCGGACGCGGGTCTTCTTTGGTGGCTCCATACCGCCATCGTCGGAAGTGCGCTCGGAGGCGTAGCCCTGCTGATTGTGCGCTCCTGACATCTGAGATATCAGCTCGTCTGCTTCTGCGTCAGTCCTAGCCTTACCCTCCAGCCTTAGCTGCTCCCGAAATTCCTTGAGTCTTTCTGACCAGGGAACCCACGGAGGGGCAACTAGTGCATCAGGTCCAGCGAGAAGAGAAATTTCAGAAATGGTTGCTGCCTTGCGCTTATCAGGTTGGGTTACCGTAACCACCCAGTGCCATCCCTGATAGCCACGAGAGGTCGCCTCGAAGCGAACATCGAAGATGCCCTTTTCGATTTCTTTTTCGGAAATGAATTTGCCGAAGCTTCCATCACTAAATTCGCTCAGCGCGTCCTTAGCAAACTGCTGGTGCTTATTACCCCTCAAGCTCATCGGCAACTCGCCTCAGTAGCTGGGCAACTTTTCGAGCGTGGTTGGCCTCCGGATACTTCCCGCGCTTCAGTGAAGAGCCGATCTGATCGAGCAGGCGAATCAGATCCTCGGTGATGATGGCCAGGTCTTCGGCTGGCTTGCGGGAAACGGAAGTGAGGGTTGGGACTTCTAGGACTCTTAGAGAAAGAGCCTGAGCACCTTTTCTTCCATCGGCAATACCGTACTCAACCCTGGTGCCAGGGCGAATAGTGCCGGTGCCAGCGGGCAGGGCGGAGGCGTGCAGGAATACCTCGCTGCCATCGTCTCCAGCGATAAATCCAAAGCCCTTCTCGTCATCGAAGAACTTGACCCGACCAGTTGGCATTACTCCTACTTTCCCTATAGTCGCAGGCAAGTGTAACCCAAAGGCCTAGGCTTAACGGATGCCCGAAAATGCAAGGCAATCCAAGGTTGAGGTGGTTCTGGCCGCCATGGCGGTTGGAGTTATTGGGCTGTCGGTCCTTTCCATGCTGGCCACCCTGCTGCTGGTCTTTTTTGGGGTCAAGAATCTGCCAGCGGTAATGGCCCAGCTGCCTCTGATTGGACTGCCGGTTGGATTCTTACTAATCATTGCCCTGCTGGTAGCTGCCATAATTCGGCGCTCTCGCCAATCGAGGGGTAATTGAGCTCAATCCTTTCCCTCGCTAAGCGCCTGCGTGAAAAAAGCGAGGAGGAGCTAGCTCAGCTGCTTGCCACACTCCCCCAGGCAAGCGCCAGTTGCGCTGATCTTTTTGACCTAGCAAAACTCATGCTCGGTAAGCGAGAACTTGAAGAGCGAATCAGAAAGCTATCTGCTAACGAACTTGAGAATCTCAAAGTCGGGAAGGCTAGCGCTGCACTGAAGAGTGCACTTTTGGCAGATGGCAAAGTATTCGTTGAAGCTCAAGAGGTTTTATCTCAGCTGAGGCCTCTGAGCAAACCAAAGCTGAATGCGAGCTCAACCTCACTGTCTGCATATGAGACTTTGCTATCGGTCACTGAAATAATTCTTGCTACCGAGCAGCACTGGCTAGAAACGACAAAAACTGGCCTCAAGAGCCTCGATGCCAAAATCATTGCAGAGAAATTCAAATGGCAGACGTCAGAGTTGCAGCTGAGGTTTCGACTTGCCGTGAGAGCAAACCTGGTCTGCGAATACTCAGGCCGCTGGGTGTGGGGACCTAAGGCAGTTGGTTGGCTGAGAAAATCCAGGGTCGATGCCTGGCAAGAGTTATCAGAAGGCGTTTGGGATCTACCCAAGATTGTTCTAAAGGATGAATCCATCTTCGGACAATTGGTTTCGTCCTACCCGCTGATGGATCTTTCTAAGCTTGCGCTTTTGGAATTTGGTCCCGCCCTTGGACTTATCGACTTTGACAAACCGAGAAAACCTCTTCTGGCTGGGAGCTTCCAGGCTGTGAGCAAAGCCATAGCGCTGGAGCTTCCAAAGCCAGAGAAGAAGTTGGTGGTGCAGGGTGATTTATCTGTGGTCTGCCCAGGTCCTATTGATCCCGAGCTTCATCGCCAGCTGGATTCGTTTGCCGATAGCGAGGACCTCGGCCTTGCTTCGCGCTTTCGGCTCACCCCGCTTTCTATTTCTCACCACCTGGAGTGCGGCGGGGAACTTGGCGAAATAGAGAAGGCCCTGGTAGGCGCATCAAAGTCCGAGCTGCCGCAGCCCGTTCAATACCTACTGGCAGAAACGAAAGAGCGATACGGATCGTTGAGAGTAGTCGCAGGATCTCCAACCCAAGTGGTCTGTACTGATTCAATCTTGCTAACTCAGATTCTCAACGAAAAATCATTAGTTCATCTTTCCCTCAAGAAATCAGCCTCTGGGCTGAGCTCACCTACCTCGCAGGAGCTTTGCTATTTCTCTCTGCGCGATTGTGGCTACAGCGCCGTGATGGTAAGCGAAACAGGAAACATAATTTCTCCACGCTCCAGCTTTGAACAAAGCGCAGCTAACGAATCCAATTTCCTGGCGAGAGCCAAGAATCTGCTTAGCGGAGAGCAGGTCAGTGCGGATTTGGGAGATATCCAAAGACAGCTACGGTTTGCACTTAAGAACAAACTGCAGGTGACAGTGGGAATTGAATTAGATGGTGAAGTTCAGCGGATGCTGCTAACTCCTCTAGGTCTTGCCGGCAACAGACTGCGGGGTAGAGATGAGGCCAAGCAGGCCGAGCGCACCCTGCCACTGTCACGAATAAGGTCAGTGGTCCTCAGTTAGGCTGTAAGGATGCCTGGACCACTGATTGTTCAAAGCGATAGAACAGTCCTTCTAGAAACCGATCATCCGCAGAGCGGTGAGGCTAGGCACGAGCTGGCAATTTTTGCCGAATTGGAAAGAGCTCCGGAACACATCCACACCTACCGCATCACAAGGCTCGGTCTTTGGAACGCCAGGGCCGCCGGTCACGATGCACAGTTCATCATTGACTCGCTGACTCGCTTCTCGAAGTACCCGCTTCCTGAAAGTGTCACCTCCGAAATTAGAAACACCATTGATCGATTCGGAAAGCTGGTCATCGCAAGGGATGAAAAGGGGCTGGTTCTTGAAAGCGAGAGCGCAGCCATTTTGACCGAGGTTTGCTCAAACCCCAAGGTCAGTGAGCTCCTCGAAGAAAAACTTGCCAAGGGCTACCGCGTCAGCGCCTGGGCCAGGGGTCAGCTCAAACAGCAACTACTGAAACTTGGCTGGCCCGCTGAGGACACAGCCGGATTTACCCCCGGCACCCCTCACGAGATTCAGCTCAAAGAGCAGGGTTGGAAACTGCGCGACTACCAGAATCTGGCGGTGGAGAAGTTTGCGCAAGGAGGCTCAGGAGTGGTGGTCCTTCCCTGCGGTGCAGGCAAGACCCTGGTGGGTGCTGCAGCCATGGCCCGATTTGATACCAACACATTGATTTTGGTTACCAACACAGTTGCAGCTAGGCAGTGGCGGGAAGAACTTCTCTCTCGCACGGATCTTCTTGAGCAGGACATCGCCGAGTACTCGGGCTCATCCAAACAACTCGCGCCGGTAACAATAGCCACCTATCAAATTCTCACCACCAAGCGAAAAGGTGAATTCGCCCACCTGGAGCTTCTAAATGCCAGAGACTGGGGCCTGATTATTTACGACGAGGTTCACCTGCTGCCAGCGCCGATTTTTAAGATGACCGCTGATCTGCAAGCAAGACGAAGACTGGGACTAACCGCAACCCTTGTCCGAGAAGACGGACGAGAGTCAGATGTCTTCTCGCTAATCGGTCCAAAACGTTTCGATGCGCCTTGGAAAGACATTGAAGCCCAGGGCTACATCGCACCCGCAAAGTGTTTTGAAATCCGAATTAGTCTTCCCGATGAGGAAAGAATGAATTACGCAATCAGCGATGCTGATGCCAGATTCAGAATTGCGGCAACCGCAAAAGCAAAACTTCCAATGCTGAGAAAGCTTTTGGACAAAAACCCTGCAGAACCAACTCTGATAATTGGACAGTATCTCGATCAGATTGAAGAAGTATCTCAGGCTCTAAACATTCCCAAGCTGACTGGTGAAACACCTGTGGACGAAAGAGAGAAACTGTTCAAGGACTTTCGATCTGGAAAGCTTCCAGCACTGGTCGTATCCAAAGTCGCCAACTTCTCAATCGATCTTCCCGAGGCCTCGCTCGCTATTCAGATCTCCGGCTCCTTTGGCTCTCGTCAGGAAGAGGCCCAGCGACTTGGGAGATTGCTAAGACCAAAGCAGGACGGACGAACCGCACTCTTTTACACCCTGATTGCTAGGGACACCGTAGAGCAGGACTTTGCCCAAAACCGCCAGCGGTTCTTAGCAGAGCAGGGCTACTCCTACGAAATCATGAATGCTGAGAACATCTAGGTCTCAGGTCGCTCCCAGATTTCTTCCAGCCTTCTCAGGCAGACTATTTATATGGAAAATCTCAAGGTCTTGGTAGTTGATGACGAACCGAACATTCGCGACCTGCTCTCGGCCAGCTTGCGCTTCCAGGGGCACCAGGTCTTAACCGCCGCCAATGGCAACGAGGCAATCAACAAGATTGTCGATAACCAACCAGATATCGTTCTGCTGGATGTCATGCTTCCTGATATTTCAGGTTTTGGCGTGACCAAGAAGATTCGTAGTCTCGGTATTGAGGTTCCAATCCTTTTCCTTACTGCTAGGGATGACACCGAAGACAAAGTCACGGGACTAACAGTGGGTGGCGATGACTACGTGACTAAACCATTCAGTCTCGATGAGATCATTGCTCGAATCAGCGCAATCATGCGCAGAACTGGCAAGGACCAGACCCAGTCGCAGATTGTTGTGGGTGAGCTAACCATCAACGAAGAAGCTCACGAGGTGACCGTTTCAGGAAAGCCAGTTGAGCTGTCCCCCACCGAATACCAACTGCTTCGCTACCTTGCCACCAACCCAAACCGTGTCCTCACCAAAGCTCAGATCCTTGATCACGTTTGGGAGTATGACTTCAATGGTGAAATGGGAATTGTTGAGTCCTACGTTTCCTACCTACGTAAGAAGCTAGATCCGATTTCAAAAGAGCCGCTGATTGTTACCAAGCGCGGAGTTGGTTACATGCTGAAGGGCCCTAAGGCTTAGTAATTGAAAAATCGCGTTTTAGCTGCCTGGGAGAGAGTTTCTCTTCGGGCAAAGCTAACCACAATGTCGATTTTTCTAATCGGGTTTCTTCTTACAATTTCAAGCGCCGGGACCGTTGCACTGCTCTCAACTTATTTGCAACAGAACACAGACAATCTTTTGATCGCAACCGCCAACCAGCTGCGTGAAGAGAATCCCCTTAGGCTCCAGGTTAGAGTCACCACCGGTGACCTAACTCTTCCCGCGCTTCCAAGCGATTACTACATCGCAATTCTGGACGCAGATGCAAATCAATTCCTAGGACTGGTTTCGGCAACCGGAGGTGGTCGAGAAGTTCCGAACTTCTCTAACCTGACCCTGGACAAAGTATTGGAATTTGGCGGTGTGCCATTTGATGCTGAAGTTGATGTCCCCGGGCCGAATCAGGAGTGGCGAATCGTTGCCTTGCCGCTGCAGCAAGCAGAGGGATCGGTCGTGGTGGCCCTGCCAATCAATACCAATCGCCAAATCATCAATGAATATGCGGTGATTGGTGGTCGCTTTGGGGTTCTGCTGGTTTTTCTATCGGGTCTGAGTATTTGGCTAACTATCACCTCTGCCCTCAGGCCTTTGAAGGAAGTAGAGAGAACTGCGGAAGCGGTTAAAAGCGGAAAGTTCTCCTCACGTCTTGTCCAACGGCATGGGAAAACAGAAATTGGGCGGCTAAACAAGGCCCTGAACAGCATGCTTGATTCGATTGAGTCTGCCGTCAGGGGCAAAGACAAGACCCTTGATCAAATGCGCAGGTTTGTCTCTGACGCGAGCCATGAGCTAAGGACGCCACTGGTTACGGTTCGCGGTTATGCCGAGCTGTATCGAATGGGTGCAATCAAGAGCAAGCAGGATCTAAGCGAAGCAATGGGCCGAATTGAAAGTGAAGCTATTCGCATGAGCGGATTGGTGGAGAGCCTTCTAACCCTTACGCGCATGGATGAGCTGGGCAATCTAAAGAAGGAACCGATTGATCTGGTTGGGCTAACTAAAGAGAGCATCAAGGATGCAGCGGTTTCGAACCAGTCAGTCAGCTTCCGTCTGGCATCAGCTCCTGCAGAACTGATTGTGACAATTGACCCCGATCGGATTAAGCAGGTGCTAACAAATCTGCTGGCCAATGCGTCGAGGTTTGCTCCAAGTAGCTCCGAGATTACTGTCGAAATTCTTGAGCAGGAAAAAGAAGTTGTGGTCAAAGTCATTGACCGTGGCGAAGGTATTCCAACGAGCCTTCGAGAAAAAATCTTTGAGCGCTTCTATCGAGTAGACAATTCAAGAAACCGAGAAACCGGAGGTTCCGGTCTTGGCCTTGCCATCGCCAAATCGATAGTCGACGCCCACGGCGGAAGTATTTGGGTTGATGAAACTGCCGGTGGCGGTGCAACCTTCTGCTTCAAGCTAAATAAGTAAAAAGAAAACAGGGTGGCAATCGCCACCCTGTTTCTTAGTTGACTTTTCTTAGAAGTCCATGCCTCCGCTTGGGTCACCTGCTGCTGGAGCTGGTGGCTCTGGCTTGTCGGCAACCACGGCTTCGGTGGTGAGGAATAGTCCCGCGATGGATGCAGCGTTCTGCAAAGCAGAGCGAGTTACCTTCACAGGGTCATTGATTCCGGCCTTGAGCATGTCGACATACTCACCGGTTGCAGCGTTTAGTCCGTGGCCATCTGGAAGGTTTGCAACCTTCTCGGCTACCACGCCTGGCTCTAGACCTGCGTTGAAAGCGATCTGCTTTAGTGGTGCAGAGATTGCCTCGCGAACAATCTGAGCTCCGGTTGCCTCGTCGCCTTCTAGCTTGAGAGTTGCAAAAGTGGTCTTGCCTGCCTGAAGCAGCGCTACACCACCACCGGCAACAATGCCTTCTTCGACTGCAGCCTTGGCGTTGCGCACAGCATCTTCGATGCGGTGTTTGCGCTCTTTTAGCTCAACCTCGGTGGCAGCTCCTGCCTTGATTACTGCAACGCCACCGGCCAGCTTGGCTAGGCGCTCCTGCAGCTTCTCGCGGTCATAGTCGCTGTCGGTGTTGTCAATCTCACGACGAATCTGCTCAACGCGACCCTGAATCTGTGATGCATCTCCAGCACCTTCAACGATGGTGGTCTCGTCCTTGGTGATTACCACCTTGCGAGCTCTTCCCAGCATTGCAAGATCTGTGTTCTCAAGCTTTAGACCAACCTCTTCGGCGATTACCTGACCGCCGGTGAGGATAGCGATGTCCTGCAGCATTGCCTTGCGACGATCTCCAAAGCCTGGAGCCTTGACGGCAACGGACTTGAAGATTCCGCGAATCTTGTTCACAACCAAAGTTGCTAGAGCTTCGCCTTCGATGTCCTCGGCGATGATCAGTAGAGGCTTGCCAGCCTGCATGACCTTGTCAACAACTGGCAGCAGCTCCTTCATGTTGGAGATCTTGCTGTTAGCAATCAGGATGTAGACGTCCTCAAGGACAGCTTCCTGACGCTCTGGGTCGGTGACCATGTAGGCGGAAACATATCCCTTGTCGAATCTCATACCTTCGGTCAGTTCAAGCTGAATACCAAAAGTGTTTGACTCTTCGACGGTGACAACGCCTTCCTTACCAACCTTGTCGATTGCCTCAGCGATGATCTCACCAATGGTGCTGTCACCTGCCGAGATGGAAGCGGTAGCAGCGATCTGCTCCTTGGTCTCAACGTTGACTGCCATCTTCAGAAGTGTCTGAGTGACAGCTTCGGTGGCCTTGTCTATTCCGCGCTTGAGGCTGATTGGATCAGCACCGGCTGCAACGTTTCTTAGACCCTCTTTGACAAGAGCCTGAGCCAGAACGGTTGCGGTAGTGGTTCCATCGCCTGCGACGTCGTCGGTCTTTTTTGCTACTTCTTTGACGAGCTCGGCACCGATCTTCTCGAATGGATCGGATAGCTCAATTTCTTTAGCGATCGAGACACCATCGTTAGTAATGGTGGGGGCGCCCCACTTCTTCTCGAGCACCACGTTTCGACCGCGAGGACCGAGGGTCACTTTCACGGTGTCGGCCAGGATGTTCAGGCCGCGCTCGAGGCCACGACGTGCCTCTTCGTTGAAAATAATGAGTTTTGCCATGTGGGTTTCTCCCGTTTGCACTAAGACTTGAATTAGCACTCAGCTTCTGCGAGTGCTAACTCAGTTTTAGCACTCTTGGGCCCAGAGTGCAAGTGGAAATACCCCACCCTTGGGTGGGGTCCCATTTTTAGCTTGTTTTCTAGAGGATCGTGATGTTTTCAGCCTGCAGGCCCTTGTCGCCCTGCTTGACGTCAAACTGAACTCGCTGGTTTTCCTTGAGTTCTCTGTAGCCATCCGTCTGAATTGCTGAAAAGTGTGCGAATACGTCCGGTCCGTCGTCCTGAGTAATAAACCCAAAACCCTTTTCGGAGTTGAACCACTTGACGGTTCCTTGTGCCATTGTTGCTCCTGATGCTTAGTCCACGTGCGTAATTCACACGTGCATCGGGCTCAACCTAGGTCCTGCTCGACAAGGACAGCCTATTCTGGATATTCCCTAAGGGATAGTCCCTGGGTCCAGATTAGTTACAGAACGGTTATAAACCCCCGGGAGGGCCAAAATGAAGTATGAGGTCTACAAGACCGATGAGCAGTGGCGCCAAGAGCTAAGCGAGTTTGAATACCACGTTCTTCGCATGGCTGGGACCGAGCGGGCCTACACCGGGGAGCTGCTCGAAGAAAAGCGATCTGGCAGCTATCACTGCCGAGGCTGCGATGCCTTTTTATTTGAATCAGACACCAAGTTCGATTCCCACTGCGGGTGGCCTAGCTTCTATAAACCCCAGGACAACCAGGCGATCGAATACATTGAGGACCGCTCTCACGGAATGATTCGCACTGAGGTCAGATGCTCAAAGTGCGGATCACATCTTGGTCACGTTTTTGAAGATGCTCCTCAAACACCAACCGGTGATAGATACTGCATCAACTCCGTGAGCATTACCTTCAAGCCTAAAAACTAAATAAGAGGAGTTCCCATGCTGGGACTTGGAACGATTCTCAATGTTGTTGCAATTGTCTTCGGCGCAACCATTGGTGTTCTGATTGGTAATCGACTTCCAGAGAAGATGTCTCGGCTATTGACAGACGCGATGGGTCTTGTCGTCTTAGTAATAGGTGCGATGAACCTGATGGCGCTGTGGGATAAAGATTTTGTTGCGGCAGTCACTGCGGCGGGTACTCTGCTGGTCGTTCTAGCCTCGCTGATAGTTGGTGGCATCACTGGATCACTTCTGCAAATCGAAGAGAGGCTAGAAAACTTTGGAAGTTGGCTGCAGAGAAAAACCAGTAAGGAAACTGGCGGTCAGAGTCGAGAGAAATTCATTGAAGGTTTTGTCAATGCATCGCTACTCTTCACGATTGGCCCAATGGCAGTTCTAGGAGCACTCTCTGATGGTCTTGGTCAGGGAATAGAAACACTCGCCCTGAAAAGTACCCTCGACGGATTCACGGCAATTGCCTTCGCTGCAGCACTTGGCTGGGGAGTTGCTTTTTCTGCAATTCCAGTTGGAATTTGGCAGGGCATTCTTACAGTGGCAGCAGCTTTTCTAGGAGCGCTCATGCCAGCGGCGGTCGTGGCTTCGATCACTGCAACTGGCGGAATCCTGCTACTGGCAACTGGGCTGAGGGTTCTTCAAATTCGAATGATTAGCGTCGCTGCACTCTTACCTGCACTAGTAGCAGCCCCGCTGATTACCCTGCTGGTTGAGGGTCTTATCTAACTGGAGCCGACCACGGGACTCGAACCCGTAACCCCCGCATTACAAGTGCGGTGCGCTACCAATTGCGCCAGGTCGGCCTAGCGATAGGTAAGTTTAGCGTTGTCAGGTCTAGGCTGAAGCAAAGTTCTTCCTAAAAGGAGTCTTATGTCAGAGCAAACCCCACCAACCCCAACCAACCCCTCGAACACCTTCTCGATTCTTGCGATAGTTCTAGGTGCCGTTTCTCTTCTTCTGTTCCCAATCGTCTTTGGTCCAGCGGCCATCATTTTGGGAGTAATTGGACTGGTTAAGAAAGAGCGCCTAGCGCCAGTTGGTTTAACGGTAGGTATTTTGGGAACACTTCTGGGCATGTTCATCGGCGCCATAATCGGCGCGATGATGTTCAGCGAGTTCTAAGAACTCTCCACAAGTCAGCTGTTCTTACTTGGCAGTGACAGCCTGCACGAACTCGGCGAAGTTGTCTGGTGAAACCAGTTCATCCCCAGTTGTCCAGGTGTATTGCTTTCCATTAACCAAAACAGTTGGAGTTCCAGAAACGGTAATTCCCTGCTGTGGCTCATTTAAGACATTCTGTGTGTGCTGAGCTACATACTCGGCAAAACTCTTGTTCTGAATGCAGCCCTTGATCTGCTGAGATTCCGCTCCGCTCTTTACGGCTAGTTCGTAGAGCTCATCGTTGGAAGGACCTTCGGTACCTTCTGCTGGCTGCTTTAGCATCATTGACTCATGGAAGTCGAAGAACGAATCTGGTGCAAAGTTAGCTACACAAAAAGCCGCATTTGCTGCACGCGATGAATACTCATTTAGTGATGCGCGGTCTAGGAATGAAATTGGTCTGATCTCAAGTGTCGCTGCACCAGTGTCTGTCCAAGATCTGAGCTGGGGATTGTTAGGGATATCAAATGCCTGACAGATTGGGCACTGGTAGTCGACGTAGACAACAATCTCTGGAATGTCTCCGCCTGCATCGGCAGTTGGAGTTTTGGTCTGGGTAAATGCCTGCAGACCAATTCCCATCTTGAGTCCCCCAAGCGCAGTTAGGTTCTCAGGCACTTCGGAAACCTCAGGTGCATCGGCCCGATTGGCCGCCTCTAGGGCAATCACTGTTCCAATGCCGCCGACGATACCTAGGGCCACTAAAACCACCGAGACCTGAATTAGCAGCTTGTTGCGCTTTTCCTTCTTGGCATTTTCGGTGCGAAGTTCGCGGGCCTTGGCCCTGGCTGCTTCTCTCTGCTCGGAGCGGGTTGGCTTCTGGTTCACAGGACTCCCTAGTTATCGGGTTGATTACAACCCCACCATTCTAAGTAGTAGGTGGGATACTGGTTACACCTGTCTTCGGGCAGGACCATCACTACGGATCGTCCGGCACGTACCTGCCGGTGAAGGGAAAATCATGGCATCAGTGTCATTTAAGAGCGCAACTCGACTCTATCCAGGCGGAAACAAGCCAGCTGTAGACAAGCTAGACCTAGAAATTAGGGATGGCGAGTTTCTGGTTTTGGTAGGCCCATCGGGTTGCGGAAAGTCCACCTCGCTAAGAATGCTGGCAGGACTTGAAGAAGTAAACGAAGGGGCAATCTATATCGGAGACCGCGATGTCACCGACGTTCCACCCAAGGACCGAGACATCGCAATGGTTTTCCAGAACTACGCCCTCTACCCACACATGACAGTTGCGGAGAACATGGGATTCGCACTAAAGATTGCGGGTGTCAACAAGGACGAGCGTGCAGCTCGTGTGCTCGAGGCAGCAAAGCTATTGGACCTTGAGCCATACCTAAACAGAAAGCCAAAGGCACTCTCCGGTGGACAGCGTCAGCGTGTAGCCATGGGACGTGCGATTGTGCGTAACCCACAGGTGTTCCTGATGGATGAGCCACTATCAAACCTTGATGCAAAGCTTCGCGTGCAGACCAGAACTCAGATTGCTGCACTTCAGAGAAGACTTGGCGTTACCACCGTCTATGTAACCCACGACCAGGTAGAAGCTATGACCATGGGTGACCGCGTAGCGGTTTTGAAGGATGGTCTACTTCAGCAGGTTGATTCTCCTCGTGCTTTGTATGACAAGCCACAAAACGTATTCGTAGCCGGCTTCATCGGATCTCCGGCCATGAACCTGCTCCAGCTTCCAATCGTTGAAGGTGGCGTGCAGTTTGGCGATGAGGTACTACCAATCGACAGAAGCGTTTTGTCAAAGACCAGTGCCAAGAAGGTCACGGTTGGTATTAGACCCGAGAAGCTGACACCTGCATCTCACGGCCTGGTGGTTGATGTTGACCTAGTCGAAGAACTTGGTAGCGATGGATTCCTTTATGGACGCGCACACCTCGATGGAACAGAGCAGAACATCGTTGTTCGCGTAGACCCCATTAGCCACCCACGTGCCGGTGAGAAGGTTCACCTGCACGCCGATAAGGACTCTGTCCACGTCTTCGATGTGGAAAGTGGCGAGCGCCTTAACTAATTGATGGCTCCAAGCCTGAACATTACGGCTGCCACGGCAGAACCGGCCCTGCTGGATTTGCCGTGGCATTTACCGTTAGCGGATTGGCCAACCAGCACAATCGCTGCCCTGCCCAAGGGTCTTTCTCGTCACACCGTTAGGTTTGCTCACCTAGGCGAGCACGTTATTGCAATCAAAGAAACCTTGCTGGATCTTGCAAAACGCGAATACGAGATGCTGCGCAAGCTGGAAAAACTAGATGTCCCGTGTGTTGAACCCTTTGCGATCATCGCCAACCGTTTTGATTTAGCAGGTAACGAGCTACCTGCTGTTCTTATTACCCGCCACCTGAAGTTCTCCCTCCCTTATCGAGCAATGTGGTCTCAGGGGCTTCGGGAACAAACAGCGAAGCGACTGGTCGATGCCCTGGCACTGTTACTAGTTCGACTACACCTAGTTGGATTTTTCTGGGGTGATGTTTCGCTGTCAAACACCCTATTTAGAAGGGATGCCGGAAAGTTCGCAGCCTATTTGGTTGATGCCGAAACAGGACAGCTCTATGACGGAAAACTTTCTAATGGCCAAAGGGAGAACGATCTGGAGATTGCCAGGGTGAATATTGCAGGTGAGCTTATGGACCTGCTTGCCTCTGGAAAGGCCACTGAGATTGATCCGGTTCAGGTAAGTCAGCGAATTGTCGATAAGTATCGAGACCTATGGAAAGAACTGACCGCCACCGAAGTCTTTGACGCTTCTGAAAGATGGCGAATTAGCCGAAGAGTTCAAAGACTTAATGAACTTGGCTTTGATATTGAAGAACTATCCATGACCCAAGACCAGGTTGGTCAGACGGTCAAGATTCAACCCAAGGTGGTTGATGCGGGTCATCACGCCAGGAGACTGTTGCTTCTGACCGGTCTTGATGTTGAGGAGAACCAGGCTAGAAGACTGCTCAATGACATAGATCAGTACAAGCTCAGCAATGCAAGGCCCGGAGCCGATGAGGAAGTGATGGCTCACGAGTGGCTCTCCAATGTCTATGAGCCAGTCATCAGTGCTATCCCCCAGGAACTGATGGGCAAATTAGAGCCTGCCGAGATTTTTCACGAGGTACTTGAGCATCGTCTGCACAAGTCAGAAAAGGCGGGCAAAGATGTCAGTCTGCTAGAGGCTGTGCGCTCCTATGCATCTGATGTGCTGAGCAATCGAAGAGATGAGGCCTCCTACCTCGGCACAAGCACCTTCACTAACGGAATTGTTTTACCCGAACCCATTCCAACGGGACTGATTGATTCAGCTGATGATGAAGAGGGTGACTGGAGAGATAAGGTCTAGCGCGAGCTCGAGATCTTGTATAGAGCAACAGAGACAGCAATTCCCGCATTCAGGGATTCGACTTTCGAGCCAATTGGAATACTGACAATCTGGTCGCAACTTTCACTTACCAGTCGAGATAGGCCCTTACCTTCCGATCCGACTATGAGTAGCAGCGGAGAATCTGAGAGTTTAAAGTCAGTCAGCGAAACATCACCGTCGCCATCGAGACCGATGATGAATAAGCCCCTCTTTTTGTATTCAGAAATAACCTGATTCAAATTTGGTGCCATGGCCACGGGCATCCTGGCGGCAGCACCGGCCGAGGTCTTCCAAGCGCTGGCCGTTACTCCAACGCTTCTTCTTTGCGGAAGGACTATTCCGTGGGCACCAAAAGCAGCGGCAGACCGAATAATCGCTCCTAAATTTCTAGGATCCGTAATTCCATCAAGCGCCACAATCAAAGGAGCTGAAGATTTAGAGAGCGCTCTATCTAGTAACTCACTGGCTTCGATGTATTGATAGTTGGGAACCTGCAGAGCAATCCCTTGATTGACAAAGTCGCCGCCAGTCATGCGATCAATCTCTGATCTGGTTACCTCTCCGACCGGAATTCCGCGATTATTGGCCAGCGCAATTGCTTCGCGGACTCTGTCGTCAATTTCTACTTTTTGCGCAATGAACAAAGCTGTGGCAGGAATCTTTGCCCGAAGTGCCTCGACCACCGAATTTCTTCCCGAGACAATCTCGTGGGTGGTTGGTTTCTTGGTTCTTGGACGAGCTTGCCTTGGAGCCTTGGTTGTCTTGGTCTGCTTAGACTTGTAGGCCTTGTGATACGGGCGATCCTCAGCCTTGGGAGTTGGGCCTTTCCCCTTCAGAGCTTTTCTACCGTGACCGCCGGTTCCCTTCGGCTTCTTGCCAGCCATTAGCGAATTCCCCAGTGTGTTCCACTTGGAGAATCAAAAAGTTCAATACCGCTGTGCTCGAGCTGCTTTCGAATCTGATCCGCAAGCTCAAAGTTCTTTTCTCCTCGAGCTGCCTCCCGTTTTTGAATCAAGTCCTTGACCAAGAGATCAAGAGCTCTGTGCTCTTCACTCTGCGCCTGCGGCCACTGGGAAGGGGCAAGACCTAGAACTGAAAGCATTTGATTGACCTGTGAGCGGTGTGTAGCTGCTTCTCTCCACTGATTCTCATCAAGTTCTCTATTTCCCTCAGTCACAGTCTCGTGGATTACCGCGAGCGCCGCTGGAATGTTCAAATCATCATTCATGTGCGAAACAAAGTCCTCGGGCAGTTTTGCTTCGAGTTCCATTTGAGCAAACTGCGTCTCGCTCAGCTCCCTAGCAGCTCTCTCTAAAAACAGATGCATTCGCTCAAGAGCTGCGGCAGCTTCAGCGAGCACGCTCTGCTGGTAATCAAGCACTGAGCGGTAGTGTGCACTTGCTAGGTAGTAGCGAACCACCATCGGTGTTGCCAGTGCAAATAGCTCTGAGCTACTGACGGTGTTTCCCACTGACTTAGACATCTTCTGTCCGGCTACCGTCACTAGACCATTGTGAATCCAGAGGCGAGCAAACTTTTGCCCTGCGGCCTTGGACTGAGCCAGTTCGTTTTCGTGGTGTGGGAATCGAAGATCGAGTCCACCGCCGTGAATATCAAACTCTTCACCCAGATAGTGGGAGGACATGGCAGAGCACTCGATGTGCCAGCCAGGTCTTCCCCTTCCAAATGGTGAATCCCAGCTAGCCGTGGCCGGCTCATTTGGCTTATGAGCCTTCCACAGAGCAAAGTCTTGCTGAGCCTTTTTACCCTCTAATTTTTCCTCGGATTCAACATCGGCTAAATCCTGATTGGTTAGCTCACCGTAGCTGGGCCAAGAGGCAGTATCGAAGTAGACGGAGCCGCCGACCTGATAGGCGTGACCCTTTTCAATCAGCTGCTCAATAAGAGCAATCATCTGCGGGATGTGGCCTGTTGCCCTTGGCTCAAGCTGAGGAGAAATAAGTCCGAGTCGATGATAGTCAGCCGAAAACAGCTGCTCGTTTTCAAAGGCTACTTCCCACCAGTTCCTACCCAGCTCCTGGGCTTTTTCCAAAACCTTGTCATCTATGTCTGTGACGTTTCTTATGAGCGTTACTTGATGGCCAGTGTGAGAAAGCCAGCGAACCAGCAGGTCATAGACCAAAGCTGATCGAAGGTGCCCGATGTGTGGAGCTGATTGAACTGTTGGACCGCAGACGTAAAG
>Ga0207937_1000246_pt1 | contig 19482 bp, 17 predicted proteins | sample LakMenEpi04Sep11_FD_150668 | JGI IMG/M metagenome (GOLD analysis project Ga0207937, IMG submission 150668) | Freshwater microbial communities from Lake Mendota, WI - 04SEP2011 deep hole epilimnion (SPAdes) | ecosystem: Environmental > Aquatic > Freshwater > Lentic | place: Lake Mendota, Madison...
CCGCACGTCGCCTGCGCGAGGATTTCAAGCCTACGACCAGCAAAAAACTTCACACCGAAGTGTCGTCAGTGCTACCGCTTGACCCATGCCAATTTCTTGCCGGACTTCTTGCACACCACCTTGGTCTTCCCCGCTGTTGCTGTCGCACCGGCCTTCGTGCACGAACCGCCGACGAGCGACCAATTGGCACCATCGGCACTCTGTGCGAGTTGCACGATGTGGTTTGCCGGATTGTTGCAATCAGTCGCTCCAGGCGCACACGTGTGGAACGACATGAGGTAGGGCTGCGTTGGTACCGTCACGGCGCCCGCTGCCGGAATAGCCGTAGCCACCAGCCCAAGCGCAATTGCGCAGGCAATCAGAAGAGAACGACGTTACGCGCGGGTCATGAGCCGAGACGACATGGTCATCAGCCGAGTTTAAATCGCAGGACGCGGTTGCCGAATTTTTGTTCCCCCACCCACAGGTAGCCGTTCGTCACCATGAGCGAGCGTGGCATGCGGAACTTGTTGATGCCCAATCCCGTGTTGGCCTTGGTTGCCGCGGTGGATGCGCCGAGAACTGCCGTGGGCGCACCGCCGGACAGCGCCGCAGACATCGTCGACCACCAGGCGATGCGATCGAAACCGGTATCGGCAACGAAGAGGCCACCGTTCACCGGCAGTCCACCCATCGGCAGGTTGAATTGCGTGCCCGTCACCGTGGTGCCCGCTTGATTGTTGGCGAGCGCACCAACGGTCCACACGTAGGTTCCCGGATTCGCAATACACGTGAGCACCAGATAGTTGCCGTCCGAGCGAAGCTGCGTTGCAGCGGGGCAACCAGGAAGCGTGAACACTGGCGCACTTGTCGCTGTTGGAATCTGGTTGAACACGTACACCTTCGCTGATTGCTTGTCGGCGAGATAGATGTAGTTGTTGTCCGCAGCCACCGCAGTGAGCCCCGACATCGTGACTCCACCGATATTGGTGTCGAGTTGCGTCGTTGGAAGCGTGGTTTTGTTCTGTGGAATCCCACCAGACCAGATGTGCAACTTGCCCTCACCGGCTACGGCATAGATTTTGGTGCCCTTGAAAGTCGCCGCTACGGAGTCCCATGGCTGGAACGGCATGATGAACGAGTGGTCGGGCTTGGCGTTGTTGTCGCCGGGAATCTTCTTCCACACGTACACACGGCGCTCGAAGTCGCTGTTGATCGCCAACGACGTGCCGTCGGATGACAACACCGGATTCGTGATCATGAATGCTGCGCGATTCGAATTGTCGCTTACCCCCGTGGAACCAACGTAAAAGTCGGCCGGCTGATTCGCGCCGGTGGGAACGGCGTTCCAACCCGCGATTCGACTTGCGTTGTACTCGAGCACGTAGACACGGTTCCCGAGTTTGACCACGTCTCCACCGTCACCACCTTGCAATCCAACTTCGGGTGGCGCCACCGTGAGGTCGGCTTGTGCCGGGTTGCTGGTGGGGAATGTTCGCAGAATCTCGAGATCTCGTTGCAGCAGATACACGCCCGTGGAATCGATGTGGCCGTTGTACCAGCCCGCATTCCGATCTCGACCAAAGAGCATGAAGTAGTCGGGGTTGGAACCAGCCGACGTCGGGAATGAATTCCACACGTGGGAGCCGCGATTACCGAGTGGTGACCGCGAGTTTTCGTCACCGATAATCACCCGATTGCCGTCGGAGGTGATCTGACGTGGAGTACCCATGATCTCCGGATCAATGGTGAAGGATGCCGCAGTCTGGCCCGATGCCGTTGGGATGCTGTTCCACACTTTGATGTCGCCGGCCTCGGTTCGCGACACCATGATCTTGGTGCCATCGGTCCACACGCCCCACGGCCACGAACCCTCGCCAAGGTCGAGTGAAATGTCGGCGGCCTGACCGTTGGATGTCGGGAACGTTCGCCAAATGAGGATGCGATTGTTGTTGGAGTCGGCGACCATGAGCATGCCTGACGACGAGATTGAGAGGTCACTCGGCCAATTCATCTCGTTGAGCGCAGACCCCGAGTTGTTGGTGGAAAAGTTGGGTTGGCCCAGCACGAGATTCGGCGCGGTATTTCCCGTCGGGGCGGACGTCCAAATGAGTACTCGATTGTTGTTGCGATCAGCGATGGCCAAACGTGTACCGTCAGTCCCCATGCCGGCTGGATGGTTGAAGAACAGTGCTCCACCGGACTCATTCGCAACGCCCGGCATGCTCATGAAGCCCACTGCCGACTGCCCGCTGGTGACCGAAGTTCCCGACGTCACCGCCAACTCCGAATACGTCGTGACGTGATCACAACCGATGATGTTGTTGACTCCCGTACTGGTGGCTTTGTATTGCGCTTTCGTACAGTCGGATGCGGTGGCTGCTCCGCCAGGTGCCTCACCTGGCTTGGCAGTGGGAGTTCCACCAGGAGCGGCACCACCCGGAAGTGCACCTGAGCGAACACGCCATACGCGGTTCTTGCCCTCTTTGACGCAGACGAAATCCACGGACTTCTTCTTTTGCTTCAGCGTGACGAGTTGCCCCACTTTCGTGCATCTCGCCCCATTTTTCACGCTTGCCTGAGCGGCAACGGGGGCGAACATCACCGCGAAAATCAGCGAGGTGACGAGGATTCGTGGAAGACGACGTGTGGAATCAATCATGAGGACAGAGTAGTCAATACTTCGTGGATACTGAGCGGCAATTGTCGTGCTAAACGTTTATTGGATTACGAAAAGGCTTCGGTCGGTAAGTCGCGTTCGCCTGCGGTAATCGCAGCCACGATTCGTGCCGCAACCACGTTGGGCGCAAGACCTTCCGGCATCTTTGGTGCCACTCCGGCGAGCGGTCGCGTGGCGAGACCGGTTTCGGTGTGTCCTGGGCGAGCGTCAATGACGTCGATGCGACGTCGACGCAACTCGCGTCCGGCTGCGGTCATCGCAGCCCACGCGGCGGCCTTCGACGCGCTGTAGGCCGCCATGCCGGCAACGGGCTGTGTGGCCACCACTCCGGAGATGTTCACGAAGAATCCGCCGTCGTTCATGTGCACGGCACTCTCGCGCAACATCACGATGGGCGCAATCGAGTTGACTGCGAACAACCGTGCCAACGTGGCATCATCCAGATCTACCACGTTGCCAAATGCGACGACACCAGTGGCATTCACCACGCCATCGAATGGCGCAACTGACGCGAGAGCCGTTCGCAACGCTTCGTGATCGGCCACATCAGCCAGCGCGTACTGCGAGACGCTTGCACCATCTAGCCGAGTGTGATCACGCACGATCGCCGAAACCCTTGCGCCTGCAGCGGCCAGTTGAGTGGCGATGTTCGCACCAAGGACGCCTGTTGCACCAACCACCACCACGTGAGCACCGCGAAGCTCGCGTGCCACGTCAGGCTTCTTTTCGGATGTTGCCAAGCGCAGTAAGCAGCCGTGGAGTTGCAGCCACCATCGGTGAGCGTCGCTCGGAGTGTTCGGTCACGATCAGCTCTCGACCGTGCACCTCGCCCACCACCGCGCCGGCTTCGGCGCAGATGTGCACGCTCGCCAGATAATCCCACACACCGTGCGACGCCATGTCCACCCAACCGTCGAGGGTGCCTTGTGCCACCAAACAGAGGTCCAATGCCGCCGCACCCAGCGCCCGGAATTGAGCCCAGCCCGGATGCTTCTTGGGCACTCCCGAGATTCCGATGACGGCATCCGACAACTGATCGCAATTCGATGGCGAGATACGAACCCCATTATGGAACGCACCGCCACCCATGGTTGCCGTCCATCGATCGGTATTGGTGAACTGATTGGCCACCAACGATGCGCGATGACCGCTCGAGTCGATCGCCGCCAGCGCGGTGGCATACCAGGGCACGCGTCGACTGGCGTTGGTGGAGCCATCGAGCGGGTCCATCACCACGATGAGGGAATCGTCGTTCCAGTCCCCCGTGCGTCCGCTTTCTTCCGAGAGCACCGCACAGCCTGCACCATGCAACACCTCGAGTGCCGCCGCATCGGCGCGCAAATCCACTGAGTACTGCGTGGGTCGCTTTCCGGAAAGCCCCCAGTCGGTGTTGCTCGACAGCACGCCATAGGCGGCATCTGCAACCTCGTGCAACACCCGGAGGATGTCGTCGTTCGATGATGCAGTCGTCAGCTTCGTCACGGCACCGTCAACTTACTGGCTTCACGTGGCTAACGCTCGTCGCGAACGAAGGGCTGCCCGAGCATCTTCGGAGCACCCAGCAAGCGACGCGCTCGTGGCGTCGACAACACCACCAACACCGCCAAGGTGATGAGATACGGGAACATCGCCACGATGGTCGGCGGCAGCACTCGAATCTGTTCGGCCTGCAACGTGAACGGCACCTGCAGCGAAAAGCCGAAGAGCACCGCACCACCGATCGCTCGTAGCGGTCGCCACGAGGCGAACACCACGAGCGCCAGCGCGATCCATCCGATGCCGTTGGTGGTTGCCGACTGGTTCCACGCCGCGGAACGCGCAAACATGTACCACGCACCAGCGAACGTCATGAGCGCACCGCCCACCACCGTGTGCGCCCAGCGAATGCGAGCCACGGAACCACCCTGGGCATCCACCGTCGCCGGCGCGTCGCCGGTGGCACGCAGGAGCAAGCCCGGTCGCGTGCGGTGCATGTAGAACGAGGCCGCCGCCACCAACACCCACGTGAGGTAGGTGAACACATCGTGCCCGAACACCACGGGCCCGAAGAACGGAATGTCGGAGAGTGCGCCGAAATCGATCGGTCGGATCAACACGGGCAAGGGATCACCCTCGATGGGTTTACCGATGAACTGCGACAGTCCGGTGGCAAAGATGACCATCGCCAATCCCGACACGATTTGGTTTGCCCGTAGTCCCACGGTGAGTGCTGCGTGTACCGACGACAACACCACACCAACCAGTACGGCCACGAACAACGCCAACCAAAGGCTGCCGCTCGAATCGGCGACCAGGAAACCCGTCACTGCGCCCATCAGCAACATGCCTTCGACGCCGAGATTGATCACGCCACTGCGCTCGGTAAGGATTGCACCCAATGACGCCAGGATGAGCGTGGTTGCGATGCTGATGGCATCCGCAAATGTGAGCAGCCAGATGTTGGAGTTCATGCCGATGCCGCCCTGACGCGCGTGATGGTGATCTTGTTGCGACGGAACAATTCGCCACCCAATGCAAAGAGCAGCACCGCACCCTGCAGCACCACCGCAATGGCAATGGGCACGGGATCATTGGAAATCTGCAGCGCATTACCACCGGTGCGAAGACCTGCAAACAGCACTGCTGCCACGATGACCGCGATGAAGTTGTATCGGGCAAGAGCCGCAACCACGATTCCGGCGTATCCCAAGCCGACCTGCAACAGACCGGGGTCTACCTTCCCCGCCGGACCTACGACGTACATCGCTCCTCCAACTCCGGCCAGCGCACCGGAGATGAGCAACACCGAGGACTGCAGCCATGCCGAATTCATTCCTGCGTACCGAGCTGTATTTGGCGAGTCTGCATACACCGCAGTTTCATAGCCGTAATTGGACACCCGCATGAGCCAGAACAACACGACGGCCAGAACCACTGCAATGAAGAACGTGGGGTACGTGTTGGTGACCTTGTCGGTGAAAAATGAAATCGGCGAGAGCCGGGCGCTGTCGGCAACCAATCGCCCTTGCGGAAACGACGTGGTGGGATCGCGGAAGAACCCCGTCGAACCAAAGATCAGATAGTTCAGCAGGTTGAGCGCCACGTAGTTCAGCAGCAGTGTGCTGACGATCTCGCTGGTGCCCAGGCGCGCCCGCAGGAATGCCGGAAGCGCGATCCATGCGGCACCTGCCAATGCGCCGACGATGAGCACCATGGGAACTGCGATGAGTTGCGGGAACGAGTCGGCGATTGCAATGCCAGCCCACGCGCCACCGATCATGCCGAGATACATCTGGCCTTCCTGCCCGATGCTGTAGAGGTTCATGCGGAATGCAAATGCAGCAGCAAGCCCCGTGCAGATGAGTGGTGTGGCAAGCCCCAGAGTGTCGGTGATGCCGTAGAAACTCGTGTAGGCGTTGTCGATCAAGTCCAGATACGTGCCGATCGGTGAATGACCCGTTGCGGCAAGGAACACACCGCCCACCACGAGCGCAAAGAACACCGAAAACACGGGCACCAGGAACAGCAGAGATCGCGGCGTGCTCAGACGCTGCTCCATTCGCACACGGCGACCGAGGATGATCATGATTCCAGTCCTGCCATCGCACGACCGACTCGATCGAGATCCGCATCGGCTCCGGGCTGCTCCAATGTGATGCCGCCGCGGTACAACACCATGACTCGATCGGCAAGCGTCATGACTTCGTCCAGATCCTCGCTGATCATCAGAATGGCCTTTCCGGCATCTCGCGCTTCGTCGAGCAATGCATGTACCGCTTCGACTGCGCCGACATCGAGTCCACGAGTTGGCGAGCACACCACCAGCACCCGAGCACCACTCACTGCAAACAACTCGCGAGCCAGCAACACCTTCTGTGAGTTACCGCCGGAAAGCTTTCGTGTGGGCGTGAGTGGCCCCGGAGTTTTGATCTCCAACTGCGTGATGAACCGCTCCGATTCCGCCAATGCGGACTTTCGGTCGACGAAGAACCCGCGGTGACGCGTGAGCACCATGTTGTCGACGATCGACATCGACGGCGCAAGTCCCGTGCCGAGGCGATCCTCCGGCACGTATGCCAGACCTGCACGGCGCGCCCCGAGGGCACCCGAGCGTGCTGTCGGAGTTCCGCACACGGTGACGTTGCCGCGCTGTGGTGTTTGCAGTCCGGCGATGACTTCGGCGAGATCACGCTGCCCATTTCCTGCCACACCGGCGACACCGACAATCTCGCCTCCACGCACGTCGAGATTGATGTCCGAGAGAATTTCCACTCCATCCCGCTCGAGGTGCACTTGCGATACGGAGAGCAGAACGTCACTGGTGGGTGACTTTGCGCGACGCGGCACGATGTTGATCTCCCGACCCACCATCAGCTCGGCAAGTTTGCGAACGTCGGCCTCGCCGCGGCGAACCGAGCCGGTGACCTTTCCGCCACGCATCACCGTGATGCGATCGGAGATGTCCACGACTTCGCCGAGTTTGTGACTGACGAACACCACCGACTTGCCGGTATGCGTCATGGCGCGAACGGTGATGAAGAGCTTTTCCACCTCGGGTGGCGCAAGCAGCGCGGTGGGTTCGTCGAGCAGCAGTACCTCTGCACCTTGGTACAACGCCTTGACGATTTCCACTCGTTGGCGTTCGCCAGCCGACAACTCGCCCACCACTGCGCGTGGGTTGAGCGGCAACCCGAATTCCTGGGTAATGGCGGCAACCTTTTCTTCGATCTCGTTGGTTGCCAAGATGAACGACAGCGACTTGTGGCCAAGGACCACGTTTTCTGCCACCGTGAAGCGATCCACCAGTCGAAAGTGCTGGTGCACCATGGCAATGCCATGCGCCAATCCGTCGCGTGGGCTGTTGAGGCGAATCTCCACCCCGTTGCGCAGCACTTGACCTTCTTCGGGTCGATACAGACCACAGAGCACCGAAGCCAGGGTGCTCTTCCCGGCTCCGTTCTCGCCCAAGAGCGTGTGCACTTCCCCACGAGCAAGATCAAAGTTGACGGCGTCGTTTGCGACGACGCCTGGAAAGCGTTTGGTGACCGAACGCGCGACAAGCGCCAACGTTTCCCCCGTCACAAGTGCCAAGTTTGCCACAAACGGCATGGCATGAATCCGTGCTCCGCCGCAAACGGCATGGCGCCCACCCCGCCGAAGCGAGGTGGGCGCTGTATCGCCAATGACTGAAGTAATCAGCCCTTTGCGGAGCCGATGACTCCTTCGACCAGATACGACTGGCCAAGCAAATCACCGAGCGAGGCGCTGGCGCCCGCGGCGATGACTTCATTGCCTTCGTTGTCGTTGATCGGACCAGTGAATGGCAGGAGCGAACCATCGATGATGGCGGCTGCCTTCTCGGCAATCAGGTCTTGCGTCTCTTGCGACACGCTCGAGCCGTACGTACCGAGGGTGATCATGCCGTCAGCCATGTTGCCGTAGTACGGGGAGTTGTCGCAGGTGCCCGCGGCAACGTCCTTGGCCAACTTCACGTAGTGCGGTCCCCAGTTCCACACCGGACCGGTGAGCCAGGTGTCCGGGAAATCGGCGGCACGCACATCGGAGTTGTAGCCGACCCACTTGGCGCCTGCTTCCTTGGCGGCTTCACCCGTTGCAGATGAGTCCTGGTGCATGCCCAGTACGTCTGCGCCGGCGGCCAACAACGACTCAGCGGCTTCCTTTTCCTTGGCTGGGTCGTACCACGTGGAGGTCCAGGCAACCTGCACGGTTGCATCCGGGTTCACGGAACGAGCACCCAAGGTGAAGGCGTTGATACCGCGCAACACTTCTGGGATTGGGAATGCAGCAACGTAGCCGAGCTTGCCGCTCTCGCTCGATGCAGCAGCGGCGATACCGGAGAGGTAACGCGCTTCTTCCATCGCGCCGAAGTAGTTGCCCATGTTGTCGGCGTTCTTGTAACCCGAAGCGTGCTGGAAGCACACGTCTGGGTACTTCGCGGCGACTTCGAGCATTGGATCCATGTAGCCGAACGAGGTGCCCAAGATCAGGTTGTAACCATCACGTGCGAGCTTGTCGAACACGGCAGTGGCTTCTGCACCCTCGGGGATGAGCTCGAGTCGAGTGACCTCGATACCCAACTGCTCTTCCATGTAGGCAATGCCCTGGTCGTGCATGTAGCTCCAACCCAGGTCGCCTGGTGTGGTGATGTACACCACGGCCGCTTTGACCATGCTGTAGTCCTCGGCGGGTGCCGTGGTTTCCTCAGTGGCTGCTTCGGTGTCTTCGGTGACTTCTTCGGCTGCGTCGTCGCCGCCGCAAGCTGCGGCCACGATCATCGCTGCTGCGGCAAAAGCCGCCGCGATTACCTTTCGTCGTTTCATTCGTGCTCCCCTTTGTGATGTGTGAGTGGTACGCCGTGCGGCGCGTGCTCAGAATAACACGCATGCAATTTGACAAACCCCCGAAAAACGCAAGTTGTACGAAAAATCAGTTTTGCAGTGCTTTCGCCACGTGCGGTGCCTATCGCTGGGGTGCCCCGACCCGACGCATAGTGTTTTGCCTGTGAAATCTGCGTTGCGCGGTCTGGTCGACGAGTCCGTCACCATCATCCGCGAAGTGGCAGCGGAGTTCGAACGCCCGGTCATGCTGTTCTCAGGTGGCAAGGACTCCGTGGTCATGCTGCATCTGGCCGTTCGGGCCTTTGCCCCCGCCCGGGTGCCGTTTCCCGTGATGCACATCGACACCGGGCACAACTTCCCCGAGGTCATTGAGTTTCGCGACCGCACCGTGAGCGAATTGGACGTCCAACTGATCGTTGGGTCCGTGCAGGCATCCATCGATGCCGGTCGAATCCAGGACGTCACCGGACCCCGCGCCAGCCGCAACCCCCTGCAGACCGTCACCCTGCTCGATTCCATTGCAGAGCACAAGTTCGATGCGGTGTTCGGTGGCGCCCGGCGCGACGAGGAACGCGCGCGAGCCAAGGAGCGTGTCTACTCCTTCCGCGATTCATTCGGTCAATGGGACCCCAAGACACAGCGACCCGAGTTGTGGGGCATCTACAACGGCCGTCACAAGCCGGGTGAACACTTCCGAATCTTCCCGCTGTCCAACTGGACCGAGCTCGACATTTGGCGCTTCGTGGAGGAATACAACATTCCCCTGCCGAGCATCTATTTTGCGCACCGCCGACGAGTGTTTCGCCGTGACGGCATGTGGATGGCCGAGTCGCCGTTTCTCTCCCCCGATGCCGACGAGCAAGTGAGCGAACAGACGGTGCGCTTCCGCACGGTGGGCGACGCCACGTGCACCGCAGCCATCGAGTCCACCGCCACCACGCTGCAACAGATCATCGCCGAAACTGCTGCCGCCCGAGTTACCGAGCGGGGTGCCACGCGTGCCGATGACCGCATCAGCGAGGCCGGCATGGAAGACCGAAAGAAGCAGGGCTACTTCTGATGACCGGCACTCGGGAGCTTCGGGCGTAATGGAACGTCTTCGCTTTGCCACCGTGGGTTCGGTCGATGACGGCAAGTCGACGTTGATCGGTCGCCTGCTCTACGACTCCAAGAGCATCTTCGAAGACCAGCTCGAACACATCGAGAACGTCAGCAAGCGTCGCGGCACCGACTACGTGGATCTCTCATTGCTCACCGATGGTCTGCGAGCCGAACGCGAGCAGGGCATCACCATCGACGTTGCATACCGCTACTTCGCAACACCAAAGCGCAGCTTCATCATCGCCGACTGCCCCGGCCACATTCAGTACACGCGCAACATGATCACCGGCGCCTCCAACGTGGACTTGGCGATCGTGCTGGTGGACGCCCGCACCGGCATCGTCGAGCAAACCCGTCGACACAGTTTGCTTGCATCACTGCTCGGAGTGCCGCACCTGGTGATCTGCGTCAACAAGATGGATTTGGTGGAGTGGTCACCGGACGTGTTCAACCGCATTCGCGACGAGTTCGAGGAGTTCGCCTCGCGACTGTCGTTGCGCGACGTCACCTTCCTGCCCATCAGTGCCCTGCAGGGCGACAACGTGGTGAGCCGCTCACCGAACCTCACCTGGTTCGAAGGCCCGACGCTGTTGCACCATCTGGAGAACGTCTACACCGCCAGCGATGACAATCGCGTGGATGCCCGTTTCCCCGTGCAATACGTGATTCGTCCGCAACGCGCCGAGCACCACGACTACCGCGGTTATGCCGGACGCGTGGCTGGTGGCGTGTTCCGCGTTGGTGACGATGTAATGGTGCTGCCATCGGGACTCACCACCACCATTACGGGTATCGACTCGCCCAACGGCCCACTCACGCACGCCGAGCCGGGAAACTCCGCAACGTTGCTGTTGGCCGATGATCTCTCCATCGCGCGCGGCGACATGATTTGCCGACCCAACAATCGGCCGCGACAGGCCCAGTCGCTGGAGGCCATGTTGTGCTGGATGGACGACGCGGCGCCATTGCAGCCCGACCGCATTTACGCCATCAAGCACACCACCAAGTCGGCGCGGGCAAAGGTAACCAACGTGCTGTACCGACTGAACATCTCCACCCTGCACCGGGAAACCGATGTTCGCAGCCTCGCGCTCAACGAAATCGGTCGCGTGGAATTGCACACCACCGCGCCCCTCTTCTACGACGACTATCACGCCAACCGCACGACCGGATCGTTCATCTTGGTTGATGAACACAGCGGACAAACCTGCGCTGCGGGCATGCTGCTGTCGCCACGCACATGAGCGACCGACCCACACCCGGCAACACCCCGGTGTGGCATGAGCCCGCAGTGGCGCGTGACCAGCGCTGGTCACACCACCATGTGCACGGCGCCACCGTATGGCTCACCGGATTGTCGGGTTCGGGAAAATCCACCATCGCGGACGCCCTCTCGCGCGAGTTGCTGCAACTTTCGGTGCTTGCCTACGTGTTGGATGCGGACAATCTCCGGCACGGACTGAACGCCAACCTCGGATACTCCGACGCCGACCGCACCGAGAACGTGCGACGAGTGGGCGAAGTGGCGCGACTGTTCGCCGACGCTGGTGTGGTCACGATCGTTCCGATCATCAGCCCGTTTGCCGCCGACCGGGCCCGCATACGCGTTGCCCACGAGGGTGCAGGGCTCGACTTCGTCGAGGTTCATGTTGCAACGTCACTGGCCGAGTGCGAACGTCGAGACACCAAAGGCCTGTACGCAAAGGTGCGCAAAGGCGAGATGCACGGACTCAGCGGTGTCGACGCCCCCTATGAAGCGCCGACCTCACCCGAGCTTGTGGTCGCTCGCGACGGCGAGAGCGTGACAGAATCAGTACGTCGCGTGTTGGAGCATCTCCGTCAACTCGGAGTGCTCGGCGCGCACGATCACTGACCGATGTATCCGTTCCCGCCCGACCGCTCGCTGCTCTCCATTGCAGGCCTGACGCTCGTCGCTCCGCGACTGAAGATCATGTACACGCCCACCCCCAAAGTGGCGTGCAGCACCATCAAGATGATGCTGGCCACCGCCGAGGGTTCGCTGCGACCCGACTTGATGGACAAACTCACCAACCCCAACGTGTCACGCCCACAAACCATTCATGACCCCATCGTGAATGGTTTGCCCCGCTTGGTGGAGCTGCCGTGGCGTGAAATCGACAACATCCTCACTTCCCCCGACTGGGTCCGGATCGGCACGTTGCGCGACCCGATCTCCCGCTCGTATTCGGCATGGGAGAATCGCATCTTCCGACGCGCTCCCGGCGACACTGCACGAGCAATTGCACTGTGCCAAGACGTCCTCGTGGAGGGTCGCATCGACTTGGCGGCGAGCTTTTCCTTGTTTTCACGAATGATCCTGGAAAACATGGACGCATTCATGCACGACCAGCATTTTCTGCCGCAAACACACATCGTTCGTACCGACGCCATCAACTACGACATGTTGATTCGCATCGACAAAAAAGGCGACATGGACCGCATCTCGTCGCTGATTGCCGACCGTGCAGGCAGCGTGATCACCCCGGCCCGCCTCAACGAGGGCATGAAGGTGGATTTGCGGCAAGTGTGTGACCAAGCCACCGCCGACCGCATTCGCGCCGTGTATCAAATGGACTACGACGCCTTCGGATTCGAGCCGCGGGAGTTCGCCACGAGCATCGAGCCGTTCCTGTTGTCCGACGTCGAAACCCGTCTGGTGTATCAGCTGCGTGGTGTCATGGAGCGGCTCCAGAGCGTTTCCCATGCGGCCAGCACACAAGCTGGTGCACGTTACGGCGTCAAACAGATTCGCAAGGCCATCGCTCGGCGCGCCACGGGTGGGCGACGCTTCACCGACTATCGACTGCTCGACAACTAGTACCGGTGCCACACGGATGAACTCTTCTTCAGCCAACCGATTGCTGGGTGTGATTCCGCGTTCAACGTTGGTAGCGCCGCGCATGAAGGTGCTCTATACCCCCACCACCAAAGTTGCGTGCACCACCATCAAGTGGATGCTGGCCGAAGCGGAGGGCTCGCTGAACATGTCGGCGATTCCTCGCCTCCTGGCTGCGAACATGAACGTGAGCCAGACCATCCACAACAGGCACGTGAGTGGTCTTCAGAAACTCAGTGAACTCTCGCCGGCGACGATCGCCGACATCTTGCAATCATCGGAGTGGGTGCGCATTGCTGCGTTGCGCGACCCAATTTCGCGTTCGTATTCTGCGTGGGAGAACCGAATATTCATGCGTACACCCGGGCGCACCGACGGCGGATTTGATCTTGCTCCCGACGTGCTCGTTGACGGACGCATCGACATGACGGCAAGTTTCGCCGTGTTTGCACAAGCCCTGACCGAGCACCGCGACGCTTTCATGCGTGACCACCATTTCGTTCCACAGTCGCAAGTGGTTCGCAAGGATGCGATTGCCTACGACCTCATCGTGCGGATCGACCAACCGGGTGGTGTGGACTCCATCGCAGCGGTGTTTCGCGAGCGTTCTGGCGCCGATGTAACGCCGCGCCGGCACAACGAAAGCATGGGCGTGCCGCTCGACCGTGTCTGCACCAGGCACACCGCCAACCTGCTCATGGACACCTACCGAAGTGACTACGACACTTTTGGCTTCGAGCGTCGCGAGTTCGCCGCCACTCTCGAGCCGTACGTGTTGAGCGAGGCCGAAACGCAACTTGTCACGTTGGTGAGACAGTCCGTGGAGCGTGTCACCAGCGTGTCGAGAGCCGCACAATCACGCATGTCGGCTCGTTACGGATTACGTCAGATTCGAAAAGTTGCGCTGCGTCGCTTGAGCTTTGGTCGCATGTACAACACGCCACGCGGCATGCACTGGTAATGATGGCCAGAATTGGCATCGTTACCGTCAGCGACCGTGCGTCAGCCGGCGTGTATGAGGACAAGGGCGGTCCCGCAATTCACGAGTTTCTTCGCGAGCATCTCACCAGTGAGTGGGAGCCCGTAGGCCGTGTGATTCACGACGACGTCGACACCATCGCCCGCACGTTGCGCGATTTGGCCGACCTCGAGCACTGCAGCCTCATCGTGACGACGGGCGGAACCGGACCATCGCCGCGCGACGTCACACCAGAGGCAACCGAACGAGTGTGCGACAAGATGATGCCGGGTTTCGGCGAACTCATGCGAGCGGTATCGCTCAAGGTGGTGCCAACGGCGATTCTCTCGCGCCAGACCGCTGGTATCCGTGGCTCAACTCTGATCGTGAACTTGCCGGGTAAGCCGTCATCGATTGCCGACTGTCTCACTGCAGTGTTGCCGGCGATTCCCTATTGCATCGACCTCATCGGTGGTGCACGGTTGGAAGTTGGCGGTGGAATCGCCGCGTTTCGCCCAAAGGGCGCTTAGCCCTCGTCAGCAAAGGGCGCGTCGTAGCTACAGCTTGGTGGGATTCGGCGCGTCGCCGTACACCACTTTGGGATCGAACACCTTCTCGGTGATGGTGAACTCCAAATCGAGTGGACCTTCTGCTGACGGAGCAATCGGCACGCTGCGGTAGAAGCACGAGCGGTACCCAACGTGGCAACTCGCGCCACCTTGCACATCGACTCGTAGCCAGACGGCGTCCTGATCGTCGTCCACCAGGATTTCCTTCACCTTTTGCACCAGGCCGCTCGTGGCGCCCTTGTGCCACAACTGCTTGCGACTGCGGCTGTAATAGACGGCCTCACCCAACTCGATGGTCTTGGCAAACGCTTCGGCGTTCATGTTGGCGACCATGAGCACTTCCCCGGTCGCATGATCGGTGGTCACCACCGGAATGAGTCCGTCGGCATCGAAACGCGGAGCGAGTTCGCGTCCTTCTTCGACTTGTTCGACGGTTGTTCGTGCTGCGTACCAACGGTGCGATGTGTTGCTCACGCCCTCAAGGCTACGAGCCGAGTTGCACCCAGCCACCCACGAGCCCGCTCATGAACCCGCCGTCCACCTGCACATCGGAGGCGTTCAACCATTGCAACACGGGATCGGAAACGAACAGCAGCACTCGAGCGATGTCGTCCGCGGTGGCGTCGCGCCCAGTCTCGCGCTTCACGAGATCGAGAATCGGGCCGAGTGACTCGCGGAAATCCTTCAAAATCGGCGTATGCACCGGCCCGGGACTCACCGAGTTCACGCGCACGCCGTGCTCCCGCAGGAATCTGCCGTGCTGTTTGGTGAGCACCACCACGCACTCCTTTGAAAAGTCGTAGGCCCGCTTGCCGTCCATCGGATGATCACGCACCCAGGCCACGCCGCTGTCGTAGTCGGGCGTTGCCAACAAACGGGTGACGTCGTCCAAGTGCGCTTGCCATTGCGCACCCGCAATGGATGCCACGTTGGTTACCGCGCCACCTCGAGCGATTCGCGTGATGAGGAGTTCGGTCAACATTCGCAGTCCGAGCACGTTCACCCGCATGGTGACTTCGGGGTTGGCCGTGCCGGGAACGCCCGCAATATTGAGCAACACGTCGATTTCCCCATCGATCGAATTCACCGCGGCGTCGATCGATGCAGGATCGGTCATGTCGACCGACACGAATTGGCTTACGGGAAGATCAACCGTGTTTCGGTCGAGCGCAACGACGTGTGCACCAGCTTCGAGCAGCAGTTCGGCGGTGCGACGCCCGATACCGGATGCCGCACCAGTGACGACCACGCGCTTGTTGCGAAAACCAAAATGCGGCGTACGTGGTGCTACGCCGTCGGCAGAGGTTGCGCTCGACGACATGTGTATCCGTCCTACTGGTCTTCGTAAGGCTGACCGGCGGCTTTTGGTGCACGGCTCGCTCCGATGAATCCGGCCACCACGATGATGGTCACCACGTACGGCGCCATGATGAGGAACTCACTGGGAATTCCCGTGTCGAAGTTGCCGATCTTCAATCGCACGGCTTCTGCAAGCGCAAACACCAATGCTCCGCACAGAGCGCCGACTGGATGCCATCGCCCGAAGATCACCGCGGCGAGCGCAATGAATCCTCGACCATTGGTGATGTTCTGGTCGAATCGACCAACGATGCCGATCGGCCACCATGCCCCACCGACTCCTGCGACGGCTCCGGCAAGCATCAGGTTGCGGTAACGCAGTTTGTTGACGGCCACGCCGAGTGTTCCGGCAGCCTTGGGGTATTCGCCGATTGCGCGCGTCCGCAAGCCCCACTTGGTGCGGTACAAGCCCCAGGTGGTGAGGGCCACTGCAGCAAACGAGAAGTACACGAAGATGGTCTGCACGAAGAAGATCGGCCCGAGAAAAGGAATATCAGACAGCAACGGGACTCGAATCGGCGTCACCGGCAACAGGTTGTTCATCGTGTCGCGGTTGGGCACCAACACACGGAAACTGATGAACGAAGTGACTCCCAACGCAAAGAAGTTGATGGCAAATCCAACGATGACTTGGTCGACTTTGTAGCGAATCGACATGACGGCGAGGATGGCGGCAAGTCCCACCCCGGTCAGCACACCAACGAGGGTTCCCAACCACAGGTTGGTGAGCGACGCACCGATGGCGCTCGTGCAGGCGGCCGCCAACAACATTCCTTCGATCGAGATATTGATGACACCACTGCGCTCGCTGAGAATTCCGCCGATGGCACCAAGCGTGATGGGCACGCTTCGGCTCACCGTGTCCTGCAACATGCCAACGAAACTGAACGAATCACCGGCTGCAGCCCACGCCAGGAAACTCATGAAGAACGATGCGGTGGCAAGCGCCAGCACCACGTTGGAGAGACGGCCGAAACCTCGCAGGAGTTGTGCCGCAGCCACTGCCACCAACACGATGCCCAATGCCCAACCAAACCCTTGCGCCGGCAACGTGAACTGGTTGGTTTCCGTGATCCTGAAACCGGCATCACCCGGACGTCGCGTAAAGACAAAGAAGCACACCATCGCCAACACGAGGTAGGTGATGCCGACACTGCGGGCTCGCTTGCGCTGCTCGGCAGACACCACGCGCTCGGGCATTGCTGCTGCGGTCATCCTCCCCACCCCCTGAATGTCTGGCCGAATGCCTTGGCGTCACCCTTCACGCGGAAGATCGCCTTCACCAGCAGTGGCGCGGCAATGAACATCACGATGAGTGCGCGCAACACGATGATGAGATCGATGGGCACGTCGGTGTCCACCTGCATTTGACGACCACCCGCCTGGAGTGCGCCGAACAACAACGCTGATACCAGCGTTCCAATCGGCGTGGATCGCCCCAACAATGCCACTGCAATGGCATCGAACCCGATGTCGCCCGCCACGGTGGCGCTGGCGTAGCCGTACAACCCCAGCACTTCCGACCCGCCGGCCAAACCGGCGAACGCACCGGCGATGGCCATCGACACCACCATGAGCGACTTGGTCTTCATTCCCGCGTAGCGAGCTGCTTCTTGATTGAAACCGGTCGCTTGCATCTCGAAACCCAGGGTGGTTTTGCGCAACAACCACCAGAAGGCGAACGTTGCCAGCAACGCCACGATGAACCCGGTGTGGGCCAAGAGGTCGATGCGCTTGCCCATGAACCAGAACAGCTTTGGCAACTTTGCCGAGTCTTCGACGAACTTGGAAATCGCGTCGTCACGCCCCTCGCGCTTGAACAGCTCCGTCTTCAACAACCACAACACGGTGAACGATGCGATGCCGTTCAACATGATGGTGGTGATCACTTCGTGTGCACCGGTGCGCGCCTTCAACACGCCAGGAATCGCACCAAAGAGCGCACCGCCAACCGCGGCCGCAAGAAGCGCCAATGGAACGTGGATGATTGGCGGCAACTGGAATGCGAATCCCACCCACAAACCGGTTATGGCACCGGCCAACATCTGTCCGGTGGCACCGATGTTGAACAAGCCGGCCTTGAACGCCGAGGACACTGCCAAGCCAGCCAAGAGCAACGGCGTAGCACCCGTAATGGTGTTGGAAATCGCTCGCAGCGAACCGAAGGAACCCTTGAAGAGACCCCAGTATGCGGTACCGAGTGTGCTGAATGCCTGACCGAAGTTGCCGTCGCCAAGTGCTTCGATGTCGGTGATCACGATGATGAACGCACTGACGAACAGCGCTGCGATAACCGCCAACAGGGTGAAGCGCAGTGACTTGAGGGTTTCGCTCATGATGCCACTGCTCCTGTCGGACGCGAACCCGCCATGTACAAACCGATGTCCATGTGGCTCACCTTCTTGGGGTCGAGGTCGGCAACGATCTTGCCGCGGTACATCACCAACACCCGGTCGGACAGCGACATCACTTCGTCCAGCTCGGTGCTCACCACAAGCACTGCAACCCCGGCATCACGCTCCTTCACGATTTGCGCATGCACGTATTCGATGGATCCCACGTCGATACCGCGGGTCGGCTGCGCTGCAACCGCCAGTCGAATGTCTCGACTCAACTCACGTGCAACGATGACCTTTTGCTGGTTGCCACCCGAGAGGGTCGATGCCGGCTGCGCCGGGTCGTTGGTGCGAATGTCGTAGGCAGCCACCAATTCCTTGGCTCGCGCCTGGGCAACGTCCCACTTCATTCGAATACCGCTCGAGAACTCGGCATCGTGATAGCGAGTTAGCACGAGGTTCTCCGTGATCGACATTTCGGTCACCAGGCCTTGACGTTGGCGATCTTCGGGAATGTGCGCCATCCCGGCCGCATGACGTTCGCGTGGCGAATCATGCGACACGTCGCGGTCGCCGATGGAAATCGAGCCGGAGGCTGCACGGCGCATGCCGGCAAGCGCCTCCACCAACTCGGTTTGACCGTTGCCTTGCACGCCCGCGATGCCCACGATTTCACCCACACGCACGTCGAACGACACGTCGTCCACCACGGTTCGACCATCGGGCTCCACTACCGACAAGTTCTTGACTTGGAGCATGGCCGCACCGGGCGTGGCTGTCTTTTTGTCGACCACGAGTTGCACCGCCCTGCCGACCATCATCTCGGCGATTTCCGATTCCGTGGTGTGCTTCGGATCGGCTTGGCCAACCACTTTGCCGCGACGAAGCACGTTGATGCGATCGGCGATGGTGATTGCTTCCTTCAGCTTGTGGGTAATGAAGATGACTCCCCGACCGGATGCCACCAACGACCGGACGATCTCGAAGAATTCGAGGATCTCGCTCGGCGTGAGTACCGCAGTGGGTTCGTCGAACACCACGATCTTTGCGTCGCGCATCAGCACCTTGACGATCTCCACGCGCTGGCGAACACCCACCGAGAGGTCTTCGATCACCGCATCGGGATCCAGCTCGAGGCTGTATTTGTCGGACACTTCCTTCACCATGCGGCGGGCTTCGTCGATGTCGAGAGTGCCCAAGCGACCGGTTGGCTCCACGCCCAGCACCACGTTTTCTGCAACGGTCATCACCGGGACCAGCATGAAGTGCTGATGCACCATGCCGATGCCGGCAGCGATGGCGTCG
>Ga0207937_1000247_pt1 | contig 19456 bp, 15 predicted proteins | sample LakMenEpi04Sep11_FD_150668 | JGI IMG/M metagenome (GOLD analysis project Ga0207937, IMG submission 150668) | Freshwater microbial communities from Lake Mendota, WI - 04SEP2011 deep hole epilimnion (SPAdes) | ecosystem: Environmental > Aquatic > Freshwater > Lentic | place: Lake Mendota, Madison...
AGTACGCCAGGAACCAATAGAGGCCCCACGTGAGAGCAAAGATTGCTGAACAAGCTCCTAGCCGTACAGCTAACTCTCGACCAAAGTAACCACCTAGTTCGTCATCTTTCAAAAAAGTGTAACCTGCCCAGGCTACAGGATAAGAAAGTGCGATCGCGCCTAACGACAAATACCACCATGGAACAGGAGCGAAGGCAAATCTTCCGACAAAGGCCATCACGATCGCGAGGAAAGTGATTCCACCTGCGACGGACAACTGAACGTTGGTTAGGCTAAACTCCGTCCGCTTGATTGGCTTTAGGACGGACACACCCTTGGAGTCCTTTGGACCAGTCGACTCCGGAGCATGTATGATGACTTCTTGCGATTTGTCTGGAACCGTGATCTCTTTTTTGCACTTCGGGCATGGCCCTTTCTTGCCCGCGTATTTATCACTGACTGAGAATCGGGCTAGGCAACTGGGGCAAGTAACTTGAATTGGCATCGATACAAAATCAAAGAGTAGAGCGGCTCAATCCGCAGGGTCCGTGCTAAGTAGTGAACTTAAGCAGTGCGCATAGGTATTGAATCGATTATAGCATCGACCGAGGTCCATTCGAAGCATCTATGATTCTTTCCATTGGAATGTTCGCACCCAATCTATTTTCGATTCGACTCTGGAAATAGCAGTTGGTAAACTACTGATTGAGTTGTCTCTCGACCAGGAGTTCGCCATGAATCTACCGGCTCTGCCCATCCACAAATACACGTACCGCGAATACCAGTATTTCCCGAACGATGGAATGCGTCATGAGATTATCGGAGGAGACCATTACATGAACCCGGCCCCGTCCACCAAGCATCAAACCGCTTCGCGACGGTTGCAGTTTCAACTTTATCGTCAAATCGAAGAAACGGGTCTCGGGTTGGTGTTTGATGCACCAACAGACGTCGAACTTGCAAAACACGACATCGTCCAGCCCGATTTGATTGTTGTGATGAACGATCGTCGAGCCATAGTCACTCCCTCACGTATTGTCGGCGTGCCGAATCTGCTGGTTGAAATCTTGTCGCCATCGAATCCTGCTCACGATGGGGTTCTCAAGTTTGAGATGTACCAACGGACGGCAGTTCCGGAGTATTGGATTGTGGATCCGGATGAGGAGACATTGGAGCAATGGATCCTGGAAAATGGTTCTTATCGCGTGCTCACAAAATCGTCGGACAAAATCGACTGCTTTTCCATTCCCGGCATTTCCGTCACGTTGGGGTCGATTTGGAATTTCTAGGATGGCTCGTTGGATTACGGAAATCTGGTTATGATACCGGTTTCAGAATCCACCCCTCTTTTCCGAGTCCCATGACAACGCAAACTACCGAAAAGCTTGACCCCTACTATAGACGTGTCATCCTCAAGCTGAGTGGAGAGAGTCTGGCCCACACGGGCGAACGTGGGATTAGCATGGACGAAGTGACTGCCATCGCCCATCAAGTGAAAAATGCTCATGCCTTGGGCTGCCAAATTGCTGTCGTGGTGGGTGGCGGAAATATTCTCCGCGGAGCGCAATTCAAAGGCTCTAGCGGCGAAATGATCCAGGAAGCCACGGCTCACTACATGGGGATGCTGGCAACCGTCATCAATGCTCTCGCCATGCAGGATGCCCTCGAACATATCGGCGTCGCTACCCGTGTGATGTCCGCTATCAAAATGGATGGTGTCGCCGAACCTTTCATTCGTCGTCGAGCGATCCGACATCTCGAAAAAGGTCGAATCGTGATCTTGGCCGCAGGCACGGGAGCTCCATTCGTTACAACCGATACATGCGCTGCGAATCGTGGATTGGAATTGGACGCAGATATTGTCCTCAAAGCAACGCGCGTCGATGGCGTTTACAGCGATGATCCCGAGAAAAATCCACACGCCATCCTGTATCGCGAGCTAGATTATGATACCGTCATCGAGAAGAACCTAAAGGTTATGGACTCTACAGCCATTGCCCAATGCAGGACTCACCAATTGCCCATCCTCATTTTCAATTTCAAAAAGGAGGGTAACATCGTGAAGGCGGTGAGCGGCCAAAAGGTTGGCACTCGCATCAGCCCTCGAAGCGCTTCGGGTGAACGCATTCTTATCAACGCTAATTGATCCCACCAACCAGAACTTGGAGTAATCAGATGATTGTCGATAACATCCTCTCGGACGCCGAAGAACGCATGGAAAAAGCGCTCGGAGTTCTCAAGAATAACCTAGCAGGCATCCGCACCGGACGAGCCAATCCAGGCTTGCTCGATTCCGTGAAAGTCACCGTTTACGGATCCGCAACACCTCTAAAACAATTAGCTAGCGTCGGTGCGCCCGAGCCTCAACAATTGCTCATTCGTCCGTTTGACCCTAGCACGATCAAAGATATCGAAAAAGCAATCGTCGCTAGCGAACTTGGATTGAACCCTCAGAATGACGGCAAGATCATCCGGATCAACATTCCGCCTTTGAGCACAGACGTTCGGAAAAAATTGGTCGCACGCATCAAAGAACTTGCTGAAGAGTCTCGCGTCTCGATCCGAAATGTTCGTCGTGATGCAAACAAAGCGATCGAAACGGCCGAAAAAGAGAAAACGATCAGCGAAGATGACCGGGACAAGTCCAAGGAAGAAATTCAGGAACTCACCAAGAAGTACGAAAACTCCGTCGGTGAGCTAGCAAAAAATCGCGAAGCGGATGTGATGAACGAGTAACCGATCGCAGACCGCTGGCCAACATCGTTTACCCAGTTTACCCCGGGGCTTAGATTTTGAGTTGCGCCTTTTGGAAGGGCTAGAAGCGCTGGAAGCCCGATAGATTGTCAGCCGGTGGCACAGCCACCGGAACCCAGCAAAAAATAGAATTCCAGGCCTGAAGGGCCACCCAGGGACCATCTTGCCGGTCCTTCAGGCCTCTGTTTGTGAATTACTGCGAATCGGCGGATCACTTCTCTGGCATAGAGATTGAAGCAACGAGCTCATTTGTTTCGCGTTGGAATCGAAAAGTTTCCTAACCGCTCATCTTTATCGACCGCGAAACCCGTCTTGCCATGAAGGGCGACAAAAGCCGACAATCAGGGTAATTGTTTGCCAAAGGATTGGCATAAGTCTCGTGCGTTCAGGCAATCCATTTATCGAAGCTTTTGGACAGGATGTCGTCAACAGCAACCATCGCGCAAGAAAGACCTGTTCGGTGGGACCACCCACTCGACCCAGAGATGCTGCGACGTGACATTTCGTGGCTATTGAAGCAGCCACCTTTTGCCTATTTGAACCCCGAAGTATTCAAGGCCAACGGTTCTCTCGAAACGATCTTGAAGCACGACGCGCGCTTGGTTAGGTACGAACCGGGCGATATTGTCGTACGTGAAGGGGATTACGGGAGCAGCGCTTTTATTGTACTTCGCGGATCTGTTCGAGCCTTTCTCGTTTCACTCTGGGAAAAACAGACACAACCCGTCCTATCCACGGACATCTGGCGAACTCTTCAGCAGTTTGTTCGAAGCAAGACCTCTTCTCGGAAACGAGCGGATCAAGGAAGTGGGAACAGACGAAGTCGAGGAAGAGACATCGAATTGCATCCCAAACACACACCCGTTCAAAGCGTTGATATCGTAGAAGGCAAGAATCGGATTTTCTTGCAGGACATCAACGCCATCCTGAACGATTATCAATCGGAGTCTTTAGGAGTAGGAAACATCTTTGGCGAGATGGCCGCCATTACACGGACTCCTCATCGATTCAGCGTCATCGCGGATGCTCCGACTGTCGTCTTGGAGATCCGGTGGCAAGGACTCCGTTTACTGCGCAGAGACACAGGTTTCCGATCTTATCTGGATGAACGATACCGCAGCACTGGCCTAGAGACGCACTTAAGAGAAACTCCACTTCTTCGTTTTTTGGATCAAGAGACGATTCAAAAAGTGGTAGAGGTCACCAAACTGGAGTCGTTTGGCGAGATGGAATGGTTTTCCGACTTTAAGGATACCAAAAACAAGGAGGTCAGCTCCATCATCGAATCGGAACCCACGATCGCAGCCGAAGGAACGCCGGCCCGCGATCTCTATCTGATTCGAGCTGGATTTGCACGCGTTAGTTTCCAACATGGAAATGGGCATCGCACTACGGCGTACCTCGGACGCGGGCAAATGTTTGGACTAGAAGAGTTATCTCATTCTTTTTTGAATCCTGAGTTGCAACCGTTGCCGTATCAATCGTCGCTGCGAGCTCTGGGTTTTGTGGATTTTTTACGGATCCCGCGCGACGCCGCTTTGTCCCTTCTTCTTCCAAAAGTTCGTCGGTCAGAGCTTCCATCGACAATAGAAAACCTTCGCTATGATGCAGGGGGCCGAGTCGTCCCCGACGCAACCGGAATGATACCCGAGCCTAACGTCGAGACACCGCTAATCGAGTTTCTTGTCGATCAGAGAATTATCAATGGTAAGCAATCGATGCTCATCGATTTAGATCGTTGCACAGGCTGCGATGAATGCGTCAAGGCGTGCGCTTCCACACATGCTGGTACACCTCGTTTTATTCGAAATGGGCCACAGTATGGACCATTGATGTTCGCGCATGCCTGTATGCACTGCGTCGATCCCGTATGCATGATCGGCTGCCCGACTGGTGCCATCCATCGCAACTCCGATTCCGGCGTCATCGCGATCAACCCGGACACGTGCATCGGTTGCAAGACATGCTCGGAGAGCTGCCCCTACGAGAATATCGTCATGATCCAAGTTACCGACAAACAAGGTCGAGCTGCAGTCGATCGGAATACCAACCTACCCATCCTCCAAGCATCGAAATGCGATCTCTGCCAAAACCACTCGACTGGCCCAGCCTGTCAAAATGCCTGTCCGCATCTGGCACTGTATCGTGTGGATACGAGCGATAGTTCCGCGTTGCAATCATGGCTCTTGAAAAGAACGGCATAGTATGCAAAAGACAGTCGCAAATACTATGGATCGTTCTTCTCCCACCGCCCTGAACCGAACGCATGCGAACTTGCGGATTCTAGGCATATCAATGATGGCCAGTGCGGTCGTCGGTACCATTGCCTATCGAAACTGGACGATCTCACACTTAGGGAACGAATCCTTCGCGACTGGCTACGTTCTAGTAGCAACTTGCGTAGGATTGATCGCTCTGGGAATTCGCAAACGGCTCCCGCTGGTTCCACTCGGCCGAGTTGCCGTTTGGCAAAGCGCTCACCACTACTTAGGTACATTTTGTCTTGTCGCGTATTGTCTTCATGCCGGAGCGATCACGACCGGATGGTTCGAGTCACTATTGGCGATATTGTTTTGGACCATTTTGTTAAGCGGTTTTTTGAGTTGGTATGTCAATAAAAAATCCCCTCGCATGTTGCGAGCTACCGGCTATGCGATACTGCGAAGCGACATCCCGACTGTCAAGAGGCGAGTGTCGGAGCAGGCCTATCAAATTGCATTACAAGCGGCTGGAAGCAAGGGTTCCATGGCGATTGCCGATTACTACCGAAGCGATTTGGCTTTATATTTTTCGAAACCCCGAAGCATAGGGTATCGACTCCTGCCCACAGGAAAGAGAAAGAGGAATCTGCTTGCTGGTTTGGTGCGAATTGACCGCTACCTGGACGAGACAGGTCGAGAAATGAAATCTCGTCTGAGTTCACTTGTTCAGGAAAAAGACGATCTTGACTTTCAATCAGCGATACAACAACGAGTGAGGATCTGCGCCGCTTTTCACACCGTCCTGCTGGGTGTGTTTGTTGTATTCTCCATATTGCATATCGTGTTGGCCCATCTGTATTCAAGTCATTGGTGAGCCATGGCAGAGCCAACCCAATTTTATCGCAAACCAGGCCAACCGTTTCGCTGCGGGCTTACCAACGCGGGACGACCCTGTCTCCATGGCCCCATTGGAAGCTCTTGCGGTCAAAGCAATGCCGCCGAAGAGAGATGCTATCCCGCAAGAACACTTGCCGGTTGGACCCGAATCGTCTCTGGCATCGGAATACTCGTGGCTATTGCAATGCTACTCATCGTGGTACCATCCACTAGTCTACAAACAACGATTGCTCCGGGCGCTCTTTCGAACCCGCATGCACAACTGCTGAATAGCAAGGGATCAGAAAGCGATCCGCATCTCTTGATGACGATCAACAGTGAGAATAGATGCAAAGCATGCCACCCCAACTCCAAAGATGCAAACCCGGAATCAGCTAAGACACCTGGACATTTGATTGCGGCAAAGGTGGGGGCTCAATCTCAGCTCTGTATGAGGTGCCATCAACAAACCATACCTAATGGTTTTGATGGTTCGCCCCACGACTTGGTCGGTGAACCGTTGCTCGCAATGCAAAGTACGTCAGCATCGTCGAATCGCCCTCGCATGGCTGGTCAAGTCACCGAATGCAGCCAATGTCATCGTGAGCATCGAGGTTCAGGTGAAGATCTTCAAGCGATCACATCGGAACGATGCCAGTCATGCCATAGTCGGCAATTTCAGTCTTTTTCGCATGGACATCCCGAGTTTTTAAACTATCCGCAGGCGAAACTTCGCAGTATCGCATTCGACCACGGACGCCACAAAGACCTTCATTTCCAAAAGAAAGACGCCACGTTTGATTGCCGAGCCTGTCACGTTAACACAAGCGAAACAGGGGCAATTGGAAACGTGTTTCGCAGCGTATCGTACGAACAAGCCTGTACTCAATGCCACGATCAACCCCTAAGTGCTGCAATTTCCGAAGGATTGATTGTTCTTCAAGTGCCCAGTCTAGATCGATCGAAGTTGAAGCTGGCAGGCTTCGAGCTGGGAGCATGGCCCGAAAGTGCGAGCCAACTCATGGATGGTAGTTTATCTCCACTGTTGATAGAGCTACTCCGAGGCCGACAAGATGGGGTCGATATTCTCGCGAAGCTACCTCCTTCCGGCAAACTTCGAGATGTCAATTTATCAGATCGCGAACAAGCGAAAGCCGTCGTGAAACTGGCCGAGAATGTTCGAGTTATCTTTGATCAACTAGCCAGTGACGGGCAGCCTTTGCTTCGAAACAGACTGGAACAACAGTTATCGGAACTAGCCATCCTGTCCATAACACCACAGAAACTAGTGAGTGCGAATACCGTTGGTCTCAACTCGGCGAAGATGGCATCGGTGAAGTTCGATGCGCCGAGGCATTCCATGATGTCGAACTGGCTCAACAATGTCAGTAGTGGATTCTCGCCGGATCTGGTTCGAACCGCACGCGAACGTTGGTTCCGTGCGCAGGAGAATTTAAATCCACAAAGTCGATCGCCACTCGCAGACTCGGTGATTCGACAACCCAGTGGCATCGTTGTCAGCACAAGATCTCAATCTCAATCCGATGATCTACTGGCTAGTCCGAGCCCACCCGTCAAGGGGACATCTGGAGATTCGGATCTTCTGGGAGGAGATTTATTGGGCAGCGAATCGTTGCTAACAACCCCAGCGGAAGGAGGATCGATTTCATCGCAACCGCACACGAAGAAGGACAAGCCAATTAAACCATGGGACCACCTGCCCTACGGAGGTTGGATGCTCGATGAGAGTCGAGTTGCGATCGTTTACGTGCCCCAGGGACATGGCGACCCGTGGCTTTCCCGATGGATTGAATGGAATCAACTTTCGTCAGATGCACCTAACGGTTCAGCGGCAGAGCTTAACCCTGCACAGCAATGCATCCAGTGCCACACCGTTTCAAGCGACCGAGTGCGTGCGATGCTTCGAGAAGATGGTAGCCGGATCGCCGCCACTCGGTTTGTATCCTTGGGCCACGATAGCGACTTCAAGGTAACGGAGCAAATGAATAGTTGTTGGAAGATCGACCAACGACCGAGTGCCGAACGCACCATCACCAAGTTCAGTCATACGCCACACTTGACGATCCCCGCGCTGAGTGATTGTCAGTCGTGCCACGTGCTTTCCTCCCAGAACTCCTCGGTTGCGGGAACGTATGGTTGGTCGCAATCAGGAATGATCATGCATCATGAATTTCAATCGATGCTACGCCACAATTGTTCGAAATGCCACACGAAAGAGTCAGCGGGGGATACATGTACTCAGTGCCACAACTACCACGTCGACACGTATCAAGGGGATGCATTGCCGCGGCCTTTGGGCTCATCCAATACGCTGCCGATTCCGCGTTGAGCAGTGGAGGAGTCACGCTATAGCCAGGGTATCCGCTCTTATTTTGGAGAACCGGGTTGAATGGACGAATCCACGCAAAGCGGATTCGGCTTCTCGGGCATTGTTTGGCTCCAGGCTAGCGACAGAGAGGATAATTGCGCGACTATGTCCGGATGGCTCTTTGAAACGTCCATGGATTCCGAGCGGTCTTTCCCTAAATCATAAAGTTCAGCTCGCTTCGCATCCTCTGTGAGAACGAGTTTCCAGTCACCGAGCCGAATTGCCAGACGTGGCCAATAGTCTTGATCGCTTCCCTTGCCTGTCCACTTCCAAAAAATGGGGCTCTTTCTTGACACCATGCCACCTCGAAGGGCAGGTAGGAGATTCTCGCCGTCACCTTTCTCCGAATCCAAGACCGGAACGCCGGCGGCTGCACATAGCGTTGGAAGCATATCCACAGATGTTAGAACGGTATCACGGTTCTTTGTGCCTGCAGGTGCCTCACTCGGCCAACGAACAATGAATGGAACACGCACTCCCCCTTCATAGAGACTCCGCTTGCGTCCACGCAATCCATTTGTTTCACCTACGCTGTAATAAGTATCATAACCAGTCACATTTGCATGCGCATCGGTCGATAATGGTTTCTTCACTTTCGCTGTCCATTCAGGCCCGTTGTCACTGGAAAAAAGAACGATTGTGTTCTGTTCTAGTCCTGCATCTTTCAATGCATCCATAATCTTCCCAACGGCTTTATCTCCATCGGATATCACGGCTGCATAGACTTGCTTCTGCTCTTCAAGTGTTGAATGCTGCAACATCGAGTCTTTGGAAGGAGCATGAGGCGTATGGCTTTCATGTAACCAAACATTGATGAAGAAGGGTTGCGATTGGTGGCGTTGGATGAAATCGACTGTATTATTCGCGGTCTCATCGACTTTCGCAGAAGGCCACTCGGCACCTCCATTGAACACCTTCGCTTCGTTATAGCCGTACGCATCCGGAGTTGGTGCACCGAAAGTTTCGCGATTCGTTAAATGCCATTTGCCGAAATGCCCAGTGTAATAACCAGCATTTTGAAGGAGTCGAGGCAATGTGGTCGCTTTCGCATCAAGCCAGTCTGGCATGTTCCGTTGTCGATTCTGCTCAGGCGCAGCAAAGTGTTGATTGATACAAAACCGACTTGGGTACAGTCCGGTCATTAGCGCCGTTCTGCTTGGTGAACAAACAGGATTCAAGACGTTGAATTGTTCGAAATCGATGCCTTCACTCGCCAATCGATCAATGTTAGGCGTTTTCAACCAGGTACTACCGTGACAGGACAAATCCCCCCAGCCCCAATCGTCCGCAAAGATAAAGACGATGTTTGGTCTCTTTGTGTTTTGAACGAATTGTCCTCGAACCTCCCCAAACCCCACGAGGAGCCAAGCAATTATCGGTAAAAGCGGCACACAAAAAGTTGCATGCAACGGACGGCATTTGTACAACAATGGAACGCATGGCGATGGAACACATTTCGGAACACGGCGTTCGGCGATTGGATATGAATTTGTCAAGGTTCTTTAGAACTGTGATGGAGGAAGAGAATGTGTTATCAAGGCAATTTTTTTTCGCAACTTCGGACAGCTGAGACTCTGTTGGTTTCCCAGCCAGGTATCCTTGATCGACAAGGAACCGGTCCATCTTTTGGATGGTATCGAGAAAAATCTCGCTACCTCCTTTGCTCCTGTTGAAGAAGCCATGGGGCTGCCCAGGATAAAGTTCTAAGTCAGAGACTACACTCGCTTCTTTCATCCGTTGTTGAAACCGCTTGGCAGTGGCGACAGGAATCAACGCATCTTTCTCCCCTAGGAAGACGATTGCTGGCGGGCAATTCTTATCAATGTTAGCTGCAGGTGAGATCTCCTTCCAATAAGACTCGACGAGCGCATGATTCCAGCCCCCCTCCGGCCCGTTGTCATATACAGGGTTAAACAGAACCAATACGTTCGATTTTGAAGAAATCGATCGGTCGTCAGTCGGATCATCCAGACCAGGAAGCGTTCCTGTTGCAGCCGCAACGTGTCCACCTGCCGAACCGCCTCCGGCTGCAATCCTGTTTGGATCGATTCCAAGTCGAGCGGCATGTGTACGCAAATATCGAACGGCCGATTTGCCATCCGCAACACATTCTTTCGGTGAAGTCTTCTGTCGACTTTTGACGCGATAGTCGGCGACCGCAGCGACCATGCCTCGGCTCGCGAGATATCGGGCATGAGGCTCGAACTGAGTGGGTGAGCCGCCCGTCCAGCCACCGCCGAAGAAGAACACAATTGCCGGTCTTTTGTCTTTCAGCGGATCATGACCTTTCGGAGAGAAAATGTAAAGATAAAGATCATAATCTGAAGCCGTCTTGTAGATTTCGGGAACGGCTCCATCGATATCGAGTTTTGGAGTACCCGCTCGAGTGATCGGTTCTTTCGCCGTCTGTGCCGGAGCTTGAACCGGTTGATTAGGATCACGAGCTACCGGTTTCTGGTCCCCTTTAGCCCTGGCCTTGGCTTTCGTTTTTTGTTTTGCTTCGCTGCCTACTTCGTCTTTCCACCAGTCAGGTCCATCCTTCAAAACTGCGGTATCGTGCGCAATGAGCTTTGCCCTGAGCTCATTGAATTTGTCTGGATACTTCGAAGCTAGATCTTGCGATTCTTGCCAATCTTCTTTGAGGTTGTAGAGCTCAAAAGAACTCAAATCCTCGGCTGCGACAATCTTCCAATCTCCGTCTCGCATGGCAACTCGATACTGCTCTGCGGCTAGATGATTGCGCCAATAAAGGGGTTGAGTGCGGACAATGGGTTCGCTGCGAAACATAGGCGTCATGCTAGCGCTGTCGATCACTCGATCGTTCGGAACCACGACTCCAGCAAGCTCACAGACAGTCGCGAAGACATCAGTACCGATCACAGGTGTGTCGCTGGTCGAGCCAGGTTGGATCGTGCCTGGCCATCGAATAATGCCCGGAACTCGAATGCCACCTTCATGAGAGTGTCTCTTTCGTCCGCGAAGCCCACCGGTCGAACCGCGTGTCCGTCCCTTGGTCCCTTCCCCTTCGGGTCCATTATCGGCAGTGAACACAACCAACGTATTGTCTCGATATCCGAGTGTGTCAACAGCCTTCATGAGCTTTCCAAACGCGGCGTCTACCTGGGTGATATTGCCATGATGTTGTCGCAAATCTTCGTCTTGGATATCGCTATAGAGCTTTAGATACTCTTCGGCCGTTTCGATCGGCAGATGGGGCTCATGTGTCCAGACGGTCAAGAAGAACGGCTTAGATTTGTCTTTGCGGCCTTCGAGCCAACCGATCGCTTCTTGAACACAAACACCACTGCTCGGGCCTTCGAGTTTCCCAGCAGGCTGTCCGTTGCGAACGAAATTGGTCGGATTCATATGATTCGGGGCCGCATTATTCTGCGTTGCCATCCAATGATCATAACCATGAGCATCCGGTTGCGGTTGATCCTGGGAATTGAACAGACCGTTCAAGTGCCATTTTCCAACATGGCATGTCTCATAACCCCTCTTCTTTAAGAGCGATGGCAGCGTAATCTCGCTGGTCCTCAAGTGATATTGGCTACCCTCGGGAATCCAACGCCATACCCCGTTGCGATAAGGAGTCCTCCCCGTCAGAATCGCGGAGCGAGAAGGAGAACATACCGAACACGCGGAGTAGCACTGCGTTAGCCGCATGCCTTCCGTTGCGAACCGATCAATGTTCGGTGACTGAATCCTCGGATGACCATAGCAACCAAGATCGCCCCACCCCTGATCGTCTGTCAAGAAGACAATGACGTTAGGCTCAGCTCCGATGGCAGAGTTGTTCACCCACGATAGAGTTGCTATCAACACCAAGAGAATGAACGCGCGATAGGAACTAGAGAGTCTTCTATTCATGAGAGCTATTTCCATTGCAGGGGATTTGCAGAGGAGGAGACGGGAGGAATGAATGCGAAGGGAAGCCGGTAACTTCCCTTCGGGAGGGCGTCTGGCCTACCTTACATTGTAACGTGAGAGGATCGACCTTTGTTTGTGGTAAAATAATTGTTGGCGTGGATCTTTAGGAATTCATTCGAACAAGAGAGGTTATCGTATGAAGATCTCCACTGGAACATTTTTCGCTTTCTCAATTCTATTTTGCTTCGCTCCGCGATTGAGCTTGATTGCATTGTCCGACGAACCATCTTCATTGCGCCCTCGATTGGCGATCCTCACTGATATCGGAGGTGATCCGGACGATCAACAATCGCTGATTCGATTGATGGTGTATGCGAACGAGTTTGAGATTGAAGCCTTAATCGCAAGTGCGGCCGGAACTCGTGGCGAATTGAAGGAGTCTGTGACCCGCCCCGATTTGATACGTAAAGTCGTTCAAGCTTATGGTCAAGTTCTCCCCAACTTAGAACGGCACGCGCGCGGCTGGCCCGCCGAGAGTCATCTAATGAACATTATCAAAACTGGAAATCCGCGTCGAGAACGTTCGCACATCGGCGATGGTCACGATACCGAAGGTTCCCAATTTCTTTTGGAACGCATCGATGCTGGCACAATCAATCGTCCATTAAACATAGCGATTTGGGGCGGACAAACGGATCTAGCTCAATCGCTTTGGCGAGCGAAACAAAGTCGATCCGAAACCGAGTTTGCAACATTTGTTTCCAAGATTCGAGTCTATGACATTAATGATCAGGACGGTATCGCGGATTGGATTCAATCGGTGTTTCCAGGACTCCATTACATATTAGCCAAAGCGCCGGTCGATCGCGACAAACGGGAGGGAACGTATCGGGGAATGTACCTTACCGGTGATGAATCGTTTACCAGTCTCGAATGGGTGCGAGAGAACGTTCTTAACATGGGTCCTTTGGGTGCTATGTATCCTACCAAGACGTACACGGCTCCTAACAAACATGCGTGTATGAAAGAGGGGGACACTCCATCGTGGTTCTTCTTCCTGCCACTCGGTGGTAACGACCCGAACGATCCAACGGTTCCGGGTTGGGGTGGGCAATTCGTCCGCAGCCCCGATGGTTGGTGGCGAGACCAAACACTCACCGACAGTCTTGATCCACGAACATCGGTGAGTCGGTGGCGTCTTGTCTTTCAGGCGGATTTCGCCAAACGCATGAAGTGGTGTTTACCCTAGCGGCTTGAAACAATCCAACGTGAACGACTCAAAATCAATTGCCCTGAGTCGTCGCCCATAAGCCGAGCAAGCATATCATGTGTTCGATCGCTTGTTCGATCATGGTGATCGACGCGAATTCGCGAGTCGAGTGGATGTTGAATTGCCCAATGGAGAGATTTGGTGTTGGTAATCCAAGAGCGCTCATCAATGCGCCATCGGTACCGCCGCGAATAATGTCTCGCTTGTATGGGCGACCTAGTTGAAGGAAGGCCTTCTCCGCCAATTCTACTGCAGTTGGATGGTTTCGAAGCACATCCCCCATATTGCGATACTGCTCGATGACAGCTAAGTCATACTCCAAGCCTGGAAACATCTCTTTCGTCTTTTCTGCAGCGGTTCGAATCGTCTCTGCGTACTCTTTCAACTTGTCAGTGATAAAGTCACGCAAAAGGATTTGAACCGTAGAGTTGCCAACGTTGCCATCCAATCGATAAGGATGTAGAAAACCCTCACGATCGCATGTGCTTTCTGGTGATAGAGAGTCTCTAGGAAGCAAGCTTACAAAGTGAGACGCGGCACGTAGCGCGTTGATCATCACTCCTTTCCCTACCGATGGATGGGTGTTTCGTCCACGAAACGAAACCGTTGCCATATCCGCAGAGAACGTTTCGACATCGATGTTCCCGGCCCCTCCTCCGTCTAGCGTGTAACCAGCGCACGCGTTCGCTTTCGCAAGAGAAAAGTGCTTGGTTCCGCGTCCAATCTCTTCGTCGCAAGTGAATAGGATTCGAATCGAACCGTGAGGTAACTCCCGGGAGTAGAGTAGTCGCTGTGCGATCTCCATGATCGCAGCGACACCCGCTTTATCGTCTCCGCCAAGCAGTGTTGTTCCATCGGTTATGACCAAGGTATGACCGACCAGACTCGCAAGCTCCGGGGTGTCAGCGAGTGTTATGCTGTTACCATTGGCGAGCAGTATATCTCCACCCGCGTAAGGATCCATGACAACCGGATGCACCGAATCTCCTGATGATTCTGGAGAAGTGTCGAGGTGTGCATTGAGTAGGATCGTAGGAGCATTTGCAATGTTGCCTGGAATCGTTGCCCACACGAGCCCGTTTGGATCCTGATGCGCGTCCACTGCACCCATCGCATAAAGTTCATCGGCAAGCATCTTGCCAAGAAGTAGTTGCCCTGGTGAGCTAGGATACTGATCGGTGTCAGGGTTCGCGGTCGTACCCACTTGAACATAGCGACAAAATCGATCGACCAATCTTTGCTTAGGAGTCATTACTTTCCGATCTCCGCCAAAAGCTCTCCCATTTCTGCTGCCGCATGCAGATCTTTTTGGGCTCTAGCTTCATCGATCCCATCGCGAAGGAATGTTCTTGCCGACTCGATATCTTCGCTATCCACCAATTGTTGTGCCGCCATGAAAAAAGCTGGCACGTAACGCGGCGATGCAGAGTAGGCCAGCTCACGCAGCATTTCAATGCTCTTCTGCGAGTCGCCCATTTTTCGATACTCCATGGCCAGCGTATAGCGCAAAAACGTATCGTTTGGTTCTAATTCCAGCATCGCTAGGATTTTTTCTAGGCGAGACATCGCTTGTCCTTGTTGATCGTTTATTTCTTACGAATTGGATGCAACGAATCCAAAAAATCCAGCGAATGCTGGGTTCGTTTTTGAGAGTGTTAGGCCAACACTCTATTTCTATAATGACCCGAGGGCGTCAGAACATAGCGGAAAAATGCAGGGAATCAAGGCTTCAGATGGCATTCTGCCCCCGCAATCGCCCCCATCAGAAGTCGGTGTCTTGTAGCACATCAAAACACCCGCCTTTTCGTGTTTTCCTACAATCTTCCGGGTCTCGACCACTCTCCAGAGACTCGATTTTCAGACGCAACTCTGCCCAAATCAGCCACTCCCAGGGGGCCATGCAGAGACAAATTCTGTTTGAGTCTCTCGGTTATAAACCTTCTTCCTCACTCGGGATTCTCTTTTTTGGTCAGCCTTACTGGGAGATGTCTAGTTGCAAAATTTTCGAGCCTCGGTAATTCGCAAATTCGGAGGAAACTTCGATAAGCGGATTTGAATGGCAACTAACTTTGTCGCAGAGACGCTTCGAAGCTTGTCAGTTAAACTAGGGATTGTATCCTTTAAAGTGTGGAGAGCGGGCCTGGCCAGATTACTGATTCAGTGCTCGAACGAGAAACGACAGTTAGTTGAAGGGTCTTACGTCAAAAGAAGGGCTAGGCGCAATCGGACGGAAAGTTACTACTTTCCTTGTCCTGGTGTGTTTTTGCGCAGCCACAATGCCGATCCCAATCGCAACTCTCGACCTCCTGGACAAGGACAGTTCTCAACCGTTTCCCTGTCAGAGCTGTCCTTGTGGATGCAAGACCGCTGAGCAATGTTGGACCAATTGCAGCTGTTTCACACCGGCTGAAAGACTTGCTTGGGCCGAGAAAAATGGCGTCACTCCACCGACATATGCCCAAAAACCCATTAGTGACGAGAAGGTCACGGATAAAATGCCGAATGGCTCCAAAGTTGGTGAAGATAGGGCGCAAGCTAATTCCACTTGCTGTGAGCCTCGAAAAGCGTGCTGCGAAAAGCATGCGAGCAAGACGGTTTCCGATCCAAAAACAAGTGGTTCCAGCAAACCAGATTGTTGTGCCGCAACGAAAAGCAAATCCTGTGGTTCCTGTTGCCAAACTGCAAAAGCTGACAAAGTTGAATCAAGGACAATGAGCAACTCCTCAAAACGCAAGGTCGTTTTGAGTATATTCGCTTTGAAATGCCAAGGCAAAAGTTCGGCTTTCACTCTGTTGCCATGGACGATTCTGGCCACCACACAAAAGGTGGTAATGTTTGAGCACGAATTTGGGCCTGCTCATCAGGCAATCCCACGGGACCCAGCGCCGGTGTTCTTTAAACCGGACACGCCCCCACCCAAGCAGATGCTCTCTTAGCATCTTGACGCGCTCGACCCTTCTGCACGCCTATTTGTTTGGCATGCCAATGACTAGGGCGAGTCTGAAATCGTCGCGCCGCGACATTGCAATTGCGATTGGCGTTTCGTCGTATGTGGGTTCCGTGCCTTTAGGTTACGGCAATCACGTATGTGAAACTTCAAATGCGTCAGCTTTGAAGGGATGCGATTCGATATGGCGCACTTGCGCGGTCACGGGCCCGCTCTCCACAAGACGGTTTCGTATCACCGTATCAAGTGCGCCGTCTTGAGTCGCTGGATCTAGTTGCGCGAATGTTTTTCATACATACAACTTCAATTTGAGGCAAAACTAAAATGCGAATATCTCTTTGGCTCATGGCGGGAATCGCGATCGTTTGTGGCAATCGTGGCTTGCACGCGGAATCTCCGACCGAGATTTACCAGCGACTTGTTATCCCATTAATCCAGTCAGCGAAGTCCAGCAGCTGTTCGGAATGTCATCTTCAAGGTGTCAAGCTGGAAGATTTTCTGACTTCCGATCCGAAGGCTTCGTTTGCATCGCTCAGGGCTCGCGGATGGATTGATACCAAACAGCCCTCAGAGTCAAAGCTGTTACAGTTCATTGCAAAGAAGCCGGAGAACTCAACAGCCTTGATGGACCAAGTGCGAAAGTCGGAATTAGAAGGGATTGGCCAGTGGATTCGCGCATCAGTTCAAGACCCCGAATCGTTGAACACTCCTCTGCCCGAGTTAAACGACCTCAAGCTCGACGAAAAGCTGATACGACATGCCAGGAAGGACCATGTCCTTTCGCGATTTGTCGATGTTGTTTGGTCGCAATTCGAACGATGTGCCAATTGCCATTCGCCTGATCGCAATGCAAAGCAAGTAGAGAAGAATGGCGAACAAATGAGTTGGATCGTTCCCAATTCTCCAGGTGAAACGCTGCAATTACTGGAGGAACGAAAGTTGATCAATCTCGAAGATCCAATGGAGAGCTTTCTTAAAACGAAAGCGTTGGGCCAAGATGAACATGGCGGTGGTGTTAAGTTCCCTATGGATGGTCAAACAGACCGCGAGTGGAGCCAATTTCTGAAGGACTACGCGGCGATCAGACGAGGTCGATACCTCAAGTCGAATGAAATCCCAAACTTTGAATCCATTCGAACTTGGCGAACGGGCCTTCATTTGCGGATTCAAGAACTGCCCACGCTACCGGCGGGGCAGTACGCGGTCATCTTGGTGCATCGCATATCTCCGGATGGCAAGGTGGACGAGGAGTCGATCGCATTCGGCGAGGGAAGAGTTTCGAAAGACGGAGCCAGTTGGAGCACATCGTTGATGCTGTTGGAGCCAACTCGTTTGCGACATACACATGCATCCGTGGATTGGAATGCATTGTTGCCCGACGGCAGGTACCAGCTTCGATGGATTGTCGTGGAACACTCCAGTTCTCCCATCGAGGAAATTCTTGCAATGCGATCCATCATGCGAACGGAAATAGATTCACTTTGGAAATCAGGACATAGCAATGCCAAATCTATCTCGTATGGAGCGTTCAAGTCGTCTGACGCTTCGAAATAACGGATGTGGGCTTGAACCAAGAAAATAAAATCACTCAATAACTACTAAAACGAAAGAATTTGAAATGACGCGGAATTACATCAAAAGTAGCTTTTCCATTCGCTTGGCTTTCACCTTGGTGGAACTCCTGGTGGTGATTGCCATCATCGGCATTTTGGTAGGCCTGCTCCTTCCTGCCGTTCAAGCTGCTCGTGAAGCTGCGAGGAGAATGCAGTGCAGCAATAGTGTCAAGCAGATCGCGCTGGCTACCATGAACTACGAATCGTCTTATCGCAAGTTCCCTATGACTGGGACTGTCGATGTTGACTTTTCAGTACAGGCTCGCATCCTTGCCTTTATTGAACAAGGAAACCTAAACAATTTGCTTGACTACTCGAAGCCAGCATTCTCGGGCCCCTTCAACGCAAAGGTCCCAAATCCCCTTTTCGCTCAGGCGTTCGCTACACCAGTTCCAATCTTCCTTTGCCCAAGTGACCCTGCTCCTTCAATAACGACGATGCAAGTAAACGGCTCACCCGTTACGTACGGCGGGTTGAGCTACATGTTTAGCAATGGAAGTGGAACGGGAACAAACTACGATTGGCGTTGGATTACCGATGGGATCGTCTGTCAAAATACATCACGCGCCTTTCGTGATATTACGGATGGTACGTCAAACACAGTCATCATGAGTGAGACCGTTCGTAGCGTCGGCCACGACATGACGCTACCTGCTGGAACATTGCCGAAATTCCCATATCAATACACGCTCAATGGTTCTGGTGGAGTGAACTCGGCACTTCAATCGAGTCGTGGGCTAAGATCCTCTGGCAGTCCTTGGGGGTCGTTCGTCGACGCAGGCGGCTACATTTCCAACCCTCAAACCGACGCGATCTGGTCGACGTTCACGGGCTGGCGAGGCGGCAACAGTACCGCCATTCGTGGACGTGGGATCTCTTGGGCCTTCAACGGCTCGATCAATTCGTTGACGAATGGATACCACACACCAAACAGTCGCACGCCGGACCTTGTTATCCATCATACGGGCTTCTTCGGTCCACGAAGCTATCACACTGGCGGTGCAAATGTAGGACTTGCAGATGGCTCTGTACACTTTTTGGCAAATGGCATTGATGCAGCAACCCATAGGGCTTTGCACAGTTGCAATGGCGGTGAAGTTGTCGGAGCGTTCTAAGTATTGACGAACTAGATTGGTCAGGATTGTCCTGTTCCTTCGTTCCTAGACGCATATCTAGGAACGACAATCGGCTGGCTATCTCGCTAGTCATAGAGACACACATGAATTGCTTGACGGCCGAAAAGAAGCAGCTAAGGGAGCAGCTAGGGGACACACAACTTTATTGATAATCCAACCGGCTGGATTCCTGATTTCAAGTGAACACGGAGAATCTTTGATCGGAAGCTCGCTTTCGTACTTTCACAGACGACGAATTCCGCGAGAAGTCGTATTCTTTAAGAGCCGCGGAGGCGCTTGACGACAGTCGTCTAGACTGGCCCTTGATGGAGGGCTTGTTTGAGCTGTGGAACTAGGATGCTTGTCGGCCAAACTCTGGTGATTACTGTACCAACCGCTTTAGGTAGAAACGACGCTTCGTCTTGAGACTCCGTGCATCGTG
>Ga0207937_1000248_pt1 | contig 19387 bp, 15 predicted proteins | sample LakMenEpi04Sep11_FD_150668 | JGI IMG/M metagenome (GOLD analysis project Ga0207937, IMG submission 150668) | Freshwater microbial communities from Lake Mendota, WI - 04SEP2011 deep hole epilimnion (SPAdes) | ecosystem: Environmental > Aquatic > Freshwater > Lentic | place: Lake Mendota, Madison...
CGAAGCTCCGGCAAGCTTCTGCGAGACATAGGCCTTCTTCTTTTCCGCATCTGGGTTTAGGAAGTTGTGCTCGTCAGCTGCCAGACCATCTCTTCTCAGCTCACCCCAGCTGGTGACGGACCAAACGTCTGCGGAGACGCCCCACTCGGTCAATAAGTTCTGCGCCTCAAGTGCCCAGGGGACAGCAACGCCAGATGCAAGAATCTGAGCTTTGATTTCGCCGCTGGATTGCTTGAGAAGGTAGATGCCTTTGAGAACTCCATCAACGTCCAGATTCTCGGGTTCCGCTGGCTGAAGCATCGGCTCGTTATAAACGGTTAGGTAGTACATCACATTTGGATCTGGGTGATTTCCACCGTACATGCGTTCAAAACCTGCTCGGACTATGTGAGCGATTTCATAGCCATATGCCGGGTCATAGGTGATTACTGCCGCGTTGGTGTTAGCGATGATCGGAGAGTGGCCATCGGCGTGCTGCAGGCCCTCACCCGTAAGCGTCGTTCTTCCCGCGGTAGCTCCAATCAGGAACCCTCTAACCATTTGGTCACCGGCCAGCCAGAGCGAGTCGGCTGTTCTTTGGAATCCAAACATTGAGTAGAAAACGTAGATAGGAATTATTGGCTGGCCGTGTGTGGAATATGAAGAGCCACTGGCAGTAAAGGCAGCTACCGATCCCGCCTCATTGATACCGGTGTGAAGAATCTGGCCAGTTTCACTTTCTTTGTATGAAAGCAGTAGCTCTCTATCCACTGATATGTAGTGCTGACCGTGCGGGTTATAGATTTTGGAAGTTGGGAAGAAAGCATCCATTCCAAAAGTTCTTGCCTCATCTGGAATGATCAGTTGAATTCTCTGACCGGTTCCCTCAGCCTTCATCACATCCTTGAGCATCCTGACAAATGCCATGGTGGTTGCTACCTCTTGGTTGCCAGAACCTTTTCGGGCAACTTCGTACGCCTTATCTTCTGGTAGCGCGAATGAAACATATTTGCTGCGCCTTTCGGGCAAGAATCCGCCCAGAGTCTTTCTTCTCTCATGCATGTACTGAATCTCTGGAGAGGAATCAGAAGGCTTAAAGTAAGGGGGCATGTATGGGTCTTGCTCGAGCTGTGCATCGCTAATTGGAACGCGCATTTCGTCGCGGAATTTCTTGAGGTCCTCAATCTTTAGCTTCTTCATCTGGTGAGTGGCGTTTCTACCCTCAAAGCTCTTGCCTAGGCCATAGCCCTTGATTGTCTTAGCAATAATGACCGTTGGCTGACCCTTGTGAGAGGTAGCCGCCTTATAGGCCGCATAGATCTTGCGATAGTCGTGTCCGCCTCGCTTCAGTGCCCAGATGTCGGCATCGCTCATATCGGAGACCAGCTGAAGAGTTCTCGGGTCTCTTCCAAAGAAGTTCTCCCTAACGAACTTGCCATCTTCGGTCTTATAGGTCTGGTAATCACCGTCTGGAGTCTGGTTCATCAGCTCGACCAGTGCACCGTCGGTGTCCTTGGCCAGCAGGCTGTCCCACTCTCTACCCCAGATGACCTTAATCACATTCCAGCCAGCGCCACGGAAGAAGCTCTCAAGTTCTTGAATAATCTTTCCGTTGCCACGAACAGGACCATCAAGTCTTTGCAGGTTGGCGTTTACAACAAATGTGAGGTTGTCAAGATTTTCGTTAGCGGCCAGTTGCAAAGCTCCGCGGCTTTCAACTTCATCCAGTTCTCCATCGCCTAGAAAAGCCCAGACGTGTTGCTGTGAGGTGTCCTTGAATCCTCTTGCCATTAGGTAGCGATTGAACTGCGCTTGATAAATCGCACTGATTGGGCCAAGTCCCATTGAAACTGTTGGGAATTGCCAGAAGTCTGGCATCAGTCTTGGGTGCGGATAAGAGGGAAGTCCTCTGGTCGGACGAGACTTTTCCTGTCTGAACGAGTCCATTTCTGCTTCGCTAAGGCGTCCTTCGAGAAATGCCCTTGCGTAAGGGCCGGGGGAGGCGTGGCCCTGGATAAAAATTTGGTCAGAACCTGCTGGGTGATCGTGACCTTTGAAGAAGTGATTGAATCCGACTTCGTAAAGCGAAGCACTCGATGCAAAGCTGGAGATGTGACCTCCAACCGCAATGCCTGGTCGCTGGGCTCTGTGAACCATGATGGCCGCGTTCCAACGCATCCAGGCCCGATAGGTTCGTTCAATTTGTTCGTCGCCTGGGAACTGGGGCTCATCTTCTGGAGAGATGGTGTTGATGTAATCGGTGGTTGGGACAAGAGGAACATTCAGCTGCAGCTCGTGTGATCTGCGAAGCAGATTCAGCATCACCTCACGCGCTCTACCTCGGCCATGTTTCTTAGCGAGGGCGTCTAAGGACTCGAGCCATTCGGCTGTCTCCTGGGGGTCGGAATCTGGGTTTGTGACCGAGAATGCGTCCTGGTTATTGAATGACAAGCTGAGCCTCTTTTCGTGGCTGTTTACCGATTACTCATTTTGTGAGCAGGTAAAGTCTATTCAGCTGCCCCCTCTTCCGCTGACCAGGGGCAGATACCGAAAGGAAGCCGAAAATGAGCGTATCCGTAGGCGATAAAGCCCCCGATTTCACCCTTAGCAACCAGTTTGGCGAGGACTTTACCCTCAGCAGCCAAGGCAAGCCAGTTGCACTGGTTTTCTACCCGTTCTCCTTCTCCGGGCTTTGCACGGGTGAGCTATGCGAGCTGAGAGACAACATCCAAATGTTTAGGGACGCCAAGGTTGAGCTGGTAGGTATCAGTATCGACAGCAAGTACACCCAGGCGGCGTTTGCCAAATCCGAAAACTACGACTTCCAGCTCCTGGCAGATTTTTGGCCGCACGGTGAAGTCAGTCAGAAATATGGCGTCTTCCTAGAGGACAAGGGTTTTTCAACCAGGGCAACTTTTCTGATTGATGCTCAAGGAGTCATCGCTGCCAAATTTGTTACTGCGCCAGGCCAGGCCAGGGATCTGGCCAGCTATCGCAAAGCACTTGAGCTGATCTAGTCAGGCTGTAGTAGTATCTCCAGCGGGCCTTTAGCTCAGTTGGTAGAGCGCCACGCTTACACCGTGGATGTCATCGGTTCGAGCCCGGTAGGGCCCACTCGAATCTCAAGCGAATCCTTCGCTTTTCTGGTTGGCTTTACCTATGCTCCTGAGCGATCTAATCAAGACATTTGAATCTCTATGGCCATCGCATACGGCCGAAGAGTGGGACCGAGTCGGTCTGGTGGCCGGTAGCCCAAATCAGGAGATAAAGAAAGTTCTCCTAAGCGTAGATGTCACCGATGAAGTCATCAGCGATGCCATAAGGCGCGAGGCAAATCTTCTTCTCTCACACCATCCGATGCTGCTTAGGCCGGTGCATGATCTGTCAGAGCTAACGCTAAAGGGAAACCTAGTTAGCAAGGCGATCAGAGCAAATCTTGCGATTTTTTCCGCACACACCAACGCAGACATTGCTGAAGATGGTGTTTCCGAGTCGCTGGCCAAAGCTCTTGGGCTTCGCAAGCTAAAGCCCTTGGATGAAGAATCGGGGGCCGGCGTTGTTGGGGAGATTGCCAAGTCCACACTTGTTGATTTTGCAAGACACGTCGCTAAAGTCCTGCCATCGGTTGCGCAGGGCATCAAGGTTTCAGGCGATCCCGCCAGGCAGATAACAAGGGTGGCGCTTGTTGCTGGCGCAGGAGACTCGTACCTAGCAAACGCCCAGAAGACTGGGGTTGATTTGTTTATAACTAGCGATCTGCGTCATCATCCTGCCCAGGATTTCACCGAGCAGTCAAAGCTAACTTCAGGTCCTGCCTTGATGGACATATCTCACTGGGCGGCTGAGTGGATTTGGCTCGATAGAGCTGCTGAGATTCTTACGAAAAAACATCCCCAGATTGAGTTTTTGGTTTGTGACGTAAGAACAGACCCCTGGGACTTCGCGGTGATGCAGTGAAGGTGACAGTCGATCAGCTCGAGGGTGTTTGGAGCTTGCAGCAGCTAGTAATTACCCAGCGCCGATTGGTAGCTGATGCCAAGGAGCTTTCAACCGGAGAGGACCTAAGGCCATTCGAGCAAAGCCTGCAGAAGATAAACGAAGACCTCAGATCTCACCAGCTCAGTCACGAGCAGCTGGAGGAAGACAAGCGAAAGCTTGACAGTGATCTAGAAATGGTCGAAAAGCGCATTGCCAGCGATGAGCAAAAACTAAAGGCCTCATCCAGCCCCAAGGATATCGCCGGTTTCCAGCACGAAATAGAAGGGCTCAAAGCACGCCAGAGTTTACTTGAGGACAGTGAGCTGGCTCTTCTTGACCAAATCGAACAGTCGACAAAGAAGCTCTCTGATCTGAGAGGCAATAAAGCCAAGATCGAGACTGAGCTTGAGAGTGCAAAGACAGAGCTTTCACAAAGACTCGGACAGATGCGCGAACAAAATGGCCAGTTGAATAAAGAAATTTCTACTATAAAGAGCCAGATCCCAACCGAATTGATTGAAGTTTTTGAACGCAAGCTCGCGAGAGGTAATGCGGTTGGTCGCATCGTTCGCTCTGCCTGCACCGCTTGCAACATGAACCTGAACTCAACAGCCATGGCTGAGCTTTCACATGTTCCAGCCGATGAATTAGCCACCTGCCCAGAGTGCTCGGCGATTGTGATTAGAGCATGATTTTTCTCTACGCAGACGGCGCATCCAGAGGTAATCCTGGGCTCGCAGCATACGGCGTCCACATCGAGGACCAGGGTGGGGCAACTATTGCGGATTTTGGCGAAGCCCTTGGCGTTGCCACCAACAACCAGGCGGAGTATGCCGCAGTTGTTGCAGGTCTTCGCTACCTGTCGACCACCAGCTATCGTGAAATCACAATCCGCATGGATTCAAAACTCGTCATCGAGCAACTTGCTGGCCGCTGGAAGATAAACAATCCTCAGCTTCGCGAGCTGGCAGATCAGGCAAAGGAGCTTCTGCGCGATTTTGAATTTTGGCTTGAGTGGATCCCTCGAGAGCAAAATTACAAGGCGGACGCTAACGCGAACTCAGCACTGGATAGCGGTAACTTCACCTCTAACACTGAGGTCTATCTCGAACTGTCCTCCGTTCAACCAAGATCTATTCGCGCACCTAGGCAATTCGTTGAGCCAACCACGGTGGTAGTGGTGCGTCATGGACACACAATAAACACCGAAAAGAATCTAATCTCGGGCGGCGATGGAACAGACCCAGAACTTTCTCAGCTAGGCCTAAATGAGGCGCAGGGAGCGGCAAGAGAAATACCAAAGTTACTCATTCAGTTTTCGCTTCCCGATGCAGCTGCCGTCATTCACTCACCAATGGTCAGAACCACACAAACGGCCGAAATTATTGCTAAGCAGCTCAGCTTGGACACTGTCTCCGACGCCAGACTCAAGGAGATAGGTTTTGGCGATTGGGAAATGATGGAAATGGCGATGCTTGAGACAGACGCAATTGAGCAGGTTGCGGCTTGGCGAGGATCGCTTAGCGTTAAGCCTCCAAATGGCGAGTCAGTTCTGGACATGCAGGGAAGAGTCTGGGATTCGCTTAGCGACATAATCGAAAATTACCGGGGGTCAACGGCCATTGTTGCAACCCACATGATGCCCACCAGAGCCTTCGCTGCTGCTGCTTTGAAAGGCAGTCAAAACGTGTATTTCAACATCAACTCATCTCCCGGAGGAATCAGCATCTATCGCTTTTTCGGCATGGAGTTCGCTGAGATATTCACCATCAACTATTGCGCTCACCTGAGCGAAAAGTAGGCTTGTAGTGATGGGTCGGCCAGGCGGTCGCGACATTGTCGAGGAACGTCCGGGCTCCAAAGAGCAAAGTGGTGGGTAACGCCCACCCGGGGTAACCCGAGAGATAGTGCAACAGAAAGTAAACCGCCCGCAAGGGTAAGGGTGAAACGGTGGTGTAAGAGACCACCAGCGATCAGGGCAACCTGGTCGGCTAGGTAAACCTCACTTGGAGCAAGACCAAGCAGAAGGCGCTCGAGAACTGCTCGTTCGATGCCTTCGGGTAGGTCGCTAGAGCAGCTGAGTAATCAGTTGCCGAGATAGATGACCGTCCACATGGACAGAACCCGGCGTATCGGCCGGCCCATCAATAATCTTCATTCACCAGCGCAGCCGCGCCAATTATTCCTGCTGAGTTCTTTAGCTTCGCCGGAACAATAGGCGTCTTTAGCTTCAGCAGAGGCAGAAACTCTGAGTGAGACTTGCTGATGCCACCTCCAACAATAAAGAGCTTGGGGGAGAACAGTCTTTCAAGTTCGGTGTAGTAGCGCTGCAAGCGCTCAGCCCACTGGGCAAAGTTTAGGTTTTCTCGCTCCTTGGCCGCATATGAGGCTTTCGTTTCGTAATCAATTCCATCTATTTCAAGGTGACCAAGTTCGGCGTTGGGAACCAAAATGCCATTGTGAATTAGTGCAGTTCCAATTCCGGTGCCCAGGGTAGTCATTATGACCAGTCCCTTTTTCCCTTTACCTGCTCCGAATTTTGTCTCGGCATACCCAGCCGCATCGGCATCATTTACCACAAACACTTTCGTGTGGAGCTCGCGAGAAAAGAATTGAACTGCATCGAAACCAATCCATCTACTGCTGACGTTGGCAGCAGACTTGGTGACACCGTCTTCAACAACGGCAGGGAAACAAATACCGATTGGTCGATCCCTGCGGTTTCCAAGTTGCGCAACAATTTCAGCGACTGCCCCTGCTATTCCTTCGGGTTCTCCGCCAGAGGGGGTCTCTTTTTTAATTCTCGAGGAGATCAGAACGCCGCCGCGAGTGTCGACAAGACCTCCTTTGATACCAGTCCCACCGATGTCAATGCCTATGGCTTTTTTTGGCAACTATGCCTCCGTGAGTATTTCTGGTCCGTCTTCTGTGACGAGGATAGTGTGTTCAAACTGTGCGGTTATGGATTTGTCTCGGGTTGTCACGGTCCAGCCGTCATCCCACATATCCCACTCGTGCGATCCAAGGGTAATCATCGGCTCGATTGTGAAGACCATGCCCGGTTCGATGATTGTGTTGTAAGCGGGTTCGTCATAGTGGGGGATAATCAGGCCCGTGTGGAAGCTTGTGCCCACACCGTGACCAGTGAACTCTCTGACTACTCCATAGCCATACCTTTTGGCATAGCTCTCAATTGCCCTGCCAATTACATTGACCTCTCTACCACTGGCCACTGCTCTTATTCCGCGATTCAGTGCTTCTTTGGTCCGCTCGACAAGATCGTGAATCTCTGGTGCAGATTGACCAATAATTACTGTCCCGTTTGTATCTCCATGCACACCGTCAATAAAGGCGCTGATGTCAACGTTCACCAAATCACCCTCTTCCAAAACAGTGTCGTCAGGGATTCCGTGGCAGATCACCTCGTTGACGGACGTGCACAGTGATTTGGGGAAACCTCTGTAGCCCAAGGTTGAGGGATAGGCATTTTGGGACAGCAGATACTCATGTCCAATCAGATCTAGCTGGTCTGTGGTCATTCCAGCTTCAGCACTGCTCAAGACCTTCTCCAGTGCCTGGGCAGCAATCTTGCTCGCCCTGCGGATTTTCTCAATCGTCGCTTGATCGTACTTATCACCCGTCACATGCGGGGCAGGCGCTGGCCTTCCAACATATTCTGGCTTCACTATTGAGTCGGGGACTGAGCGGTATGGAAAGACCCTTCCTGGAATCAATCGACCGCTTGAATCTTTTGGCATTAGGCAAATTGTATTTGGGAGTAGGTTGTAACCAATGGAGAAGCGCTTTTGGTTTAACACTAAGACAAGGACCGTCGAGGAAGGTCCTAAGTCTTTAGGGCTTGATCGAATCGGACCTTTTTCCAGCTACCAGGAAGCCCTGCGAGCCGAGGAAATAGTTCGAGAACGCGCTCGGGTTATTGCAAAAGAAGACGAGCAGGAAGACTAGTTGAAGCTGTGATCACTAGAGGGGAATACCCCCGTTTGAACTTCGGCGCGATATTGTGCGGCTGCCTTCTCTAGCTGATCCCTAAGATTCAGGTACTGCTTGGCAAAACTTGGAATTCGTGATCCAAGGCCAGCAAAATCTGTCCATACGAGAATCTGACCATCGGTTTGATTTCCGGCACCGATGCCGATTGTTGGAATGGAGAGACTACGGGTTATCTCTCCTGCCAGGTCAGCGGGAACCATTTCAAGAACTATTGCAAACGCTCCAGCTTCTTCAACGGCCTTGGCGTCGCTGAGAACTTTTTCAGCATCTTGGTTTCGACCTTGAACTTTGTAGCCGGAAAGTGAATGAACTGTTTGCGGAGTGAAGCCAACGTGGCCCATAACGGGTATACCAGCTTCGACAAGAGCCCTAATCTGGGTTGTTCTTCGGCCCTCAACCTTTACTCCGGCAACACCGGTTTCCTTCATAACCCGAATTGCATTGGCTAGCGCATGGCTATCGCCTTCTTCGTAGCTTCCAAATGGCATGTCAAATACAACTAGAGAGTTCTTGGCACTTCTTGCCACGGCTTTGCCGAATGGAATCATTTCGGCAAGTGTGACCGGGATGGTTGTGTCATTTGCTAGAACGGTATTGCTGGCGCTATCTCCGACCAGGATCACCTCTATCCCAGCGGAATCAAAAATCTCAGCCGTCTGCTGGTCATAGGAGGTTAGGCAGGCAAACTTCTTTCCCTGTCTCTTGAGCTCCGCCAAGGTTCCGGTTCTGATCTTCATAGCTTTCCAAATCTAGTTGTTACTGGAACCCTTCGGCCCGAACCAAACGAGACCACAGTTGTCTTGGTTCCGATGGCCCCCTGGCTTCTCTTCCACTCTGCACGCCTGACCATCTCATCAATTTCAGAGACTAACGTCCTATCAAATCCAAGGGCGACCACCTCGTCAATTGTTGCGAACTTTTCAATTAGCAGTCGCAATATGTCATCCAGGATTTGGTAATCGGGCAGCGAGTCCTGGTCCGTTTGCCCGGGTCTGAGCTCAGCTGAAGGTGCCTTTGAAATAGATGACTCCGGGATTACCTCACGGCCCTTGCTTTGATTGAACCACTTGGCCAACCACCAGACATCCGTCTTGAGCACGTCTTTGATTGGTGCGAATCCACCTGCGGCATCGCCATAAATTGTCGAGTAGCCAACGGCGATTTCAGACTTATTACCCGTGCTAAGAAGGAGTCGGCCTTCGGTGTTGGAGATGCCCATGAGAATCACCGCACGCAATCTTGCCTGCAGGTTCTCCTTTGCTAGATCACTTAGGTCCAGCAGGGTCTCAACGGTGGCGTGTGGCCCTTCAATCTCAATTTTTCTGTATTCACATCCGAGGTTCTTCGCAAGAGCCTGGGCATCAGTGATTGAGTGCTCCGATGAATAGCGAGACGGAAGAGCAACGCCAAGAACGTTTTCAGCACCGATCGCCTCTGCGGCAATTGCACAGCTCAGAGCACTGTCGATGCCGCCTGATAGGCCAAGCACAATCTTGTTCTGTGAATTTTTTCTGCAGTAGTCGCGAAGTCCCACTACTAGAACTTCAAACAGCCTTGCAGGGTTGTCGTCGAGTAATTCATCTAGCGGGTCAGACTCAACAAAGAGCCCCTCACCAAGTGGGGCTCTGAAGACTTCATCGCCTCGGGAATCGAGCAGAAAGCTGTCGCCATCAAAAACCAGATCGTCTTGACCTCCGCTTAGATTGGCATAGGCGAGTGCAAATCCCTTCTGAAAGTTTCTTGCCGCAGCTCTTCGTTCATTCTGTTTAGAGCGCGTGTAGGGGGAACCATTTGGCACGATCAGCAGCTCGACAGAATGCTGGGCAAGCAGTTTCGCCTGTTCGGCATCTTTATCCCAAATGTCCTCGCAGATAGCAATCGCTGCCTTTTTTCCGTTGAGGTTGAATATCAGTTCGTCGCTTCCCGGAACAAAGTTTCGCCAATCATCGAATACGTCATAGTTAGGTAGGCGTTTTTTGTCATATCGTCCAATGACTGCGCCTTCGGAAAAGACAGTTGCTGAATTGTGTGCAATTGCGAACGAAACCTGGGTGAGATTTCGCTTCGTTGCCTTGGAGACGTGACCGACGACAGCGGTTAGTCCGGGGAATTCCTTTGAAGCGGATATCAGCTCGGCAAGCTTTGCCTCGGTCTTCTCAATGATGTCTAGCCGATAGCTCAGATCACCCAGGGGATAGCCGCAAAGAGCGAGCTCCCCGAAAACCACCAGGTCAACTTTTCCATGCGCCTGTTTGAGCTGGGAGAGAATCTGCTGGTAGTTGTGCTCTAGGTCGCCAACCACGGGGTTGATCTGACCGAAGCCAATACGGATTTCTCGCACAACCACTAGCCTATAGAGAGGTTCAGGAGGGCATATGGACAAGCAGCAAGAGTTCGTCCTGCGCACAATTGAGGAGCGCGGGGTCAAATTCATCCGCCTTTGGTTTACCGACGTGGCAGGCACCCTAAAGTCTGTTGCGGTAGCTCCGGCAGAGATTGAGGGCGCTTTTGCCGAAGGCATCGGCTTTGATGGTTCAGCCATTGAGGGCCTAGCCCGAACCTCCGAGGCCGACATGCTAGCGATGCCGGACCCCAGTACCTTCCAAATTCTTCCTTGGCGTGGAACCGTTGACCCGGCAGCCAGGATGTTTTGCGACATCGCAACACCCGATGGCAAACCAGCAGCTGCGGATCCCAGAAACGTTCTTAGGCGAGCCCTCGATAAAGCAGCCTCACTCGGCTTTAGCTTTTATGTTCACCCAGAGATTGAGTTCTATCTTTTGAAGTCTTCCGAACTGGGTGCAGATGGTCTTCCACAGCCGGTAGACAACGCCGGCTACTTCGACAATGTTCCCGGTGGTACGGCTCACGATTTCCGCAGACGTGCTGTAACGATGCTCGAGCAGTTGGGGATATCGGTCGAGTTCTCTCATCACGAGGGGGGCCCGGGGCAAAACGAAATTGATTTGCGATACGCCGATGCCCTCTCGATGGCCGACAACGTCATGACATTCAAGACTGTTGTTAAGGAAGTTGCAATTGAGCAGGGCGTCTATGCGACTTTTATGCCCAAGCCATTTACCAATCATCCGGGAAGTGGAATGCACACTCACTTCTCACTATTCCAGGGTGATAAGAACGCTTTCTTCGATGCATCTGCCAAGTATCACCTCTCAAACACAGCTCGACAGTTCATGGCTGGGATTCTTCGTCACGCACCTGAGATCACCTTGGTTACGAATCAGTTTGTGAATAGCTACAAGCGTCTTTGGGGTGGTGGAGAGGCTCCAAGCTACGTCAGCTGGGCGCATAACAACCGCAGTGCCCTGATCCGAATCCCTCTGCACAAACCAGAAAAGGCTCAGAGCACGAGAATCGAATACCGTGCGATGGATTCCGCGGCCAACCCCTACCTTGCCTATGCACTGCTGCTAGGAGCGGGTCTCAAAGGTATTGAAAACGGATACGACCTTCCAGCAGAGACTGAGGACGACGTCTGGTCACTTACGGACCTGGAGCGCAAGGCCATGGGCATTGAATCCCTGCCGCAGTCGCTCGACCATGCAATACGCAAGCTGGAATCTTCGGAGCTCGCGGCCGAAGTGTTGGGAGAGTCCGTCTTTAGTTTTGTTCTTGCCAACAAGCGCAATGAATGGGCTGAGTATCGCTCGCAGGTGACTCCGTTTGAGATTGAGCAAAACCTGCGCACTCTCTAGATGCAATCGCGCAGCAATCCACTAAGTGAACTAGCGCGACTTGGCTTTGAATCACTATCCGAAACAGTTGCAAAGCTTGATTCTCTTGTTGCCCTAGTTGGCGACTGGGGGCATGCAGCCCTGGAACCACTATCAAAATCGCCATCGCCTGACAGGGCCCTAACCAGTCTTCTCCGGCTCGCAGAGTTAGATGCCAAGCTCGTAAAAAAGTGTCTTTCGAATTCTGATAGCTCACAGAGACTCTGTCGGGTGCTAGGTGTCTCGGAAGAAACCGTAGAAATAATCCTTCGCGATTCACAATTACTCGAGTTGTTTCTAAAGCCCGCCACGCTGCCTACTGAGCCACTAATTGATACATCCAGATTGGAACTAAGGCGCTCCTATAGACGACAGCTGATAAGAGTTATCGACTTTGACCTATCAAGTTCGAATCCGCTAGATGCCTTCGAGCAGGTAGCGGCCTCACTAGCAGATCTGACCGATAGAACACTTACTGCCGCCCTCAGTGTTGCAAGCAACGAGCTATTAGAAGAAGGCAGAGTTGACCAAGAGCGTCTCGCAGAGTGCAAGCTCGCCGTTATTGCAATGGGAAAAACTGGAGCTAGAGAGCTGAATTACATTTCTGATGTTGACGTCATTTATGTAGCCGAAGGTAGTGGCGAATACCTAGATACTGCGACCAAGCTTGCAACCAGAATGCAAGCCTGCGTTTTTGAACCCGGTGTAGAGCCCGGACTTTGGCAGGTAGATGCAAACCTCAGACCTGAGGGTAAAAGTGGGGCACTGGTTAGATCGCTCGATGCTCACCTCGCCTACTACGAGAAATGGGCGGAACCGTGGGAATTCCAAGCGCTACTCAAAGCTAGATACGCTGCCGGTGATAAGGCGCTTGGCGAAAGCTACATTGCAAAAATAAAGCCTCTTATATGGTCTTACCCTGAGCGCAGCAGGATTGTCGAAAGCACCAGACACCTTAGAAAACGAGTGCTTGAGAATCTTTCGAAAGAAGAGGTTCAACGTGACATCAAGCTGGGTAGAGGCGGACTTCGAGATGTTGAGTTCACCGCTCAACTAATTCAGCTCGTTCACGGAGTCAGTGAAGAATCTCTGCGGGTAATGGACACTCTTTCGGCGCTAGATGCACTGAGTGAGGCTGGACTTATTGCGCGGCAGGATAGGCAATCGCTAAGAAGCTCTTATCAATTCCTACGCGTTGTTGAACATCGCATTCAGCTCTCAAAGCTGCGCCGTACGCACCTTCTACCAGAAGACGACTCAGAACTCAGGGCAATTGCCAGAGGGATTGAGCTTGGGCTGTCTTCAGATGGTCTTCGAAGCAAGTTGGAAAGCACTAGGCAGCAAGTTGCGCTACTGCACGACTCTGTTTTCTATCGACCCCTTCTAGCCGCAACCGCTTCGCTCAGCCCCGGGGAAGTGAAACTGAGCGATGAGGCCATAAGCTCGCGACTTGCTGCGCTTGGCTTTGTGGATCCAAATGGCGCGATAAGACACATCTCGGCGCTAACAGGTGGGGTATCCAGAAGAGCAATCATCCAGAAGACACTGCTGCCAGTCTTGATTCGCTGGATGGCTGAGGGTATTGAGCCTGACAGGGCACTGCTTAGCTTTAGAAGGCTAAGTGAAGCCCTGGGGGAGACTCACTGGTTTCTTCGAATGCTCAGAGATTCGTCAGGTGCTGCCGAGCGTCTAATGAAGGTCCTGTCCTCCTCTTCCTTTATAGCTAGATTGCTAGAGCACATTCCTGATTCCTCGGCCTGGTTCGGTGATGGTGATGCACTCAACCCACTATCTCTAGAAAAGCTAAGCCAAGAGATGACTGCCGTGATTGAAAGAGCCTCATACGATGAAGCTGCGGAACTTCTTCGGCAGATAAGACGACGAGAGGTGCTGCGGATCGCTATCGGCGCAGTCCTTGGAAATCTCTCACTCTCTCAAATCTCCGCAGGGTTATCCGATCTGGTCGATAGCTATCTCTTGACCGCGCTAAGTCTTGCCAAGCGAGAGCTTAATTCTGAAATGAATTTTGGCATTGTGGCAATGGGTCGTTGGGGAGGTAGGGAAATTGGATTTGGCTCAGATGCCGATGCCATGTTTGTCTACCAATCAACCCAGAACGATGCTCAGTTAGAAGCGGAGAAAATCGCATCTTTGATCATGAGCCTCACGAAGGACTCTCTTTTGGAATTCGAGATTGATCTTGGCCTAAGACCCGAGGGAAAGAATGGCCCCAGGGTTCGATCTATTGAGAGCTATCAGGCCTACTACGAGAAATGGGCTGACACCTGGGAATTTCAAGCACTGCTGAGGGCTCGCATCATTGGCTCTGATAGCGATTTGTCTGCAGCCTTCACGGAGCTTATTGACCGCTATCGCTATCCATCGGAGCTGTCACCTACTCAGCTAATCGAAATCCGAAGAATAAAGGCGAGAGTGGAGAGCGAAAGGCTACCAATGGGAGCAGATCCCGCTCGACACCTGAAGTTAGGCCGCGGTTCAATCAGCGACGTTGAGTGGGTGGTTCAGCTCTATCAGATGAAAATGGCGAGAAGCAAACCTGAACTAAGAGTGCTTGGAACCATTGAAGCTCTTGGGCAGCTTGAAAAACTGGGTGAGTTTTCAAAGGAGCAGGCGGAGAACCTTCGAGCCGGCTGGCTAATTGCCTCTCGTTGCCGAAGCGCATTGGTGCTGGCCATCGATAAGCTCATCGACCTACTTCCAACCGATCGAAGAGCACTTGAAGCAACTGCGCGAATACTTGAATACAAACCAGGTGCGGCAGCAGAGCTCGAGGCGGATTACTTAGCTGCGACCCGTAAATCAAGACGTTCATACGAAGAGCTCTTCTAAAAAAAGAAAAGGGGCGACCGAAGTCGCCCCCTCTTACTTTGTTTTAGACGCCGTAGTACAGCTCAAACTCGTAAGGATGAGGTCTCTGTGCCATTGGCTTTAGTTCTTTCTCCCGCTTGTAGTCGATCCAGGTTTCAATGAGGTCTTCGGTGAAGACGTTGCCCTGCATCAGATACTCGTGGTCCTTCTCAAGGTTGTTTAGCACTCCCTCGAGAGATCCTGGCACCTGCGGAATGGCTTTCGCTTCCTCTGGTGGAAGCTCATAGAGATCCTTGTCGACTGGAGCGTGTGGCTCAATCCGGTTCTTGATTCCATCCAGTCCGGCCATCAGCATCGCTGCGAAGGCGAGGTAGGCGTTTCCTGAGCTATCTGGCGCACGGAACTCAATTCGCTTAGCTTTTGGATTTGATCCTGTCATTGGGATACGGATTGCAGCAGAGCGGTTACCTGCCGAATAAACGAGGTTCACTGGCGCTTCGAATCCAGGGACTAGTCGGTGATAGGAGTTTACGCTCGGGTTAGTGAAGGCAAGCATGCTTGGTGCGTGCTTGAGCAGACCTCCGATGTACCAACGAGCCATGTCGCTCAGTCCGCCGTAACCCTTCTCATCGTAGAAAAGAGGCTTTCCGTCTTTCCACAGGGATTGGTGAACGTGCATACCGGATCCATTGTCACCAAACAGTGGCTTTGGCATGAAGGTTGCAGTCTTTCCAAACTGGTGAGAAACGTTCTTGACGATGTACTTAAACTTCAAGATGTCATCGGCTGACTTCACCAAGGTGTCGAAGCGGTAGTTGATTTCGCACTGTCCAGCGGTTCCGACCTCGTGGTGAGACCTCTCAACAGAGAGTCCAGCTGCCTCTAGCTCCAGAACAATCGCATCGCGGATGTCTGCGAGGTGATCAACTGGTGGAACGGGGAAGTATCCGCCCTTGAACGGAGTCTTGTTACCTAGGTTGCCACCCTCTTCGACCCTGGCAGAGTTCCAAGTGCCTTCGATCGAGTCGACGAAGTGGAAAGCGGTGTTTGACTTCACCTCATACCTGACTTCATCGAAGATGAAGAACTCTGCTTCTGGAGCAAAGAAGGCGGTGTCAGCAATTCCGGTCGACTGCAGGTATCGCTCAGCCTTGTGAGCAACCTGACGAGGATCGCGATGATATAGCTCACCGTTTCTCGGGTTGTAGATGTCGAAGTTCATGATCAAAGTCTTTTCGACTCGGAATGGATCGAGCCACGCGGTGGTGACGTCAGGGATTAGCTGCATGTCACTTTCGTGAATGGAAGCAAATCCTCTAATCGAAGAAGCATCAAAGAGTTGCCCATTAGCAAAGAAGGCTTCATCAATTTGGGAGACAGGAAGGTTGAAGTGCTGCTGAACACCAGGTAGGTCAGTGAAGCGAACGTCAACGAACTTAACGTCGTTGTCCTTGATGTATTTCAGAACCTCGGATGCGTTTTTAAACATGAGTTTCTCTCTCTTTGTTGGCATGGGTCCCAGAGGGAACAGCTAAAACCTAGCTGCAATATGTTTCAGAAATGTTAACCCTTGCGCTTGGGTGGCCTTACCCGCATTGGGTCGATGCCCTTTGGAATAGGCATCGAGAAGCCCCCCAGGGACTCGACACGGTTAGCCACAGCCGTAACCTCGGCTCGGCTCAGGCTCTTTTTTAGCTTGTAAACAGTCTTGAGAAGGTTATAGATACGAACCCCGGTGTCATCAGTTGTGACCTTGAGCTGGTGGATTGTTACTCCGGGAGCAATCTTCTGAATCTTCCGTGCCTCGTCCTGCAGCATCTGGGTAATTCTTGCCCCCTGACCCTCGCCGATTAGCACCACCCCTGGTTTGCCGATCATTCGATAGACGGCTTCGCGGCTCTTTGGGTTGATGGCGATAGGAGCTGGGTTGGCTCGCCAGGATCTTCTTATCTGAGAATTTAGAACAGCAGATACAGCACCGACCTGACCCTCAATCTGCTTGTAGGCGCTTCTCTCAGCTCTGCGAGACATGATGATCATCGCGATTAGAAGTCCCGAGGTGATACCTGTGATGGTCCAAAGAGTAAGGCTCCATGGCTCACCACCACCCAGGAGGAAGCCGATCAGCAGACCGGCGGCAAGTGCCAGAAGGAATCCAAGTAGCGAGACCCAAACGCTTGATGGGTCGTTCTTTGCGGTTACTTTATAGACGCGCCATAACTGACGCATCCTGCCGGGTTCTTTATCCTTCTTTGCCACGCGCCTAGTTTAGTTAGGCAATTGCGCTGGCCTGAGCGAATTCCAACTTCTCGGCCAAATGCCGAAGATTCTCTGGGATTTCGCGACCCTTGGTCAGCATGCTCTGGGCCCACAGTCGTCCTGCTCGGTAGCTTGAACGAACCAAGGGGCCCGCCAAGACTCCTAAAAAGCCAATTCCTTCGGCAATCTTTGCTAGTTCAACAAATTCCTCCGGCTTCACCCAACGCTCAACTGGATGGTGTCTAGGAGTGGGCCTGAGATACTGCGTGATGGTGATGATGTCTGTACCAGCGTTGTGCAGATCCTTCAGGGCAGTTACTACCTCTTCGATTTCCTCTCCCATGCCAAGAATCAGGTTGGACTTGGTAACCAATCCGTATTCACGCGCCTGAGTTATGACATCGAGTGAACGAGCGTAATCAAAGGCTGGTCTAATCCGCTTAAAGATCCTTGGAACAGTTTCAACGTTATGAGCAAACACCTCAGGGAGAGCATCAAAAACTTTCTTCAGGTGAGTCGGATTCCCAGAAAAATCTGGAACCAAAATCTCTACGCCAGTTCCGGGGGACTGCAGGTGGATTTGCCTGATTGTTTCGGCGTATAGCCAAGCACCTTCATCCGGAAGGTCGTCTCGAGCAACTCCAGTGACAGTTGCATACCTCAGCTGCATTTTCGCAACTGACTCTCCAACGCGTCTTGGCTCATCTGCATCAAACGCAGCAGGTCGTCCTGTGTCAATCTGGCAGAAATCACACCTTCTCGTGCACTGAGATCCTCCGATTAGGAAAGTTGCTTCGCGATCTTCCCAGCACTCAAAAATGTTTGGGCAACCTGCCTCCTGGCAAACGGTGTGCAGATCCTGCTGCTTCACTAAAGAGTGCAGCTGTTTGTACTCAGGGCCCATCTTCGCTGTTGTTCTTATCCACTCCGGCTTGCGCTCAATTGGTACTGAGCTGTTTCGAACTTCCAGTCTCAGTAGCTTGCGCTGTGGATTAGCCTCTGGCATTTGGTATTTCTCCCATTTTCTGCTCGATTAGGCTAGCGGCCATTAGCGGCGTTATCTCCTTAGATGCTAAGACACTGAGTGTTGTGGCCTTGGCATCAGCTATCCCACAGGCAACTATGTGCTCAAAGGGTTCAAGTGAATTGCTGCAATTGAGGGCGAATCCGTGCATTGTTACCTTCTCAGCAACTCGTATGCCAATAGACGCGAGCTTTTCCGCCCCTCTTTCGGTCTCAACCCAGACTCCGGTGCGACCAGGAACTCTAATTCCGATAATCCCAAACTCGGAGATTGAATCAATTAGTACCTGCTCGAGATATCTGACATAACCGACAACATCGATTGGTTTTGGCAGATGCATAATCGGATAGCCCACTAGCTGGCCTGGTCCATGCCAGGTGATCTTTCCACCGCGGTTTGTTTCCACAAATTCAGAGCCATCACTCGGTAGTTCACTGAGTTCGGTTCTCTTACCTGCGGTATAGACACTCTGGTGCTCAAGTAGCAGGACAGTGTCTGCGCGCTTTCCGGCAACGACCTCGGCATGCACCTTCTTTTGTAGCTCAAACCCCTCGAGGTATCCGAGGTAGTTTGGAGCGAACGCAACTCTTTCAAATACAGGCATTGCTATACCTGCGAGCTTGGGGATTAGATGCCAAGGTTGGCTTCGAACCTGCCCTCTTCAAGACGCTTCTTAACATCGGTCAGGTAGCGAGCTGCATCGGCCCCATCAATGATGCGGTGGTCGTAGCTCAGCGCAAGGTAAACCATCGAGCGAATTGCAATGGCCTCGTTGCCCGACGCATCCAAAACTACAGCTGGACGCTTAGTGACAATTCCGGTGCCAAGAATTGCAGACTGGGGTAGGAAGACGACCGGGGTGTCGAACAGTGCTCCGCGCGAACCAGTGTTTGTCACCGTGAAGGTTCCACCAGAGAGCTCATCTGGCTTTAGCTGATTGCTTCTTGTTCTGTCTGCCAGATCCGCAATCTGCTTAGCAAGCTGTGCAATAGAAAGGGATGCAGTGTTTCGAATAACCGGAGTTAGCAGACCGCGCTCAGTGTCAACTGCAAATGAGATGTTCTCACCATCGTGGTAAACAATCTGGTCACCCTCGGCACTGCTGTTGATCTTTGGATGAGCTCTGAGGGCCTCTGCTGCGGCGAGAGTAAAGAAAGGCATGAAGCTTAGCTTCACTCCAGTCTTAGCCAGAAAATCGTTCTTGGTTCTGTCGCGCAAGTTGGCAACATTGGTGACATCGACTTCAACAACACTTGTTAGCTGAGCTGTTTGTTGCATGGATGCGACTGCGCGCTCGGCTAGAACTCGGCGAAGTCTGGTCATCGGTTCTTTTGTGCCACGCAGCGCGCTGGTTGCGGCGGGTGCCGAAGCTTGTGAAACTGAATTCACGGTACTTGGTCTGCCCGCAGCCTCGACATCTTCCTTGCGGATTCTGCCTCCAACACCTGTGCCCTTGACATTGGCCAAGTTGACTCCGAGGTCACTAGCTAGTTTTCGCACAATCGGGGTTACGTAGTTTGGATCAGACTCCGACTGAGTAGGTGCTGGTGCGGAAACTACCGGAGTTGGAGCT
>Ga0207937_1000250_pt1 | contig 19297 bp, 13 predicted proteins | sample LakMenEpi04Sep11_FD_150668 | JGI IMG/M metagenome (GOLD analysis project Ga0207937, IMG submission 150668) | Freshwater microbial communities from Lake Mendota, WI - 04SEP2011 deep hole epilimnion (SPAdes) | ecosystem: Environmental > Aquatic > Freshwater > Lentic | place: Lake Mendota, Madison...
CCAGCCTCCTACTGCAATCATTGGACCATTCGGAAATTAACGTGCGATTGCCGTGGGGTTGGCACCGAGCCCAATAATTCTGGCCTCCTGGACGTTCGAAAATTACACTTCCGTCGTAATAAGCCTCATAATTGTCAACTCGTCCATCTTCCTCGTAGAGCTGAATTGCTCGCCATTGTTTTCGCAATTCATCGACCACGACGACATGCACGCCGCTGACCTGCTTCGGAAACAAGCTTCGACTCGAGTCTTCATCAAACACAGCCAGACTTGAGTAAGTTGACTTTACGCAATACTTTTTTGGAAAACGGTTTAGCATGTCTAAGAATGTTATCATGCGCTGTTCCAGCAGCGGCTGATCATCATTTTTAATCGGCTCTCGAATCAACTCAGGCAGTTTTCCCTGTGCACACGCGTTGGTGCACCGTTCAGCCACGATTAGTAGAGCAAACAAAACCACTTGAAAGGATTTAATCCAACTCATTGTATAATGCCTTGCGCCTAGCCTCCAATACATGACTGACCATTAATTGCATGGGCGATAGGTCCTGAATTTATTCTTGAATCCAAGTCCGTTTTGCAGTCACCAGTCACGGAATCGAAAACACAGGTAACTTTTTGAACGCAGGGGAGTGTAACGCTGTCGGCTTTAAATCCAGGAACCCCTTTCGCGACCATAATATACTCCTGGGCGACATGATTGGGATTAACGTCTACTTGGATCTCTTGTTGGTTGCAACTAGATGGGTCCACGTTGATACATAAAGTAGTTTGTAGATTTCCTCCTGCCGCAACATGATCGAGTAAAAAGTCGTGACAGTCAATTTGATGCCCGGGCCATTCAGTAAGGCATGTTAATCTTAATGATGGGATCTTTCCAACCTCCTCCACTGGCAAATCATCAGCAGTCAAATCTATTCCGGTAAACAACAAACAAACGGTAAAAATTGCAATTCTCTGATTCATCTCTAACTCCTATTGTTCATAAAATCAAAAACCTGTCCTAGAATCAACACGAAATGAGCTACGCAAAACTACTTTGTTTTCGATCTCCACTTCTAAGAAATAGCTACCAGAATCATTGCGCAGGTTTTCGTCCAAATCAGCAAAGCACTCGTTTGTGGATAACTGAAGCACCCGTGACGACTTACCAAGATCCGTCGATTCGATTGCCAAATTGAGAATTTTTCGGCTGGTAGCATCAACGATAAAAGCACTTACTACCTCATCATCGGGCGGGCGATTCCGCCTGAGAATTTTGCACGTTAACTTTCCGACCGAATTGACCACAAAGACCGGATTCGAAGGAACCCATTCCGGCCGACTACGATTTCGAAATGCGAAATCAATGCTGCAAATTTTCGTACTGCCATGTCTAACGTCGATTGTAGCCCGAACAACACTGCTTGTGCTCAATAGCTCTCGATTTGTTCGCAGCAATAATTCACACACGTCACGTGAAAATTTACCGCGGTTGATTTCCGTAACTACGCTGTCAGCGGGCAACGTAAACTCTAGGTTTCGAAGGTCGACGTCCCTAAATGGAGTAACGATCTTCAGCATCTCTTGCTGAGCAGGATGAAGATCGAACAGTAGTTCGTTCGGATCCGCCACAACCAATTCGCTTGCCTGCCCTTTGATAATGATTCGATGAAAGGAACCATCAACGCCAATTCGAATCAACGCTGATACTTGAAACTTTCCAGGGCGAACCGGTGCCTTTAATTTTCCATGGATCAAGTGGTCTTGATGCTCGTCTCTCGATAATTCGAAACAACCACAGGACACGCTTTCGAGTACTAATTCCTTGGCATTCGTTTCTTCGCCAAAGTCAAATTCACAACGTATTGCCTGGGAAAGCCGGCAGAAACCTACATCAACTTCGGTCTCTTTCAGCGTACCCTTTTCCAAGAGTATCCGTTTCTTTTCGACGATCTCTTGCTCGTCACCCATCACGGATGAAAACAATAGGCCATTACTCAACAACAATAGGCCAGCTAAGCTTAAGGTGAATGCACTTATGCACGTATGCACGTAGGCATGTAGGCATGTAGGCATGTAGGCATGTAGGCATGTGCTTTTTCTCCGGAAAAAATCGAGTTTGAGATTGTTCCCGTCTAGCAGCGGGCTGTCAATCGACTCTCGAGAAAATTTGATCGTTTTTTTGACGGTATCTGCGACTATGGAGATCGTCGATGCAGGACAAAGAATTATATCAGCAGATGCTTGGATTAGTTCCTCCATGGACAATGGAATGTGTGAAACTGGATTTCTAGGCCAGTGAAATTTTGGTGAAAGTGGAGCACCCACGCGGTACAGAGTTCTGTTGCCCGCACAAGCCAACATAGGCAGGCCAACATAGGGACACACCGCTTTATTGATAATTCAATCAACCAAATCATTCATCAGTCCAAATACGCTTTGCGGCGGCAGAAAAAGAGGCGGCTGACCTCGAACCCGTATTAATTTTCTGGCTCAGCTTATAGCAAGCGCAAAAGGGAAGCATCGCGACCTGCCGCCGAGGTCGCCATCGATAATGACTTCAGTCCGCGGACGGCACGACGGAGCGAGCCTACTACTTTTGTCGGCTTTGTCCTGCTTCCATTTGCCGGGCACAACGTATTGTGCCTGTCTGTTTTCGAACTCTGCGTGGGCGAGACACTCAGATGGGATACCATCCATTTTCGAGTCTGAAGACTGAAGAAGCAGCGGGCGGGACTTCCGCGGTTTGCTTGTCGTTCGCCAAGATTGCCCGAACTATGCCTTGGTCGCACCCGCTGAACTTTAGACGGGCCCGTACAGTAGTCGCACGTTAAGGCGTTTAGCGTCGAGCCTTGGCTTCTTCGCGGGCTGCTTTCAATGCAGCCGTTTCGTTCGCGAGTTTGTTCTCAGGACCGGCCGGGAAGTACTGTACATCATCATCTAGATAATACGGGCTTGGCAGCGTCTGGCCTGCAACGTGGACTTGGCAACCGGTATTCAATCCGCACAATCCCACACATGCGGCAACTGCCATCCAAACTTTGAGGTCGTTGCTTTTTCTTGCCATTTTTAATCTACACTCCGCGATGGGATAAAAACTGTGCACCAATGGATTTGTTGCTCGGGTGTTATTCCTTGATAGTAGTATCGGGAAAAAGGATCGCACTCTTGAGGTAAAGTCTACCGGTTGTATTGCAGATTCTAGTCTTGTCCATTGTGACATGGACCTGATTGTGGCCATAATGAATGGTAGCATTTCATTTTCTCACATCTGCTTGGTTGGTTTGCTTTCCTATGGACTCGCCTCGATCCTCCCTTGTCTCCATTGCTTTCTTTGCCCTTTTCATCCTCGTCAGTGATCCATGTTCCGCTCAAAACGCAAAGACTCCGCGCAAAGGCGTCATTGCAAGCAATCTTATTCGCCCCGAGTACTACGCTGCAGTTGACTTCTACGAAGACGCCCAGACCCTCCAAGCATTTGAGGGATTCGAACAAGCGCTCGTTCAGTGCCGCCAAGTGAGCGGGGAGCGAGGAATTGATAGCGTTCCTCCTCTCGTCATGATGGGGGAGTGCTTTCTAACCCAAGGAGACATTGGTGCCGCTTTGGATAAGTACGAGGCAGCGCTCGCAATCTCGATTCAATGCTCAGGGTGGATTTCTTTAATCAATAATCCAGCACCGAACGACCGGGTGGAAGCGAAAGGAAAGGACGTGACCTGGGGTGCTTCCAATAGTCGAAACGCAATGCACTTATCGTATTCGGACCCTTGGTCGATCGCGTTGGGGTCTACCGATTTGTTGCTGGAACGGCAAACGGGTAGAGGAGTCGTAGGAAAACTGGTTCCAATCGATGCGACCGAAATCTTGCGCTGCCAAGCGATCGCACTTCGAAGACGCCTTCAATTGATGGGTGGACTCGTTGAGCATAACCCGGTCACACCGTTGCTTGCCCAACTGTTCGCCGTACCCAACGCACCGCAAATGCATGAACCGTTGAGAGTTGGGCTCTCGATCTGCTCCTCATTAGCGAGCAGCCCTACCAACAATCGTTCAACGACCGCAATCGCATTAAAGGAGAACTTGACACTCAGTAGTGGCCACGACCATGCATTGACATCGATCGCTCTGTTGTCGCTGGCAGATATGGCCATCGATTCGAACGAGATGCTCAGCGCAGAGGAGTTCGCGTTAGAAGCGAGCCTCAGTGCAGCCAAGGCGGAGCAATCGGAGCATGTTGACGAAGCTTTAGAGCTATGGTCGATGTGCTCGTTCCAGAATCAAAAGGAAGGCGCAGCGATAGGTAAGACGCTTCAGCAAACCGCAAAGTGGGCCAATTTAAGAAGTCGATTGGTTACCATTCGCTCGCAAGTGGAAGTGGTTCGTCAAGCGGCTTTGCGCGGCGATGCAGACGTCGTACGCAAACAAGCTAGCAACGCGACAGCGATGCTTTTGCCTAAACAAATCTCATTGCCTAAAATGGTTGCCGCTGTCGCCTATGCACAATCGCGGATCGCATTCCTGGAAGGGAATGATTCGCAAGGACTTCAGAAACTTGAAGAATCGTTAGTCGATCTCCGAGGTACCACGCTCTTGAACACAGGATCGAGGTTGCTCTACCAACTCAACTTGGCCAACAGTTTGGTCGAGGCAAAGCAACTGACTCCTGAAATTGGCAAGCGTGTGCTGGGAGATTTGTTGCAACAAGAACGGCCAGGACTGTGGCGAACTCAAGTCTTGGAACAACTCGTATTCCAAACGACGGACAAATCAGAAGCGTGGAAATCGTATCTTCGATTGGTTCAGTTAACGAAGGATTTCGAAGAGCAGCTTCTGGCATGGGACGCTTGGGCGGGGTATCGTTTTCGACGTTCGAGTCTTCTGGGTGGTCGATTGTTTGAGCTACGCCGTGCGATCCATAACGATACGACAAACCTGTCGCCTCGCGAAGCGAAAGAGATGGAGTCTATACGGCGCATGCTCCCGAAGCTGAGTCAAAACGCGAGCCTGATGCGAGAATGGATCGAGCCGTTTGAGAGATCTCCACAGTGGGATGCGCGCCGCTGGAATGAAGAAGAAAGCAAACGTTGGGACGCGTTACTTCGATTGAGCACGACCCAGGAGTCATTGCTTTGGGCAGCCTCCGCGGGTCCCCTGGCTATCCCTGCTTCGTTCCCAACCAGACTCGAACTTCCGACACTTCGCAAGTCGATGCAACCAAACGATGCTGTTGTGATGTTCGGCATCTTAGACCGATCCATTATTGGTTTTCTTGTTACGCCGAAAGGAATCCAATCGTGGCGCGTAGCCGAGAACACTGGTTGGCTTAATGGACTCAATGCGATGCTGGCAGCGATCGGAACGGGTGGCAATGTGGACCAACCCAATTTGAAAAAATTGCTTGTCGGACTTCGATCGGTGTTGTTGCCGGATGAAATCTGGAGTGTATTGCAGCGCCACGAACGATGGATCATTGTGCCCGACGAAAGCCTATGGCAATTGCCGATGGAGTTAATGCCAGTCGATGCGTCTCGCAACTACATCGCAGCCGTTTCCAATCATGCAATCTGCTACTCACCGACACTTGGTTGCATTCCGCAACTTATTCAACCCGGTGCATTTGCGGCCTCTAGTCCATTGGTTCTGCAGAGCGCGGAGTTCTGGGGTAAGGAGAAATCATCTGCGAGTTCATTGATGGAACGTACCGTTTCGCTCATTCCAAAATCGCAAACGGTAGATGTGGCAACATATCAGTCCCTACCGCCGGCCCGGTACACTAAGCTGGCTACGGACCGCGTTGTTTCCTTGATGATCAATCCGTGGGGTGATCCAAATGCGTTCGTGACAGGGATCGATCGAACTCCTGGCTTCGCGACCATGGCAGGTTGGAATCAATTGCCTTGGGGGATGCCGAGAGAACAATGGTTCTTTGGCGCCCAAAGTGCTTTCGATCCATCAACAACGACTGGAGACGAGTGGCTTCGATTGAGTCTCGCCATGATCGGCCAAGGGACTCGCCATATCGTTGTATCGCGTTGGCATGTTGGTGGCGAGAGCACGTACACTCTACTACAGTCTCTACAGGATGGCTTGGAGGGAACGACTTTTTCCCGTGCTTGGCAGCGAGCGGTTGCGAACTTATGGATTGAGGAGTTCGATGTTAGTACCGAACCATCGTTGCAAGGATTTCAGATGCCAGCGGAACGAGTATCAGGTAGCTTGCCCAAGATCTGGGCTGGAACGATGTCGATCGGCGATCCCGAGCACTAATGTCCACTCGATCGATCTGTCGAATACTGCTGTGACCGTCAAAGGGATCCTGATTAGCCCCTTGCCTCCGCGTTGCACTATTCAATCATCGCAGGGGCAGTTTTCTACGGAAGAAATCGAACGATTCCGGACGAAGCATACCACCGTATGGGGTACCACTCCAGAACAAACTAAACAATCTTAGATTCCTTTGCACCAAGCATCCACGAATTGTGCCACCCACTGGCAATGCGATTCGTCTGTCAACAAGTGATTGCTTCCGGGTAGAGTGATCAACGATCTAGGCTTTCTCTTTTCGTTCTCGTTGCAAAATCCGCAAATGCGAATCGCGTGATCGTACGATACCGTCTCGTCGGAGGCTGAATGAAATGCCAAGACCGGTTTGACAAGAGATCGTATACTTGTCGATAAATCGTGACTTCGAAAATCTTGTAGCATTTGTTGCTCGATGTCATATCGAAAGCCACCGATCGTCACGGAACCTTTGCCTTCACTGGAGATTTTCGGGTCCATGCGATCTAGTAAACTGGCCAGATGATGCGTGTCACTCGGGGCTGCTAATGTCACTACACCGCGTACAGACTCGATGCGCATCGCGTTCGCGAGACTCGCGGCACCTCCGAAGCTATGACCCAGCAGAAACTGTGGCCCACCGACCGTGCTTGTCAGGTAAGCGGCAGCCGATTGCAGGTCTTCGCAGTTCGTTGTGAAGTTCGATTGGGAAAAGATCCCCTCGCTATCCCCTAAGCCACGAAAGTCGTACCGCAACACGTTCCACCCTAACTCCGCCAAAGATCGCCCGATCCGCACGATGGCTTTCAAGTCTTTGTTGCAAGTAAAGCAATGAGAAAAGAGAATACTTCCCTTCGCTGCAACGATGGGTTGTTCCAATATCCCAGCCAGTTTCCATGGGCCGCTTGGGAACGATACGCGTAACGAATGTCGATTCAAACTTAGTCCTCTCACGCCATCAGCAAGGTGTACTTATCCATCACAAATCGTTGCAAAATCACAACTCGCATAGCGACGCATTGTTGCTTCGGCCAAGTGACTGATCGTTGAATACTTCCAACCCGAAGAGTGCGCGACGGATTCTGCGTACCTCGCGTACGCTTCGGGTTGGGATGAAAACTCTACTCTACGCCAACATCGAGAAGCCCGCATCTGAATCGTTTTCTTCTTTACAACGAAACCGCGTAAATCCAAATGGCGGCGTAGTGCCAGCCACTCGCAACGATGACGGCCACATGCCAAATCGCGTGATGATATTCTGAGAGATGATCATTTTGAAGAAACCAAACACCCAGGGAATAAATCACCCCGCCCGCCGCCATCATCGCAAAACAACCTGTCGGCACGTACCCGAACAAAACCATCGATGGCACCCAACCCAGCAGCAGATAAGTCAGGCTCGTCATGTTGTTGATGCGATGCTTGGAAAAAACTTTCGAATAGAACCCAGCACCAGCCGCTCCCCAAACGAAAGCTAACATTCCAAAGCACAGCCAGCCATTCAAGAATGCACAAATGAAAGGTGTGAACGTACCCGCGATCAGCGTGTAGACGAACCCTTGGTCCAGCGATCGCACCCGATGCCGAAGCAATGGCTCCTTTACCCCGTGCGAAAGGGTGGAAAACAAATACATTAACGACAAACTCAATGCATAAATGATGCAAGCAGCGAAGATGAGTGTGGATTTCTGCCAACCGGCCGCAACCAAAGCCATTCCAGCAGGAACACTAACCGCAAAGCCGAAACCGTGCGTATACGTGTTTATGCGTTCTTGGGAAGCGTTTTCTTCGGTCCAAACGATTGCCATCCAACCATCCACGAAAAAGTGTTATCTATTGAAGCTGCCAGGATAGCCGCTTGTTCCACCCAAACAAGCCTATCTCGAAGATACGCCCATCTCTTCCAACAGATGATTGGCTCCGTATACCCGACCGGTGACCCAGAGTACGTAACGAATATCAACACCTATCGAACGGCTGTAGCTGGAATTCCATGCAAAGTCATTGATCGTCGCTTCAAAGGTTCGGTCAAAATTGACAGCCACCAACTCAGCATTCGCGTTCAGTACTGGACTCCCCGAGTTCCCGCCGGTTGTATCGGTGTCGTATAGAATCGCCACAGGCACTTTACCAAGCTTGGGATGTACAAACGGTCCAAAATCTTTGGCAGCCGCGGTATCTAGCAACTTCTTCGGCGAAATATAAGGTTCAGTGCCGGTCGTCTTCTCCAATACACCGTCCAACGTCGAAATAGGTGTTCGCTGTACGGCATCTGCGGGAGAATACCCGCGCACTCGACCATAGGTGATGCGGAGCGTTGCGTTGGCATCGGGCACAAAGGTTGTTGGCTCGTACGCTTGTTTGACTTCCACCAGCGAACCATAAAGTTGATTAAGCTTTCCGTCTCGCTCTTTGTCGAGGTCACGCAATTTGCGATACGCGGGATACAACTTCATCATGACCTGCAATACACCATCTTGCACTTGCTCTAATTCTGCAGGTGTCTTTTTCGAGCACTCCTCAATGAATGCAACATCTCCGAGTTTGGTGTTCATGATTGCCTGTTGCAAAGCGGTTTGGGCAGATTTGCGATCTTCAGCTGCGTCTCCTGCGATTACTTTCAATTCTGGAATTGCTTTGTTCGCGTTAAGCTTTTGAAGGCGTTCAAGCATCCCGCTCATCATCACTACGTCCGTATTGCGGTCCAAATCTCCGACATCCAGCTTCAATTGCTGCATCGTCAGGCTAAAATTGCGTTCCATATAGGGCGTTTCGCGATCGAGGTCCTCTTTCTGACGTTCGACGGCAGCATCGATCAATGTGAATGCAAAAGATAAGGTCCTGCACGCGGAACGCAGTTCTTTGAAATGGAGCTCCACCGGGCCGTTCAAAGACATCTCTTCGTAGACAGAATCGATCTCGCGAAAAAGATTGCTGTACTTTGCCTTGAGCTCCGCTTTGGAATTCACAAACGCCTTCAGCTTGGTCTCTTCATCGACACGCTTGGAGACGAGATCGGTTCTTTTAAGCCCCAGGACTTGACCGCGAGAGCGTTTTTCAACATTTGCCAGGGATTTCGAACGCGACGAATGTTTGATCGCAACGGCGCGATCGGCAGCGCCAGCTTTCTCCATCTCAGCAATCTGCCATGCATAGAGTTCTGCAACGATAGGCAGCCGAATGTTCTGTTCATAGCGAAAGAAGCTTGCAGTCTTTTGACGAACTGTGCGACCAGGGTAGCCAAGGATGAAAACGAAGTCTTCTTCGTTGACACCTTTAGAATTCACGCGGATCGGCCGCTTCGGTTTGAATGGGACGTTCTCGGGAGAGTATTCCGCCGCCGATCCGTTGGGTGCGGTGTAGGCGCGCATGAAGGAAAAGTCACCGGTATGTCTGGGCCATTCCCAGTTGTCTGTTTCGCCACCAAAGGCACCGATCGAAATAGGGGGAGCAAAAACGAGCCGAACGTCCTTTAGGTAAGTGTACAGAAACAAGACATAGGTCTTGCCGGGAAACATCTCAGCGACTTCTGCGCGCAAGCCTGCGTACTTTTGTTCGGCTTCCTTTTCAAGTTCTTTTCTGCGTTTATCGATTGCCTTCGTTCTATCGAGGAATGGCATGGTATCGCTCGCTACCTGGAGAACTTCATTCGAGACGTCCGAATAAGACTCGGTGATTCGCACCGTATAACCGACAGCCCGAATTTCGTCGGATCGGGTTCTGGCAATAAACCCGTCTTGCAGGATATCGTTCGACGAAGAACTTCCCTTTTGAATTGCATCGAAAGCACAATGATGGTTTGTAATGATGAGTCCGTCGGCTGACACAAAGGAACCAGTGCAACCATTCACCTTGCAAATTCCATCAACGACACTTACCTTGTCTGCATTGAAGAGTTCCTCGGAAGCGATCTTCAGTCCTTTCGTTTCCAGCTTCAGTCGAGGTAGTTCGCTGACGGGATACATTCCTTCATCGGAGAATGCGTGCGAGCAAACGGCGATGCAAAAGGAAACGAGAATCCATCGTAAGTATCGATTCATCATAGATTGGCAAAAGTCGGTAAAAGCAGGACACATCAAACGGTAGGAGTCATATTCTACACAAGAATCCCAAGCATGGAACAAAACTCAGAGAAGGTGGTGCTTGTCCATGGCGTCGCTTCGCATCGAAGTGTGATGTGGCCTATCGCGTACCGACTTTGGTACGACGGATTTCGCGCAGAGACTTGGAGTTATATCACTTTCTTTCGCTCGATTGAATCGCACGCGGACCGTTTCGCCGCGTATATATCAAAGCAATTCGCGAACGAGTCGAAAGTGCATATTGTGGCACACAGTATGGGATCGATCGTGGTTCGAGTCGCGTTGAATCGCATCGAACCGTCGAGAGTTGGTCGAATCGTCCTATTGGCGCCGCCGAACGCAGGTTCACCGGTCGCCCGAATCATTTCCAAACTTTCGGGCCAAATGATTGTGCCAGCGCTAGAACTCTCAGATCAACCAGGGAGTTATGTAAATCGAATCGAATCGACGAACGATTTCGAAATTGGGGTTTTGGCGGCTAAGTACGATTTTCTGGTTCCGCTGGCCAACACCCACTTTGCAAACGAGACCTGCCATCGGACTCTCTCCACAACACACAATTCACTTTTGGTTTCTCGCGATGCTTCGCGTCGCATTATCAACTTTCTGAGGAACGGTGAGTTCGGTAGTCCGTAGTTTTCTATTCCATTTCGATTCCGTTACGAAACACGCCAGCTCTTTTCGTGCTCTATCATGGAAAGTATCGATTCATGATAGGTACAATCGTCGATCAATCGGCGCGCAGAGGGTGCCAGCCCACCTCCTCCTATGACTACTCGGATTCCCACTGGGAGCAATTTTCTCAAGGTATTGTGGTCACGGACTACTTGCTCCAGATCTGAAACATGTGTGTGTGATATCCAAACCGCTTCTGCGTTCGACAATGCCGCACATTCAGCAATGTACTCTGGAGCGATACCGCACCCAAGGAAGATTGGCCGAACATTGATCGACATGAGACCTAAGGCAACGATCTTCGAGGCTAAAGTGTCACGACTGGAAGCAAACGATGCGCCAATAAATGTTCGTTCTTTTTTGGTCGACGTTGAGAAACGGGTTATCAAACCATCGAGTACCATCGAAGCGGTACTCGTGCAAATCTTCTCTTGAGCGACAGAGATCGTATTTTTCTGCCACTGATCTCCGACTCGCCACAAAGCGGGAACAAACACATTTTCTATCAGTTCGATCTGACGTTGAATGGTGGGAGCGGCGCGGCAGAGTCGTTCAACCAACTGAAGATGATCTGCTACTAGCAACAATGAGAAGACCTCCTCCGTCGTGATGATAGAGCTTTCTGCTCCATGTCCTTTTCGCTGCATTAGCCGCGAGACTGCTTCAAACTGAGAACAGTCAATTCGTCGGTGCCCACCCGGTGTTCGAATGACAGGGATATCGTTTGCATCGCATAAACGCTTGAAAGTGGATGGACTGATCCCCATCCGTGTTGCTGCTTCCGTGGAAGACATCCATCGTTCAAGTTCGTTTTTCGTCATAGTTTACTTCTCGCTGAAATTGTTGACTCTCAGCCAATACTCATTCTTGGTGTAGACGTATGCAATCATTTGATGTCGGTCGAAAGAAACGAATCGAAATCTAAAGAGAATGATCTCTCCTCGAGTGTTTTGCACATTTTGCACAGCCAGAAATCGTCAAATTGGTACTTAACGTTCCTTCGAGAAAACGACTTCTAACCGCCATTCGTTGCGCTCGCCCCAGTCACTGAGGCTTGTTGTAGTGAGGGGCTGCTGCGCACGATCGACGCTCCACCAAACAAACTGTAGCGCACTGACAGATATCGCGCGAATCCACGAAGACCTTTACGAGTTCACAATCCATTTGCCCGATGAACGATTTGCGCAAATTGGACCATCACAAATCGACCAAAGGAGTCTTTAGATTTTTTACAATTTGATGCCGTAGATCGATTGATCGTTTCGCATTCGATTCAATGATGACTTTCTTGCATGGCCATCTTTCGTAATCCATAGTTCTTCACTGTTTCATTCCATCCAATCGGTCCTTGCAAGATTCTCTCATGATGTTCGATGACCCGGAACTGATCCAAGACTTTGTCATAGAGTCACAAGAACATCTGGCTGACGTCGAAAGCCAGCTCCTCAGTCTCGAGGAGACCGAGGGTTCCATTGACCTGCCTCTCGTGAATAAAGTTTTTCGCTCGATCCATTCACTGAAAGGAGCGGCCGGCTTTCTAGGGTTCAAAACACTTGAGACGTTAGCTCATCGTGGAGAGGAAGTTCTCGATCGACTCCGCAACGAGACCATTCGCCCAACGAAGGAAGTCATCAATACTTTACTCAAGGCGACAGACCGTCTGAAAACATTGGTAGACGCCATCCACGTTTCGAACGAACAAGACGTTTCGGAGAATGTAAGAGCACTCGAGCAACTCATGCGAAGTTCTGATTCTTCAAGCGATACTAGCGACTCGTCGGCCGAAAGTTCGATCGGATACCATGCTGAAAACGCAATACATATCTCGGGAACAGAAGAAGCCCTCGCCTCGGGAGACATAGCGTCGGAAACGATGCGAGAAGCTGTCCGCGACTTCCTGATCGAATCCCACGATAGCTTGTCGCAGATCGAAGGCGACATGGTACTGCTCGAGAAAGAGCCAGATAGTTCTTCAATCATTAACAACGTATTCCGAAGCGTCCATACCATCAAAGGAACTGCCGGGTTTCTTGCTTTTCGACAGATCGAGAAACTTACGCATGCCGGCGAGAATATTCTGGGGGCGATCAGAAACAACCAACTTGGGTTTGACTCAACGATTTGCACCGAATTACTTTCAATGGTCGATCTATTGAAACAGTACTTGGCAACTGTCGAAGCAACAGGAACAGAAGGCAACATTTCCTGTGAGTCGCAAGTTGGGCGCATGGCGCAACTCCTTGATAGACTACTAGTGAAACAAACAACTGAACCGTTAACGACAAAGCCAGTATTGGCGGCATCTCTCGCAGTATCACCATTATCCCGGAACAATACACCAGTCGGACCTGTGTCCAGCACACCGGTTCCGTCCGAGCAAACGGACGGTAGTGGTCCGCTAGCAGTTACCTCAGTTACCAAGGGAGATTGTCAGAACAATCTATCTATCGACAGCACGATTCGAGTCGACGTCGCACTGCTAGATAAACTCATGACGCGAGTAGGCGAGCTGGTGTTGGCTCGCAATCAGATCATTCAGCTCTCGAATCTATTGGGGAACAGCGATCTACTCAGCACTTCGCAACGCATCAACTTGATCACTACCGAACTTCAAGAAGGTGTGATGAAGACTCGGATGCAACAGATCGGAAATGTCTGGTCCAAATTCCCTCGCATGGTGCGCGACCTGGCTGCTGTTTGTGGGAAAGAGGTTCGGATTGAAATGGAGGGGAAAGAGACGGAGCTCGACAAAACCATCATCGAATCGATCAAGGATCCACTCACACACTTGGTCCGCAATACAGTGGACCACGGAATAGAAAAACCGAGTCTGAGAACAGCCAAAGGCAAGCCCGCGGAGGGTTGCCTCACTCTTCGTGCGTTTCACGAAGGCGGTCAAGTGAATATCGAGATCTCGGACGATGGCGCAGGCTTGAACTTGATTCGCATCAAGGAGAAGGCTCTGGAGAAGAACCTAATCAGCCTGGATACTTCAAATCGATTGTCGGAGCGAGAAATTGCTCAGTTGATTTTCTTACCAGGCTTTTCAACCGCTGAAACGGTCTCCAACGTGTCCGGTCGTGGGGTTGGCATGGACGTTGTCAAAACGAACATTGAAAAGATTGGCGGGACCGTTGATCTTCAAACGTTTAGTGGTACTGGTACCACGATCAAGATCAAGATTCCACTGACACTCGCAATCATCCCAGCATTGATTGTTACGAACGGTGGAGATCGTTTTGCCATACCACAGGTGAATCTATTAGAACTCGTTCGACTTGAAGGGGAGAAGGCGGCCGAGAACATCGAGTGGATTCGAGGTGCGCCTGTATATCGTCTGCGAGGTCGTTTGCTGCCGCTCATCCATTTGAAAAAGGTACTTAGTACCAAAGAGTTAACGGAGGAACCTAAGGATGTCGTCAACATTGTCGTATTGCGTGCGGATGATCGACAGTTCGGACTTGTTGTCGATCGGATCAACGACACCGAGGAGATTGTTGTGAAGCCGCTTAGTAGTCAGCTAAAGAACGTAGCCGTTTACTCTGGTGCAACGATTATGGGGGATGGCAAGGTTGCGCTAATATTGGACGTTCTAGGTATCGCACATAACGCGAACTTGATTACGAAAGATCGAAGCCGCTCTGTACAAGACTCCCCTGGTTACGCGAAAGAAACGGGGTGCGAAAGCCAGAATCTGCTGTTGATTGCCACTGGCACTGACCGCCGGCTTGCCATTCCAATCTCCGAAGTCGCGAGGCTTGAAAAGATTCCTTCCGACTCGATCGAGTATTCCGAAAACAAAGAAGTTGTGCAATACCGAGGTAAAATTCTACCGATGATTCGACTGGCAGACATGTTAGGTATTTGCGACGACACACCTCCTGAAGATGGACTGTTGAACGTCATCGTATACAACCAAGACTCGCAAAGTTATGGACTGGTCGTCAATCGTATAGTCGACATCGTAGAAACTTCTATCGCAATTCACAAAAGGAGTCATCGAGCAGGACTCCTCGGCTCGGCCATCATTGAGGATTGCGTAACCGATTTCGTGAACTTGCCAGCCATTATCGATCAGTTGGATCCCGAGTTAACACAATCCCATTCTCTTTCTATTTAGAGGTTCATCATGATAGTCGCAAATCAGGTCTGCACCTTTTTTTTAGATACGCAAATGTACGGTGTCGCAGTTGAATCGGTACAAGAGGTCATTCGATATCAGCACATGACAGATGTACCACTGGCGCCGACATCGGTAGTTGGACTTATCAATCTGCGAGGGCAAATCGTTACAGCGATTGATCTTCGAAGACGGCTTGGGATACAGGACCGTCCGACGGAGCAGTTGCCTATGAATGTAGTCGTTCGAGGTGAAGACGGTGCGATCAGCTTCTTGGTCGATCAAATTGGTGATGTCCAGCAGATCGATCAAGCAAACTTGGAACCACTGCCTGACACATTGGAGGGCGTTTCACGCGACATGTTAAGCGGTGCATACAAGATGAAAGACCGGTTGCTACTCATCCTTGATACGGAGCGTGCCATGAATGTCACTTCGCCCAGCGACTGACCATCGGACTCCACGTCTCGATCTCCGTCCGAACAAATGTCGTTCCTAACCTCATCCTCAAACACAACAAACTAGACATCACTTACTCCATCAGGAATAATCATGACAACAGCTACTCGCTCCAGCCGATCCGCAACGACCAAAGCCGCAACACCCAAGAAAACAAGTGCTAGCAAAGCAACCGCTAGCAAATCAGCCAATTCCGAACTTGCATTGTACAAGTGCCAAGTGGAGGCGATCCATGCTACCCAATGCATGCTTGAGCTCGATATCGAAGGAACCATTCGGTCTGCGAACAACCAGTTCCTTGTGTTGATGGGCTTTGAAGCAGAAGAAGTCGCTGGTCGTGCACTGGCTAGTTTCGCCGAATCCAACTCGCGTGAGACCGCGGCTTACAAGGAGTTGTTTCGTACGCTTGGGGCCAGCAGATTGCAATCGGGAGAGTATAAACTTCTCAGCAAGGAGGGGAAGGTCGTTTGGTTGAAAGCTACATTTGCGCCCGTTGATGAATCGAATGGATTGACGAATCGAGTCATCTGCATTGCGTCGGATGTTACGGAGAGAAAAACCCTCGAACTGGAAGCGGAAGAACTTCGCGTTCGAGTCGATATCATGAATCTGACGAGCATTGTCTCGGAGTCGGACCTCAAAGGAGATATTCTCACTGTCAACGAAAAGTTTTGTGAGGTCTCGAAGTACACCAGAGAAGAGCTGATCGGACAGCCCCACAACACCACTCGTCACCCGGATATGCCTAAGGAAGTGTTTAAGGAACTTTGGGCATCGATTGGCAGAGGAAAGACATTTAGAGGTGTCATCAAGAACCAAGCCAAGGATGGCACACCTTATTATGTAGACGCTGTGATCGCGCCTGTGATGGGGGAGAATGGCAAGCCACGCAAGTACATCGGGGTTCGTTACGATATAACCACCTCCGAACTCGAGCGTCAAAACTCACAGGGCATATTGGAAGCGATCAAGAATGAAATCGCCTTTATTGAGTTCGACCCAAAGGGCCATGTGTTAAGTGCTAACAATAACTTCTGCAAGACAATGGGATACCGTCTCGACGAGGTCGTTGGCAAACACCATCGAACTTTCGTTGATCCCAGTTTCAGCAGTTCTCACGAGTATGCTCAGTTTTGGGAGGATTTGAATGCGGGGAAGAGTAAGTCCGCACTATACAAACGTTTCGCCAAAGACGGGAAGGAAGTTTGGCTTCAGTCCATTTATGCTCCCGTGAAGGACGAGATGGGCCGGGTCTTCAAAGTGGTGAAGATCGCAACTGATAACACCGAGTCTGTCCGTGCGAACGAAGAGCTGAAGTCGAAAGTATTTCAAATGCTGGGCGTCGTCACTTTGGCAACGCAAGGAGACCTAACGCAAACCATCGATGTCACAGGGGACGACCCAATCGGCCAAATGGGAGATGGGCTAGCAAGCTTCTTCGTAGACCTACGCAAGAGTATCGCGTCGATTGCAGACAATGCGTCCGCTCTTGCAGGAGCCTCCGAAGAGCTCTCCTCCGTAAGTAAGCAGATGAGTTCTAATGCTGAAGAAACTTCTGCTCAGGCTAATATTGTTTCAGCAGCTTCGGAACAAGTGAGCCAAAATGTTCAGACGGTTGCGACGGGAGTCGATGAACTCAATTCCGCGATCCGTGAGATTGCAAAGAACGCGACGGACGCCGCCAAAGTATCGCAACAAGCTGTCGTTGTTGCAAATACGACAAATACGACGATCGCAAAACTCGGTGTGAGCAGTGCGGAAATCGGCAAGGTCGTAAAAGTCATTACCTCGATTGCCGAACAAACAAATCTCCTGGCACTGAATGCAACTATCGAAGCTGCACGTGCAGGCGAGGCAGGGAAAGGATTCGCTGTTGTCGCGAATGAAGTGAAAGAACTCGCCAAGGAAACTGCAAAGGCAACCGAAGACATCAGTCGCAAGATCGAAACGATACAGTCGGATACACGTGGAGCCGTCGACGCGATTCGCCAAATCAGTGATGTGATCAATCAAATCAACGACATATCCAGCACGATTGCGAGCGCCGTCGAAGAACAGACTGCGACAGCGAACGAGATGGGGCGAAACGTCGCGGAAGCCTCCAAGGGTTCTGGCGAAATTGCCCAGAACATTACTTCGGTCGCTTCTGCTGCCGAAAGCACCACGCAGGGAGCTAGCAACACGCAGCAAGCTTCGAGTGAGCTTTCGCGAATGGCGTCCGAGCTTCAGAACTTGGTTGCTCGCTTTAAGTTCTAGATTTGATCCGTAAACCAGTAGTCGCCTTTCTCCGTGCGTGATGATGGTTCGCACCTCGGAGAACCGCGACGTCATGAAAACCACCTTCCTTCAACGTTCATTCGGCAATTGATAACATGCAAGCTTTAGTGATTGATGACTCTCGAGCAACTAGGCGGATTGTAGGCCAGTACTTAAAGGATCTCGGTTTTGAGGTACTCGAAGCGGGAGATGGGCAGCAAGCACTCGATACCCTTGTCGAGCATGGTTTGCCTGACGTTGTGATGGTGGACTGGAACATGCCAGTGATGAATGGACTCGATTTTATCAAGGCGGTTCGGGCCGACAAAGCCAATCGGGATCTGCCGATCATCATGTTGACGACCGAAACAGAGATGGAACGGATGGCATTGGCATTCTTGGCTGGCGTTAATGAGTACATCATGAAGCCATTTTCTAGGACCATGATCGAAGAAAAACTCTCGATTCTTGGAATCGGAGTTTAAATCAATGCGCAAGATTCGTGTTCTCATCGTGGATGATTCCACGGTCATTCGCAGGCTTCTTTCCAGTGCACTTGTGAGCGACCCCGAGATCGAGGTGGTTGGGACGGCACCCAACGGAAAGATTGCGATTGCCAAGCTGTTGCAACTCACTCCAGATGTCGTTACGCTCGACATCGAAATGCCCGAGATGGATGGACTGGCAACTGTCTTGGAGTTGCGAGAAATTTATCCTACTTTGCCAGTCATCATGTTTAGTACACTTACTCAGAGGGGCGCCGAAGCTACGCTAGATGCACTTGCCAACGGCGCCAATGACTACGTTACCAAACCAGCGAACGTGGGTAGTGTGAATGAGGCCATGCAAAGTGTGCGCGACCAATTAATTCCAAAGATCAAATCCTTGTGCAAATGGTACAATAACAAACTGCTGGTTGCTTCAACTTCTCCCTGCAATCCGCAGGCAATTTTGCAAACGCCTGCATCTCGCTCACCACGAGTCAAGAATCGTATCGATGTCGTCGCCATTGGCTCTTCAACGGGTGGGCCGAATGCACTCACCGCGGTTCTCAAAGATCTGCCTCGGTCATTTCCCGTGCCCATTCTCATTGTTCAGCATATGCCACCGGTGTTTACAAAGCACCTTGCAAATCGCCTCAACCAGAATTGTGCGCTCGAAGTCGTTGAAGCAAGTCCCGGTTTGGTGATTCGCTCTGGTATGGTCGCGATCGCTCCTGGTGATTATCACATGCTGATTCATTTGGATAATGCAGAGGTTCGCGTGGAGTTGAATCAAATACCGCCAGAAAACTCATGCCGACCGTCCGTCGACGTTCTCTTTCGCAGCGTGGCTGAAAACTTTGGTGCAAACGCGCTTGCTGTAGTACTGACGGGAATGGGTCGCGACGGAAAACTTGGGGCAGAGGTGATTCGTGATGCCGGCGGGCGGATATTTGCACAGG